>ERZ1643251.3546-NODE-3546-length-14330-cov-4.697723_pt1 | contig 14330 bp, 8 predicted proteins | sample MGYA00579261_ERZ1643251 | MGnify/ENA primary metagenome ERZ1643251 (study PRJEB29033, sample SAMEA4952267) | chicken gut metagenome | biome: Broiler Chicken; feature: Gastrointestinal Tract; material: Caecum | place: Ireland | collected 2018 | study: Broiler... | reverse complement strand
CGACAAGCCCTTCCTTATGCCTGTCGAAGACGTATTCACCATCACCGGTCGTGGCACCGTGGCTACGGGCAGAGTTGAACGTGGTACCGTCAAAGTTCAGGACAAAGTGGAAATCGTCGGACTTATGGACAAAGCGAGAGAAACCACCGTTACCGGCGTAGAAATGTTCCGTAAATTGCTTGACTTTGCTCAGGCAGGCGACAACATCGGCGCATTGCTCAGAGGTATCGAAAGAAAAGACATCGAGAGAGGACAGGTTCTGGCTAAACCCGGTTCCATTCATCCCCACACTCACTTCAACAGCTCCGTTTACGTTCTGAAGAAGGAAGAAGGCGGAAGACATACTCCTTTCTTTAACGGATATCGTCCTCAGTTCTATTTCAGAACCACCGACGTTACCGGTTCCATTAAACTTCCCGAAGGCGTAGAAATGGTTATGCCCGGTGATAACGTTTCCATGGAAATCACCCTTATCACCCCCATCGCTATCGAACAGGGACTCCGCTTCGCTATCCGTGAAGGCGGAAGAACCGTAGGAAGCGGCGTTGTGTCTGCCATTATCGAATAATCCACCTTAAGGAATATACAAAAAGCACCGACTCAGGTCGGTGCTTTTATTTATATAAATTATTTTATTAAGAAAGAATTATTCCGAAACCTGCTCTTCTTCGCAAATAACGGTATAGTTTTCTCCGCTTTTCACGGCGGCTCGGACGGCGTTTTCCACGGCTTCGACCGCGGCGGTCTGCAAAAGCACGAGGTTAAGCACCGGCACCTTTCCCGTAGCCATACAGAAAAGGGTGTCTCCGTCGTAATCGGTATGCACGGGAGAAATGCTTTTTGCCAGTCCGTTGTGTGCAACGGAAGCGATTTTGTTGGCTTGAAGTTTGTCTAATTTTGCATTGGTAAGAATACATCCTATAGTGGTATTCCCGAATAAAAGCGTGCCGAAACGGTTGTTGAGAAGGCAGTCCGACGTGTTTATGAACTTTCCGTCCTTTCCTTTCGCTCCGGCAAGGATTTTTCCGTCTTTATCGATGACGTCGCCTAAAGCGTTAACGCAGATTATCGCAGTGACGGTAACGCCCGCGACTTTAACGGTGTAAGCGCCTATACCGCTCTTACAGGCGTTTTTAATCCCTCGTATCTTCCCCACGGTGGCGCCTTTGCCTACGCCGACTTGTCCGAAAAGGGGATTTTCCGAAGCGTTAAGACAGGCTTCGTATCCGCTTTCGGAATCGGGAATGTGGTAATCTTTGTCGTTTAAGTCGTAAATAACTGCTCCGCTTACGATAGGAACGACTTTATTTCCCATTTTGTGTCCGCAGCCCTTATCTTTAAGATAACGCATAACTCCGTCGCAGGAGGAAAGACCGTAAGCCGAACCGCCGCTCAAAACTACGGCGTTGATTTTCTGTACGGCTTTATCGGGGCGTAAAAGGTCGGTTTCCCTTGTCCCCGGGGCGCCGCCTCTCACGTCGGCGCCGGCAACGACGCCCTTTTCGGACAGAATAACGGTAACTCCCGTGTATTCGTCCTGAGAGTGTCCGATTTTTATACCTTTGGGAATAATAATTTCCATTTGTCCTCCGTATTTCAAGTAAAGTCAGTAGCGTAAATGCACCGTAACTATGTTATTTATATAATAATACTAAAACAATATATAGTCAAACGTCGTTTGATTTGACTTCGACTTCTATTTCCAAAGCAATATCTTTTATATCCATATTCAGGGCTATGTTTCCGAATTTAGAGTAAAAACCTTCGTAAAAAGAGAAAATATCCACGTCGCAAGATTGCATTTCGGTGTAAAACGAAAGTATGTTATCGGCTATGGATTTTTCCGCACGGGCTATTTCCGCTTCGGTAAGACTGGTGCGGTCGATATATTTGTCTTCGCCCGAGTAATCGATTATTTCTTTCAGAAGCGTACTTATTTCTATTCTTATTTTGACCGTTTTTTTGTCTAAATCGTATTTATAGTAATGCTGTTTGTCTATGATATACATAACGATTTTTTCGTTATTGTCTCCGATCGTCTCCACGTTACCTTTGGACACCTTGTTCATAACGTAGTTGATGGCTTCGGTGCCTTCACTACCGTATTCCGCAACGAAATCGTTTTCCTTGAAAATCATTACCGAATTGATATCGAACAAAATCTGTTTATCCGTTGAAGACTGGTCACCTCCTGCGGAAACGTCGGGATTGGTGGGTTCGGTTTTAATAAGGGGAAGCCAGTTGGCTTGTCCTAACTGATGATAATCCACCACGAAACGTTGCAAAGTTTTGTTGGCAACGTTGTTGTAATCGCCGTACATTCCCACAAGTCGTTGGACGTAAAAAGAAGCGTTGCCGCCGAAACCCGTGTTTGATTTCAACAGTTCCTCGGCTTTTCCTTCCGTTACGAACACGAAAGCGTTTTCGCTGAGATAGGAATTGGTGATGAGATAATTCAATACCGAATAAAAATATTGGCTTTTTGCTACGTTTTCTCCTATAAGGACCACGTTACAGTGGGTGAGCGCCACGGTTTTTCCCGATTTTTCGCTTATATAGGTCATTGCGCCCGAAATGGTTTCGTGTCGGCTGGTGACGACTTTTGCGCCGATACCCTGTTGTTGAGCGGCGGGAGACGGGTTCAGAATCTGGGCGGAAACGTTGAGTTCGCCTTCTTCCGTAAGATCTACTCCGAAGCCTACCACCATGGCTCTGTCCGCCAAAGGTTCGCCCGGGAGAAGTCCCCCGAAGGACAGGAAAGCGACTATTCCGATAAGAGTTATTATCCATTTAAGCGGGCGTTTCAAGGGTTACTCCTTTGCGGTTTTTTACCGCATAAAGTATTAAAAGAATGATAGGAACGGCGATTTCGATGCCTATAACGATAAATCTTATCGGGTGAACGGTAAGGCGCAGGGCTTCTTTGAAACCTCGGAAAAGAAAAATCAACAGCCCTCCGACCACTACGCACAACGATCCTGCTCCGAAAGCTTTTTTGACGTTAAAGTATTTCAGTATTTCCGCCATGGCGGCGAATTTCAGCGCGACGTTGCAGATAGAAGTAGTCAGCCACAGCATTGCGCTCGGCCAGTCGAGGGAGCCTATTTCGCTTACCACGGTATTGAAGGACGCCAGACGGGCGAAAGCGTCGTTGACGAGGAAGGTCGCTCTGCCGTAACTTGCTATCAGTATCATATAACAACCGCATAAGGCGATGACGGCAAGCACCGAAGCGATCACTATACGGGCGTTCTTACCTTTTTCTATCTTGAAGAAAAGCAGAGGGGAGAAGTCGAAAGTGTATATTATATATTTATTGAGTCCGTCGAACAATTCGCTCGGTCCGTCGGCAAAAAGGGGACCGAGGTATTCGGGTTGCAGTCTGGCTTTTCCGAAAAGTATTCCGAAAAGAAAGATAAGCGGAATAAACCATATCGAAAGTTCGAAGATCCTGCCGATAGTCTTGACGCCTTTCAGCGCAAGGTAAAATATGACCACCATTATCGCACAGATAATGGGGAAGGAAGAAATGTTATAGAAAAGATAATCGCAAACATAGGTCTGAATTTCGGTAATGAAAACCAAACTCTTTACGCTCATCACGAAAATAAGCGGCGCGGCTATCAGGCGTTGAACGTTGGTACCGTAAAGGGAACCTATTCCTTCCATTCCGCCTTTGGAAACGATAAAAAGCACCAGTCCCATCTGCAGAAATTCCACCGTGGTTATAATAGCTATTCCGATATAGCTGTCCGGACCGCAGGCTTCGTAGAGCATCGAAGGAAGCATTGCCATTTTGAAGACAAGCGGCACGAAAAAAACTATTATGGCAAGTTGGGTTTTGGTCAGATGATTCATTTTTACCTCGGTAAATTATTTATAATTCTGCGTTTATTTTTAAGCTGCATCGAAGGCGTACGGAATTTTTTATCGGTAAAATTCGGCATAAGGAGAGTTTCGCGCAGTTTTTCGTTTTCTATAGGGGCAAACGGGGCAAGATACGGCACGTCGTAAGTTTCCATACAGGAAAGATAAACCAGAATAACCAGTACGGACGCGAGCAAACCGAACATACCGAACAGCCCGCCCACTACCACAAGACACATTCTCAGCACGCTTAAAACGCCCACTTCGTCGGGAACGGCGTAGATACCTATTCCGCTCATTGCTACCGTAAGCACGGTCAGACTGGATAAAAGTCCCGCCTGTACCGCAGTATCGCCCAGAACTATGGCTCCCACCACGCCGAGAGCCATTCCGATATGACGGGGCATTCGGATACTCGCCTCGCTCAGTATCTCGAACAAAAGCAAAGCGATAAGCATTTCCAGCGTGGGCGAGAAGGGGATCCCTTCGGTGGAATTCAATAGCGTAATCAAAAGCTGTAAAGGCAGTATCTGATATTGGTGTACCTGTATGGCGACGTAAAGAGCCGGTAAAATTACCGCAAAAATAACCGCAATCGCACGCATCAGCCTTAAAAAAGTTACTCTTGAGGAACGTTTATACTGGTCCTGAGCGTCTTCGAAATCCTCTATAAGCAAAAAGGGGACTGTTATTGCAATAGGCGAGCCGTCCACCAGCACCACCACCCTTCCGTCCAGAAGTTTAGCCGCGGCGATGTCGGGCTTTTCGGTGTTTCCCAGTTGTTTGAAAACGGAATACGGACGAGCTTCCAAGATTTTTGTGACGGCGGAGCTGTCCAGGAACCCTTCGCTGTCGATTGCGTTAAGGCGTTCGGTTACCTTTTCCAGAATACCTTGTTTGACTATTCCTTCCACGTAACAGAGCATAACGGTGGTTTCGGTGAACCGTCCTTCGGTCATCGATTTGAATACCAGTTTATTGCTCCTTATCCTGCGTCGCAAGAGAACCATATTGGTTTTTATGTCTTCGACGAACCCTTCACGGGGACCCTTTACCACCGTACCGGTAGGGGGTTCGCTGACGGCGCGGGAAATACCTTTCCTTACTCCGAGAAGAAAATATTTTTCGCTCCCTTCGAGGATAAGGACGGCGTCGCCTGCGGAGACGGCTTTCACGGCGTCTTCCTTGCTTTCCGTTTCCTTGATGCCGCAACCGGCATTTATTACTCCTGCGAGAGTTTCGGCGTCGGCTATAGGCTCCCCCTTATATTGATTGAGAGGAGCGATAACGGACAGTTCGAGTTGCTTTCCGTCGCTCATTGCGTCCAGAAAAAACAGTTTTCCGTCCGATTTGCCCGCCTTTACCGTACGCGCTATCAAGTCCGACGTTCCGTAAAATTCTTCCTTAAGCGTGCTTGCTTCGCTATAAAAATCCTTTTTCATAATAAAGAATATTCCCAAAACGAAAGGTATTAAACACACATTGAAAACCGTCGGCATACTGATGTATTGTAGGTAAAATACAAAATCTGAAAGGAGGTTTTCACTATGAACTGTTACGAGGGATTTATGGGTAACGGCTCCTGCGGTTGCGCCGGTTGCGGAAACATACTCTGGCTGTTACTGATACTTTGCTGCTGTGGCAACGCCAATTCCTGCATTTGCGATATACTGCCATTGTTACTTATCCTTTGTTGCTGCGGTTGCTGCGGCAATAAAAACGTCGGCAGCTGCAACTGACCGCCGTCGGACGGGGGCGTGGGAACGCCCCCTTGCGTTAGAAAGGGGCTTTTGCCTTGAAATTTGAAAGAAAGTCTGCTATTATTATGATATGCGGCTTTTTTTAATTGAAACCAATACCGGTTCTGCCGGATACGAAAGAGTTTACGCCCGTCTGGAAAAAAACGATTCCGCCGACGTAAAACACGTTTTTATCGTACCCGACAGGTTTACCCTCGGAGTGGAAAGGGATATCTGCGAACATTATTTTCACGACGGCTACACCCGTGCCGACGTGGTGAGTTTTACCCGTTTTGCGATAAAAACTATAGGTAAAAAAATAAAAAAATGTCTTTCCAAAGAAGGCACGGTCGTGCTTTTGGACAAAGTTATGCGTAAAAATGCCGAAAAACTGCGTTATTATAAAAGTTTATCGGGATACAATTTCGCAAAGGAACTTTTTGCCGCCACGGCGTCGTTGCGGAGTGCCTTGCTTACGCCCGAAAAAATCTCCGAAAAGGCGGAGCTTGCCGACGGCGTGCTTAAAGATAAACTTTCCGACATAGCGCTTATTTCCGCAGAATACGAAAAGGAACTTTCCTCCCGTTATTCCGATACAGTGACCCGTCTTGCTTCTTTAGCCGATTTTATAAGGAAAGAAGGAGATTTTTCCGATACGCATTTTTATATTTTGGGATTTAACCTTTATTCCGCATTGCAGATGGAAGTGATAAAGGCGTGTCTTGGCAAAGGAGCGAGCGTTACCGTTCCTTATACGCCTTATCTTTACGGAGGAGTTACTTCGCAAATCGACGAAATGAAAGCGTTTTGCGAGGAAAACGGAATAATTGTCGAAAAAGAAGAGGCGTTCTCGCTTTTGCAAGAGCCTTTCGGGGAAATCAGAAACAAAATGTTTTCCGATACGGCTTCGCCTGTCGACAGCAAACTTCTTAAAGGCAGGATAAGACTTTTCAAGGAAGATACCCCATATGCCGAAATCGAAGCCGTAGCAAGGGAAATAGTTTATCTTGCCCGTAAAGAAAATTACCGCTATAAGGATATAGCCGTAGTGTGTAACGACGCTTCTTACCTTCCTTTTATAGAGGAAACTTTTTCAAGATGCGACGTGCCGTGTTTTCTCGATACGGGATATCCCGTGTCCGAAGGTGTGGCGGTAAGGTACATAATAGCTTTATGCGAAGCAAAACGCCTGTCGCAACCGGACGTTTTCCGTCTGGCTCATCATCCTTTTTCCGAACTCAGTCGGGAAGAATGCGGAGTTTTCGAAACCTATTGCAAAAAATATAACGTCAAAGGCCGTTTCTTCAGGGAACCGTTCCGTTACGGGGAAGCCGAGGAAGCGGAAAATATCAGACAAAAGTTATTAAGCGACGCAGACCGTTTCCCGTCTGAAGGGAAAATTTCTGCTTTTTGCAAAATTGCGGCGGAAATTCTTTCGACGGAAGCGATAAAGGAAAAACTCAAAGAATATTCCGAAAGCAAGGAAGAACGTTTGATAGCTTCCTCCCGCACCGACAAATTCCAGCAACTTTTAGAGGAAATAGCCGAACTGGACGGAGAAACGAGCGTCACGGCGGAAGGTTTTTCGTTGCTTTTGAAAACCGCCGTAGCCGATATGAAAACCGTCCTCAGTCCCGATTGTTACGACGTGGTATTTGTAGGGAATACCGAGGAAAGCCGTTTCAGCGGCGTAAAAGTTATGTTCGTTATCGGAGCCGGCGACGGATTTTTCCCGATAAAGACGGGGGACGGAATAATTTTTACCTCCGCCGACAACGAAAATATGAAGCGTATAAATCTACCCGTGTTTCCTACGCCGACGGAAAAAAACCGTTTGGAAAAATTCGTTACGGCGGAGAGTATAACAAAACCGTCGGACAGACTTTACGTCGGGTGCGCTTTCACCGATCTTTCCGGCGAAGTTCAGACCGAGGGGGAAGGGTTCAAGGAACTTCGTTTTATTACCGGGATAACTCCGACCACATTGGAAAAATACCGTAATTTTTCCGACGAAGAACTTTTGCTTTACCGTTTGGTCAATCCTAAAAACGCCTATAGGGAATACGTTTCGGGCAGGGTGCCTGCCGAATACGCCGTAGCCGTAGGGCAATATCTTACGGAAAAAAACCTTCTGAAACATAATCTGCCCGCCGATACCTCTTTTGTTTTCGAGAACTGTTTTGCCGAGGACGAACAGGGCAGAAAAATTACTTCGGTAAGTCAGCTCGAAAGTTATTTTGCCTGTCCTTTCCGTCATTTTCTTAAAAGAGGACTTCTTATTCAGCCCGACGACGACGGGCAGCTTTTGCCTTCGGTCACGGGCAACATCATTCACAATATCCTCAACGCCTTTTTCCGCCGTTATCTCAAGAACGTTTACGACGGGACGGACATATTGCCTTTGGTTGCAAAAATCGTGGACGAGGAACTTGCCAGGAAAGAGTACGCAGGCTTGTCCGACGACCCCTTTACGGCATATATACTCAACGGTATAAAAACAGAATGTAAGTATCTTTTCCCCGTGCTTGCAGAGTCCCTGCGTTCGTCTGAATTCCGTCCGTTGGGATTTGAAGTGGGGTTTGGGTATCGAAACGGCGAAAACGAGATACTCATAACTGCAGGAAACAAGGTTTTCAAGGTGCGTGGACGTATCGACCGAGTGGACGGCAGGGGAAAGGACAGAATAATAATAGACTATAAAACCGGAACGGTAAAGCCGTCGCTTTCCGACGTTTTCGACGGAAGGAAAATTCAGTTATACGTCTATACGATGTATTATATGAAAAAGGGAGAAGAGGTAAAGGGAGTATTTTATCTTCCCGTCAGAAGCGGCAACCGCCGAGGCGGCAGGTCTTACGCTTGCGTAGGGCAGATGGTGAACGACCCCGACCTTTATGCGGCGTTGGACAACAGGGTCAAAAAAGCCGACGGAACGTATTTATCCCCGACCGTTGCTTTCAAAGCCAACGTAAAGGACGGGACCGTCAAATTAAACAGGAGTAAAAACCTTATCGGAAAGGAAGACTTCGGAAACATCGCTCTTTATGTGGAAAAACTGGCTGCCAAGGCATTGGAAGAGATACTTGCCTGTTATGTAGAAAAGAAGCCGCTGAAGGGGGAATGCGCCTATTGCGATTACCGACGGATCTGCGGTGAAACGCCTTACAGGGAACCGCTTAACGTCGAAGTCGAGGATTTTGCCGCGGCTGTAAGAGAGGGGGAGGGCGAAAATGCTTGAACGGGACAAAATGAACGACGACCAGAAAAAGGTTATGGACGCTAAGGGAAACGTTCTGGTAAGCGCTTCGGCGGGAAGCGGCAAGACCACCGTTATGATAGCAAAAATCATCGACCTTATTCTGCAGGGAAAAGACGTCAAGAGAATGGCTGTGATGACTTTTTCCAAAGCCGCCGCGGCCGATATGAAAAACAAACTCGTGAACGAATTATACGGATTGCTGAGGACGGGCAAAGGAGGTTCTCACGTCAGGGAACAGCTGGAAGCGTTCCCTTTTGCGAACATCTGTACCATAGACAGTTTTTGTTTCGGATTGGTAAAAAAATATTTTGCGACGGCAGGAGCCGACCCGTCGGCAAAGGTGACGGATCCGGAAGACAGCGCGGTTATGTTTTCGGAATGTATGGATCTTGCCTGCGAGAAGAAATTGTCTTCGGGCGATAAGGCGTTTATTTCGCTGGCGGAACGTTACACCACCGCAAGAAGGCTGGACGACCTGAAAAAGAATATCGAACTCCTCAGGAATTTTCTGCTCGTCCAACCCGACAGGGAAAAGTTTTTGAAAGAGGATTTTTCGGAAAATATCGAAAATTACGTTTTCGATTATTTCGTGAAATACACCAAAAAAATATATGCCTCGTGTCTCAGCCTTCTTCCCTTGTTTGCCGCGGTATCTATGGACGAGGAAAAAGCCGAAACCGAAAAAGCCGCCGAAATACTCCGCAAGGCAAAAGAAGCCGACACTTTGCAAAAGTTTTTATACGTAACGTCTTTCCTTTCCGAACCGAAACTTTGTAGGAAAAGCAAAGGCATTTCTCTCGAAATAAAATCCCGATACAACGGTTTCCGTTCCGAAGTTTCGGACTACGCCGACAAGTGTCGTTATTTTGCCGATTTATACGCAAGGAAAGGCAATGCCTTGAACGAGGACGTAAAGAAGCTGGCGGAGGTTACCCTTCTTACGATGCAACTTTACGACGAACGTAAAAAAAGGGAAGGGAAAATCGATTTTTCCGATATGGGCATTATGGCGAAAAAGGTGCTGTCCGACGAAAAGGTCCGAAAGGAAGTGGTGTCTTCTTTCGATTATATTTTCGTGGACGAGTATCAGGACACCAATTACCTTCAGGAAAATCTGATAAACGCTTTTTCAAACGGCGACAACGTATTCGTGGTGGGCGACGTAAAACAAGCCATATACCATTTCCGCTACGCCGAACCGCAAATTTTCCTGGAAAGAATGCGCCGTTACGAAACCGACGGCGAGAACGTCCCCCTCAACGAAAATTACCGTTCGAGAAAAGAAATTCTCGATTTCGTCAACGCCGTATGCGCCGAAGTGATGACGGAGGAATTCTGTTCGGTGGATTACCGCGGCGAAAATATGATGAAAGCAGGGGCGGAGTTCGGTACGGAAAATCCGTCTGCGGAAATATATTTATACGACAAAGAGGAAAAAGAAAGGGAAAACGTAAGCGGAATATACAGCGTAAAGGACGCGCCTTTGTCGGAGGAAGCCGACCCCGAAAGTACGTTTACGGCAAAACTGATAAAAGAAAAAGTCGCCTGCCGTACTCCCGTTTACCGTCCCTCCGAAAAAAAATATTCTCCACTCCGTTACGGCGACGTGGCGGTGCTTGCCGCTACGGGAAAGGGTTGCCGCAAAATTGCCGCCGCTCTCGCCGCCGAAGGCGTGCCGTATTCGGTAGCCGAACCGCCCGAAGGGATATTTGCGCCGAGAGAACTTTTAGTGGATTTTATAAGACTGTGCGTTTCCTCGTCCGACGTGACCGTGGTAAACGTCCTGATGTCTCCGGTTTTCGGGTTTTCTTATAGCGAATTGCTTGAAATCCGACTTCAGTCTCCCAAAACAAGTTTTTGGGAGGCCCTAAAAATGTATAACGGTGACGAAAATCTGCGAAAAAAGGCGGAAAGGTTTGTGACCTACGCAGAAAAACTCCGCGTCAAAAGTTCATATACTCCCGTTTCCGTCCTCATGACGGAGGTGCTTGCCGACGGACTGGACGCTTATTTCCTTTCCCTCGGGAACGAAGTCGCGTCCAGGATATATCGGTTTTTGCAGAACGTGGCGGCATTGGAAGGCGACCGCGGGGCGGAAGATTTTATTATCTTTTACGAGTCCTCTTACAAAGGCGAAAAACCTCCTTCGGGAGCGGATAGCGTGACCGTAATGACTATGCACAAGAGCAAGGGACTGGAGTTCCCGTGGGTTATATTGCCTTTTGCGCATACGCAGTCGGTGGGGGAGAAAGGTTTTTCGAGCGCGCTTTATACCGACAGGGAACTCGGCATAGCGTTACGTTCGTCGGAATCCGAAAGCGGAACGACCGACGACAATTTCTTTACCGCCGCCCACAAGATGAAGAAAAGGGAAGAGGAAAGAAAGGAACTCGCAAGACTTATGTACGTAGCTTTCACGAGAGCGAAAAACCGTCTGATCGTTACGGGAAAGAGGAAAAAAGTCTGCACCAACCTCGACGAAGCCGTCAGTATCGAAGACTTTTTGACCTACGCCACGGCAAAAAATCCTTTATTGAAGTCATATTATGCCGAAGCTGTTTTCACTAATGCCGAAAAATCGGCAAAAACGAATATTCCGAGGGCGTTAAAAGCGGATTTTTCCTATCTCGAACAACCTTACGCTTATTCGGAAAGCACGGTTTTGCCCAACAAATCCTCGGTAAGCGAAATTCTGGACAAGGAAGAAAGAACGGTCAGCCGATTCCGCTACGAGGGTACGGAAGCGTCCTTAGGGACGGCTTATCATCTTCTTTTACAAAAAATCGACCTTAAAGCAAACGACGAGGAAAAGGTAAAGAGAGAAATCGACGCGCTTGTTGCGGAAGGAGAACTGCCCGAAGACGCGGCGCGGAAAGTGGATTGCGGAAAGGTGGCGGAACTTCTCAATTCCGACCTTATGCGCATAGCCGCGCAAGGAAAATGCCATCGGGAAATTCCGTTTGTGTATTATTTGCCGGTTGTTGGAGAGGATCGCACGCTTATTCAGGGCGTTGCGGATTTGGTGATAGAAGAAGACGACTCTCTTACCGTTGTGGATTACAAAGCCAGCAACGCTCCGCCCGAAATTCTGTCCGAGCGTTACGCTAAGCAGCTGGAAATATATTCTTCCGCTATGGAAAAAATTTTCTCCAAGCCCGTAAAAGGCAGAATTTTATTCAATATTCTGCGTAATTATACCGTGGACGTATGAAAAATCTGCCCGTTAATCCGTTATAAACAAAAAAAAGTATTGCATTTATAAGCGAATATGATATAATATTATACGTAACTAACTTAAGGGAGTATCGAGTTATGGATAATTTTGTCACTTCTGTGAGCGATTTTTTAGGCAAAATCGAGTTTATACCCAATAACGAGCTTAAAATTGCCTTCTTAGGAGTCATCGTAACCGCGGTGATTTTTGCGCTTGCGTTATTGATTTCCTCGTTCAGCAGAATTAACGGACTCAGGAAAAAACTCATTTCCGTTACCAAAAAAGTCGCCGCGACGGAAAGAGTGGACGAAGAAAACGTGGAAAATATTTATACCGAACTCAAACGTCTCCCCGAAGCCGTGGAAAAAGGATGGGGGCGTTTCCTTGAAGAAAAAAACGGTTATCCTTCCGACTATATGCCGGCTCACGACGTTCTCGACTCCCGCGAATATTCGGCTAAAAACACTTTCGGAAAAGCTTTCTTCTGCGTACTCAGCGTAGTATGGTGGGTGATAGCTTCGATTATGATTATCGGAGTTTGCAAAGGCGATCTCTCTTCCGTAGGTATAGAGGATTTCACAACCGAGTTTTCTTTGGTTGCGTCGATAATAACTACGGTTTTGCTACCGGTGGCTTTTTTCGTGTTTTTCTATTTCCTTCTCGATTACGCTTACGGAAAACAGCGTAAACGTCTGGAACTTTGCTATGCGAGTTTCCAGGATATACTCGACGCGAGAGTGGTTATCGCACAGAAAGCCGAAGAGCCTTATGCCGGAGACGAACTCGAAGACATCAAAGCCAAAGTCGACGAGCTTATGGCGGGTCGTATGGAAGACAACGCCGACGACATAGAAGTGTTTACCGTCCCCGAAAGCGACGTTCTTAACGAAGTCGAGGCGCTTCCCGCCGAAGAGGAGCCTGCAGAAGAAGAGGAACCCGTCGAAGAAGTCGCAGAAGAGGAACCCGCCGAAGAGGAAGTTCCGCCTGCAGAAGAAGCGGCGGCGGAAGAAGCCGAAGAAGAAATTTACGTTCCGATGACCAAGGAAGAGGAGTCCAGGTATCTGTCGGTACTTCTCATAGTTGTGGATAAGGCGCTCGCCGATCCCGACACTACCGACGAAGACCTCGAAGAAATAGCCGTTCTCATCGAAACCGCTAAAATCAACGGTTTCAAAGAAGAAGCCGACCAGCAGATATTGGAAGAGTGTCTCATTAAACTTGCCAACAGATATTACAGCTGAAAAGGTGACGGAGACGCTTAAAACGAAATAGGTATGGGTGACTTTCAGTCGCCCATTCGCTTTATAACAAGTCAATTTTTGGAGAAGAAATGCTTTCTTATACCGCAACCAACGATTACGGATTACTGGACAAACTGAACAGAGAAATTTTCCTCGTTCCTTACGACGGGCAGATAGGTTACGTCCTTTACGACGGGGATATTCCCGTCGGAATAGCCGCGTTGACGGTTTCGCCCGACGTTTCAGTCTTAAAAAGAGTGGGAATAATCCCTTCGCAGCGAGGGAAAAAGTACGGAGATTTCTTTACCAGAAGTTTGCTTTACGGTTGTTCGGGTGTGTCGGAAAGACTGATAGTTGCATATTCCGACAAGTATTTTGAAAAATTCGGATTTGTCGATAAGGGCGGAAAAATGGAAATCGAAAGCAAAAATCTCATATTCCCTTGCGAATGCGGGAAAGGAGGACGCAGTGGCAAATAATTTTATCGAAGCGGTGGTGGAAAAGGATATAGCGGAAGGTCGTTGCGAAAGTACCGTTACCCGTTTTCCGCCCGAACCTAACGGATATCTGCATATAGGGCACGCAAAAAGCCTGTGCATCAATTTCGGAATCAAGGAAAAATACCACGGGAAATGCAATCTGCGTTTCGACGACACCAATCCTACCAAGGAGGACGTGGAGTACGTGGACAGCATTAAAGAGGATATTCGCTGGCTGGGGTTCGAGTGGGACAACGAGTGTTTCGCTTCAGATTATTTCGAGCAGACCTACGATTACGCCGTGGAACTCATAAAGAAAGGACTGGCGTACGTGTGCGATTATTCTGCCGAGGAGATCCGTCAGACCAGAGGAACTCTGACCGAGCCCGGACAGGAAAGTCCCTGGCGTAACCGTTCGGTGGAAGAAAATCTAAAACTTTTTGCCGAGATGAGGGCGGGGAAATATCCCGACGGAAGTAAAACTCTGCGAGCGAAAATCGATATGGCGAGCAGCAATATCAATATGAGAGA
>ERZ1643251.3544-NODE-3544-length-14348-cov-24.104457_pt1 | contig 14348 bp, 10 predicted proteins | sample MGYA00579261_ERZ1643251 | MGnify/ENA primary metagenome ERZ1643251 (study PRJEB29033, sample SAMEA4952267) | chicken gut metagenome | biome: Broiler Chicken; feature: Gastrointestinal Tract; material: Caecum | place: Ireland | collected 2018 | study: Broiler... | reverse complement strand
CGTGCAGCCCAACCGCGGCATCCCGACGTTCGAGGACGGAAAGACCGTCTATTCTTTGAGCGTCGAAGACTTCATGGCGCCCATGGAGGAGTTTATCAAAATGGGCGTCTCCGTTGTCGGCGGCTGCTGCGGCACGACGCCCGAATTTACCGCGCGGCTTGCGAAATTTTCGGGCAGAGAAGTCGAACAGCCCGAACCCGCATTTGAGACCGTCGTCACTTCTTCGACCCGCCGCGTCGTCTTGAAAGGAGCGCGCATCTGCGGGGAGCGGCTCAACCCCACGGGCAAAAAGAAGCTCAAAGAGGCGCTCTTGAAGGGGGATATGGACTATCTCGCGCGCGAGGCGATCGCCCAAGAAGAGGCGGGGGCGGAACTGCTCGATCTCAACGTCGGCGTTCCCGGGCTCGACGAGCCCGCCGTCATGGAACGCGCCGCGGCGGCAGTCTCGGAAGCGACCGACCTTCCCTTGCAGATCGACTCCTCCGATCCCAAAGCCATCGAGGCGGGTATCCGAAAATATAGCGGCGTGCCGCTCGTCAACAGCGTCAACGGCGAGGGCGCGGTGATGGACGCCGTCTTCCCCCTCGTCAAAAAGTACGGCGCCGTCGTCTTGGGGCTCACGATGGATCGAAATGGCGTGCCGCGGACGGCAGAAGAGCGCCTACAAATCGCCGAGCGCATCCTTTCCCGCGCCGAAGAGTACGGCATCCCTCGCCACAGGGTGATGATCGATACTCTCGTGTTAACGGCGTCCGCCGAACAGCCCCTCGTCAAAGAGACGTTGAAGGCGCTTTCTCTTGTAAGGAATTTGGGCGTTCAGACGGCGCTCGGCGTTTCCAACGTCTCCTTCGGGCTTCCCGACCGCCCGCGCCTCAACCGCGCCTTTCTTGCGGCGGCGCTTCAAGCGGGTCTCACGATGCCCATCATGAACCCCATGGACGGCGAGATGTCGGGCACGGTGTATGCCTTCCGCGTGCTCTCGGGCGAGGACGAGGGCGCAGAGGATTATATTTCTCGCTATGCGGGCGCTTCGAACGCCCCCCTCGCCGCTGCGCCCAAGGTGAGCGAAACCGCATCTCCCGTTTTTACGCTCTCCGAGGCCGTCCGCCGCGGAAGGAAGGGGGAGGCGCGCGCCCTCACCGAGGAAGAACTCCAAGAAAAAGCGCCGATGGACGTTGTGAACGGCATCCTCATCCCCGCGCTCGAGGAGGTGGGGCGGCTGTACGATCGGGGCACGCTCTATCTTCCCCAGCTCATCGCGGCGGCGGAGGCCGCCAAAGAGGCGTTTGCGGTGCTCGGGGAGAAATTCGAGCGCAAAGGCGCGGGTCGCGGCAAAGTGGTGCTCGCGACTGTCAAGGGCGACGTCCACGACATCGGCAAGAATATCTGCAAAGTGGTGCTCGAATCTTATGGCTTTGAAGTTACCGATCTCGGCAAAGATGTGCCAATCGAGTGTGTCGTTCAGGCGGTGCAGCGCGAACAGCCGCTCTGTGTGGGGCTTTCGGCGCTCATGACGACGACGGTGCCCAACATGCGCTCGACCATCGAGGCGCTCCGTGCGGCTGGCTGCAAAATACCCGTTTTTGCGGGCGGTGCGGTGCTCAACGAAGAGATCGCGAAAGAGATCGGCGCCGACTATTATACCGCGAACGCCTTGGAACTCGTCAAGACCATCGAACGCGAACTTTTAAAGTGACATTTCAAAGAAAGACCGCTCCTTTTTTCGGGGCGGTTTTTTCGTGCCGAATTTTGAAATGCCTATTGACAAACGCGCGGAAATGTGTATAATAAATACAAAGACTGTATGCACTGCATACAAAGGGGGCGAACGTGCTGGAACTGAGAAATGTCAAAAAGAGCTTTTCTGACGGCAGGATGCGCATCGACGCCGTCAAAGGGGTCGATCTTTGCTTTCCCGAGCGGGGGCTTTTTTTTCTCGTGGGCAAGAGCGGGAGCGGAAAATCGACGCTTCTCAATCTGCTCGGCGGGCTGGAAAAGCCGACTTCGGGAGAGGTCGTCTATGAAGGAAGGGCACTTTCTGCGATGTCTTCCCGCGAGCTTGATGAGTACCGCGCCCGCACGGTGAGCTTTGTCTTTCAGGAGAAAAACGTCTTCCCCGCGCTCACCGTCGCGGAAAATATCGCCTTTTTGGACGCTTCCGCCCATCCGCAAAAGACCCTGGAAGAGCTGGGCATTGAAGGGCTCTTGGAAAGAAAGGTCAACGAACTTTCGGGCGGTCAGCTGCAGCGCGTCGCCATCGCGAGGGCGCTCGTCCGCGGATGCCGCGTACTGCTTGCAGACGAGCCCACGGGCAATCTCGACCGGGAGACGTCTCGGGAACTCCTTGCAATCGACGAAGAATTCTGCTATAATGGGGAACGTTCGTGGGTCGTGGGCGGCGTCATCCCCATGAAGGGCTTTGAAGCAGCGTAATTCACCCGCGGGCGCAACTTGGTGCTCTCCGATACGAGCGATATGTGCTCTCCCGAATGGGGCGATATCTATCTTGCCGCAAAAGAGAGCTGGCTCGTGAGCGAAGCGGGGCTTCAGTTGTATCTTTCGGAAGGGAAGCGCGAGTACATCCGCAAAGACTGCGAGCGGCTGTATCTGCTTGCCGTCAATACCGAGAGAAATGGCTCCTTCCTCACCGCCTTCGACGACAAAGTCTCCATCTTCTATTTCGGGGAGTGGCTCAAATGCTATTTCTTCCGGGACGGAAAGAACATTCTGGACGCGCTCGAATTTTCCTTTTCCGAACACGCCCGCATCGTATCCGAATGTGAAGCGTTCGACGAACAGCTCAGAGCGGATTCTGAGAAGGTGGGGAAGGGCTATTATACGATCGCGTGCGCTTCGTTAAGGCAGAGCGTCGCCGCGCATAAGCTCGTGGAGACCGAGGACGGCAAGCTCTTATTCCTCTCCAAAGAGAACAATTCTAACGGCTGTATCGGCACGGCAGACGTGAGTTATCCCTCCATCCCGCTCTATCTCCTGTATAACCCCGAACTTGCGCAGGGCATGCTGCGCGGCATCTACGATTTTGCAAAGATGCCCGTGTGGAACTTTGATTTCGCGCCGCACGATCTCGGCACTTACCCGTGGTGTTCGGGGCAGGTCTATGGCACCGCCCAAAGAGACGATAAGTACTGCTGCGGGATGTATGCGACATGGGCTTCCCCCGCACCAATCAGATGCTCTATCTCCGCCCCGCCGAGAGCGAAGTTTACGAAAAGAACATGCAGATGCCCGTCGAAAAGTGCGGCAACATGCTCATCATGCAGGCGGCTGCCATTGCGGCGGGGGCAGAAAAGTCTCTTGCCGAGGAGAATTTCGCTCTCCTTGCAGGTTGGGTGAAATATCTCGAAGAGTTCGGCCTCTCGCCCGAAAATCAGCTTTGCACCGATGATTTTGCTGGTCACCTTGCGGGGAATGTCAATCTCACCGTCAAGGCGCTCGTCGGCATCGAGGCGTTCTCCCTTATCTGCCGCTTTTTTTGGCAAAGAGGAGCTTTCCGAAGAATACGAAAGGAGAGCGCGCTCCTTTGCCGAAGCGTTCCAAGAAAAGACGGGCGGCGGCATCCTGCCCCTTGCCTACGGCGAAAAGGGGACTTTCTCCATCAAATACAATATCCTCTTCGATAAGCTCTTCGGCTTTTCCCTCATCGGGCAGGACGTCTGCGAAGCGGAGACTTCTTATTACATTGAAAAATCAAACCGCTACGGTGTTCCTCTCGACACGCGCGAGGACTACACAAAGGCGGACTGGATCTTGTGGGCGGCTGCGCTCACAGACGAGAAAGAAAAGTGCGAAAAGCTGTATGCGCCCGTGCTTGCCTATCTCAAGGGGACGCCTTCCCGCGTTCCCTTCGGCGATTGGTACTATTCGACGCGCGGCGATATCGTGCATTTCATCAACCGTTCGGTCGTGGGCGGCTGCTTTGCGCCTCTTCTGAAGGTGAGCGGCAAATGTAACGTCAAGCGATAAAACCATGAGGTAATTGATATGAAAAGATTGACTCTCAACGATCTTTCCGCAGAAGAAAAGCTGCGCCTTATCTGCAGCGACGGCTTCTGGCACACGCCCTCTTTGGACGGCAAGCTTCCCCGCGTGAGCGTTTCCGACGGCCCCGTGGGGCTGAGAAAGGAGCTGCGCTATGAGGACGGCAGAGTGGAGACCATCCCTTCCGTTGCCTATCCTGCCGTGCAGAGCCTTGCAAACTCCTGGAGCCGTGAAGGCGCCCGTGCGATGGGGGAGGCGCTTGCCGACGACTGCATCGAAAACGAGGTGGATATCCTGCTCGCGCCAGGCGTCAATATCAAGCGCTGCCCTCTGAACGGCCGCAACTTCGAATACTTTTCCGAAGACCCTTATCTTGCGGGCACGCTCGCCTATGAGTATATCGACGGCTTGCAGCAAAGCGGCGTGGGCGCCTGCCTCAAACACTATTACTGCAACAATCTCGAATATAACCGCTTAGAACAATCGAGCGAAGTGGACGAGCGGACGCTGCGAGAGATCTACTTAAAACCCTTCGAACTTGCCGCCAAGGCAAAGCCCGTCTCCGCCATGTGCGCCTACAACCGCATCAACGGCGTGTACGCTTCGGAAAACAAGAAGGGCTTCCGCATCCTGCGCGAAGAATTCGGCTTCGACGGCGCGATCTACTCCGACTGGGAGGCGGTGCGCGACCGCACGGCGGCTTGCAAGGCGGGTCTCGACATCGAATTCCCCTTCAACCAAAAGAACTACGAAAAGCTCGTTGCAGACTATCACGCGGGGCTGCTTTCGGATGAGGAACTTGACGCCTGCGCCGCGCGCGTGCTCGATCTTGTCTACCGCGTCGAAGAGATGAAGGCAAAGCGGCACATCAAGCGTACCAAGGAAGAGCGCCGCGCCCTTGCAAGAAAACTTGCCGAGGAGAGCATCGTCCTTCTGAAGAACGAAGGCGCGCTGCCCCTTCAAAAGGGCGGGAGCGTCGCGGTGAGCGGAGAATACGCCTGCCCCAAACGCTATTCGCTCTTCGCGGGCGGCGGTTCTTCGATGGTCAGGAACGACGAGCACTTCTTCGACCTTCCCGCGCTCCTGCGCGAGCGGACGGGGGCGGAAGTCAGATACGACCCTGCCTTTGGGACGCAGGGCATCGTCTCCAACTGGCAGAAGCCGCACAAGGCGTTCCACGACGCTGCCGTCTCCGAGACCGCGATCGTCTGCGTCGGTACGGGTTCGGACATCGAATACGAGGGCGGCGACCGCGCGAACATGCGCCTTCCCGGTCCACAGGAAGAGATGATCTTAGAGGTCGCCCGTCGCAACGAAAACACCGTCGTTGTCATCTTTGCGGGCAGCCCCATCGATATGAGCGCCTGGAAGGACGAAGTCTCCGCGATCGTCTGGGCGGGCTTTTGCGGCGAGAGCGGCGGCGAAGCGCTTGCCGATATTCTTGCTGGGCTCGTTTCTCCTTCGGGCAAGCTTTCCGAGACCATGCCGCTCTCTTTGGAACTGACGCCCGCTTACGGGAGCTATTGCGACGCGCTCGTCGCCCGCTATGAAGAGGGCTTGGACGTCGGCTATCGCTATTACGATACATACAATATCCCCGTTGCGTTCCCCTTCGGCCACGGGCTGAGCTATGCAGACTTTTCTTATTCCGCGTTGAAGGCGCAGGCAGGGGAGAAGCTTTCGCTTTCCTTCTCTTTGGAGAACACATCCGATGTTTCTGCCAAGGAAGTTTACGAAGTGTATGTGCATACCGTCGAGAACTTTGTCTACCGCCCCGAAAAGGAGCTCAAAGCGTATGGCAAAGTGACGCTCGGCGCGCACGAGAAAAAGGAGATCGAGGTGGAACTCGATTCTTCCGCCTTTGCTTACTGGTCGACGGCGACGGACGGCTGGAAGGTGGACGACGGCGTCTATGAGATCATGATCGGCGCCTCCTCGCGCGATATCCGTCTTTCCTTCAAAGTGGAGATCAAGGCGGGCAAACTTACGGTGTTATGACGATGGAAACGCAATTCGACTATATCGACATTCTTTCTCATTTTGCGCTCGACGGCGAGCCCAAGAGCTGCTTCCGCTACGGCGAAGGGCACATCAACGACACTTTCAAGGTGACGATGCAGGAAGCGGACGGGGAGAAGCACTACATTTTGCAGCGCATCAACCACAACCTCTTCCGCGACGTTGAAAAGCTCATGCACAACATCGAGCTCGTGACTTCCTTCTGCCGCGAGAGCGTTATCAAGCGCGGCGGGGATCCGCTGCGCGAGTGCCTTACGCTCATCCGCACCAAAGACGATGCCGCGTACTACTTCGACGGCGCCAACTATTTCCGTGTGTATGACTTCATCGAAGGGGCGACTTCCTATCAGAGCGTGCGCACCGAGCGCGACTTTTACGAAAGCGCCGTCGCATTCGGGAACTTTGCGAACCTTCTTTCCGAGTTCGACGCCTCTCGGCTCTACGAAGTGCTCCCCAATTTCCACAACACAAAAGTGCGCTACCGGAACTTCCTTTCGGCGGTGGAAAAAGACGTCTGCGGCAGAGCAAAGGAAGTGGAGCACGAGATCGAGTGGGTGAAGGCGCACAGCTCTCTTTGCGGGAAGTTGGTGGACGCCATCGCCTCGGGGGAGATCCCTCTCCGCGTGACGCACAACGACACCAAGCTCAACAACGTGATGCTGGACGATGCCACGGGCAAAGGGATCGCCGTTATCGACCTCGATACCGTCATGCCCGGCTCTCTTTGCTACGATTTCGGCGACAGCATCCGCTTCGGCTGCAACACAGCGGCGGAGGACGAGCCCGATCTTGAAAAAGTGCATTTCGATCTCGGGCTTTACAAGGTGTATTTAAAAGGGTATCTCTCTGCGGTGGGAGAGGGCATCACGGAGGCGGAAAAGAAGGTGCTGCCGCTCGGCGCGGTCATGATGACCTACGAGTGCGGGATGCGCTTCCTCACCGATTATCTCGAGGGCGATACCTACTTTAAGACGCACCGCGAAAAGCACAACCTCGACAGAGCGCATACGCAGTTCAAGCTCGTCGACGAGATGCTTGCCTCTTTCTCGCGGATGGAGGAAGCGGCGCGATGACGTGTTTGCTTTCGGAAAACACATCGGGCGAAAGAAGCGAGGAATGTCGTTTTTCGTGCGATTTCCGGAAGTATGCCGCGCACTTTTCCTTTGAAGTTAAGGACGAAGACATCATCAGTCCTTATCGTTCGGACAACGAGGACATCTGGCAGGGGGACGCCGTTGAGGTGTTCCTCTCGCCCGACGGCGACAGAACGCGCTATTTCGAACTTGAAGTTTCGCCCTTTGGCGTCCGTTTTTGGGGAGAAGTCATCAACCGCGACGGGAAGACCCCTCGGCTCAAAAAACTTCCGCCCATGTTCGAAGCGAGTGCGGAGCGCACCGATGAGGGGTACAATGTCCACATTGAACTTCCCTATGGGGAGCTCGGCGCGGTGCTGCCCGAGAATATGGCGTTCAATGCCTTCCGCCTCGACAAAAAGGCGGACGGTCGGCAGCTTTTGTATGCGCTTTCGCCCACTTTTTCCGATAGTTTTCATCGCCCGCAGTACTTTGTGCGGGCAAAGGAGCAGATATGAACTATATTCCGGACGGTTTGGAAGAACAAGCGGCCGTTGCGCGGACGACGCATCTTGCGATCTCCGCCCATCAGGACGACATCGAGTTCATGGCGTATGCGCCCATTGCGGAGTGCTTCGGGAGCAGCGACAAGTGGTTCGGCGCAGTCGTCGTCACCGACGGCGCGGGGAGCCCGAGAAGCGGCATCTACGCCGATTACACCGACGAAGAGATGAAAAAAGTGCGCGTCGTCGAACAGAAGAAGGCGGCCTTTCTCGGGGAGTACAGCTTTTTGGCTCTCCTCGGCTATCCGTCAAGGGAAGTGAAGGCGGGGGAGTGCGCTGTTGTCGAAGAACTTGCCTCCCTCATCCGCAGGGCGAAGCCAAAGTATCTCTATACGCACAATCTCGCAGATAAGCACGAGACGCACGTTGCGACGGCGCTCAGGGTCATTGCGGCGCTCCGCTTATTGAAGCCCGAAGAGCGACCCGAGAAAGTCTTCGGCTGCGAAGTGTGGCGCGACCTCGATTGGCTCTCGGATAACGAGAAGATCTATCTCGACTGCGGCGCGCACCCCAACCTCATGCGTGCGCTTTCCGCCGTATTCGACAGTCAGATCGCGGGCGGCAAGCGCTACGATCTCGCGGCGGAGGGAAGAAGGCTCGCAAACGCCACCTTCTCCGCAAGCCACGCCTGCGATACCTACTCCGCGCTCAACTACGCGATGGATCTCACGCCGCTGATGGATGAGAATGTAGACATTGCAGACTTCATCACGTCGGCCATCGAGCGCTTCAAAGAACAGGTCAAGGAGGGCATCCGCAAATTCCAATGAAGATCGTTATCACAAAAGATTACGAAGAACTTTCCGAAAAAGCCGCAGAAGCGATGCTCGCGGTCGTAAAGAGCACCCCGAACGCCGTTTTGGGGCTTGCGACGGGCACGACGCCCCTCGGGCTCTATGCCCGCCTCATCGAAGATCACAAAACGAACGGCACGGATTACAAGAACATCCGCACCGTCAATCTCGACGAGTACAAGGGGCTGCCTGCTTCGCACGAACAGAGCTATGCCTACTTCATGCGGCATAATCTGTTTGAGGGCTTGGGCATCGCTCCCGAACAAACCAACATTGAAAACGGCATGGCGGAGGATGAAGAAGGGGAGTGCGCCCGCTACGACGCGCTTCTCGATGCGATGCCGCGCGACATTCAGCTTTTGGGGCTCGGCAGCAACGGACATATCGCCTTCAACGAACCGAATACGCCCTTCGGGAGCGGTACGCATGTCGTCTCGCTTGCGGAAAGTACGATCAAAGACAACGCGCGCCTCTTTTTAAGCCCCGACGAAGTGCCGAGAAAGGCATTCACGATGGGCATCCGCCATATCATGCAGGCAAAGCGCATCCTCATTCTGGCGAGCGGCGCGAACAAAGCGGACGCCGTTTCTAAGATGGCAAAAGGCCCTGTGACGGAAGACGTGCCCGCTTCCGTTTTGCAGCTTCACCCCGACTGCACGCTCATCGCAGACGAAGCGGCGGCTGCAAAATTGTAAATATCCAAGAACTCATTTCAAACGATATAGCGCGGGGCGCCCTGCCGGTTGGCAGGGCGCCCCGCTGTATTTAATTTATGGTCTGTCGTAACGTTTCCTGTATTCATGCGGAGCACATCCCGCATACTTTTTGAATACGCGCGAAAAGTGGCTTTGCGACGAAAATCCTAAGAAATTGGAGATGGCGACGGCGGGCTTTTCGCTGTATCTTAAAAGCCGCTTTGCTTCTTCCGTCTTTTCTTTCAAGATAAAATCGGTGATGGTGATGCCCGTCTCTTCCTTGAACTTGACGGAGATGCGGGAGCGGCTCAGAAAGAGCGCGTTTGCGACATCCTCCGTCGTAATAGGGTCGGAAAGATGACGGCGAACGAAGTTGGTAACGTCGAGCACGAACTTTGAGGGCGCTTTCCCCATGCGCAGCTTTTCTACGCGCTCCGTATAGTCGAAGATCATGCGGTATTGGAGGTTGGTGATGCGTTCGATGCTGGATAGGAGCTCACACTTCTGAATGTAAGCGTCGCTGAGCGAGAGCGCTTCATCTACGGGCATCCCGCCACGGATCGCCGAGCGCGAGACGAGCGTCGCCGTCACGATGAAGGTGTTTTTGAGTTGACGGAGGGTATCGCCCGCAAGCACGCCGGGGCGGATGGCGGGCACGCTCTTCGTCCATTCCCTCAGTCCCGCGCTGTCTCCCCGCCGCACATAGGTGAGCATGGTCTGCTCGGAAGCAAGCGTATTGTGGAGCGTATATTCCTCGTCGCTCTCATCTGCATCAAAATGCCGTTCGGCGAGCAGTTCTTCCGTCTGCGCTTTGAGCTCTTCCTGTTCGTGCTCGTATATGCGCAGGTCCTGAAGCCCCAGCTTTTCGCCGTTCATCATGTAGTTGAGCGAGCAGAGCATCTGCAGGATGCTGTCGAGCGGCATGGGGATGATGCTCCGCATGCCCGAAACAAAATCGCCGATCTCTTCCTGCGGCACGTCGCAGAGGAAGCCGAGCGCCTTGAGCGTCTGATCGTCGTTCTTGATCTGCATGGAAGGGCCGATGATGATGGAAGTTTCCCCGTTCCTGACAACGCCGTAATATTGAAATTCGGGTGTGACGTAGTATCCGATATGCGAGGAGACGGAAAGGATATCCTTCTCATATGCGGTCATTGGATCGCGGGGAAGATAGACGACGGAATGATAGTAAGTTTTTTCCCCGTTTTCAAAGATGCGCATGGGGACGCCCGCAAGGCTCCCGATGATGTTGCAAAGATAGGGATAGTCGATTTTCTCCATAAAAATCCTCCGATGATAAAACGATTATAACGCAAATAAAACAAAAATGCAAGACTTCGGCGCAAATTCGGTGTTATAATGATGAAAAATGGGGGAAGGGGAGATCGTATGGAGATCAACGAAATTTTGCGCCGGTTGACGACAGAAGAAAAAGCGGCGCTGGTTGCGGGGACGGACTTTATGTTCACCAACCCCGTGCCGAGGCTTCATATCCCGTCGCTGCGGATGTCGGACGGGCCGCACGGGCTCAGAGTGCAGACGGAGGGTGGCGACAACGGCGTGACGGCAAGCGAACCTGCAACTTCCTTCCCCACGGCGGCGACCGTCGCCTCGAGCTGGGACCCCGAGAATGCCAGAAAGATGGGCGCTGCGATCGGCAAAGAGGCGCATAAATACGGCATCCATGTTGTGCTTGGCCCCGGGGCGAATATCAAGCGCAACCCTTTGGCGGGGCGCAACTTTGAATACTTTTCCGAAGACCCGTACCTTGCGGGGAAAATGGCTGCCGCCGAGGTGAACGGTATTCAAAGTGAGGGCGTGGGCGTTTCCGTCAAGCATTTTGCTCTCAACAATGCGGAAAATTTTCGTTTCATGGGCAATTCTGTCGCCGATGAGCGCGCCATCCGCGAGATCTATCTCAAAGTGTTTGAGATCATTGTGAAAGAGAGCCGTCCCGCCACGATGATGTGCGCCTATAACGCGATCAACGGGGAATATTGCAGCCAGAACAAGTGGCTTTTGACGGACGTTCTCAGAAAGGAATGGGGCTTTGACGGGCTTGTGATGACGGACTGGGGCGCGATGCACGACCGCGTGAAAAGCCTCAAAGCAGGGCTCGATTTAGAGATGCCGGGCGATACCGCCATCTGCCGCAAGTGGATCCTGGACGGCGTGAAGGACGGCTCGCTCCCGATGCAAGTTCTCGATGAAGCCGTCAAGAACGTTTTGACCCTCGTTGAGAAGTGTGTCCGAGCTCATCCCGATGACTGCGACTTTGAGGCGAACGACCGCCTCGCCTGTAAGATCGCCGAGGACAGCGCCGTGCTCTTGAAAAACGACGGCATTCTTCCGTTGGACGAAAAAGAAAAGCTCTTCGTCTGCGGCGATCTGTTTGAGAAGATGCGCTATCAGGGTGCGGGCAGCTCGATGATCAACCCCACGAAACTGACGACGCCCAAAGCGGCGTTCGATGCAATGGGAGTGCGCTATACTTATGCCCGCGGTTATGCGGAAAACAGCACTACGACGAATGGGGCGCTCCTTCGCGAGGCGCTTGACGGGGCGAAAAAGTTCCAAAAAGTGCTCGTCTTTGCGGGACTCACCGACTATGTGGAGAGCGAGGGCTGCGATCGGGAGGATATGAAGCTCCCCGAAAACCAGCTTGCGCTCATCGAAGGGCTTGTCAAAGAGAATAAGCAAGTCATCGTTGTTCTCTTCGGCGGCTCGCCCGTGGAGCTGCCGTTCGCGGGGAAAGTGAGCGCAATACTCAATCTGTATCTGCCCGGGCAGAGCGGCGGCAGAGCGTGCGCAAATCTCCTGTTCGGCAAAGCAAACCCCGCAGGCAGGCTTGCGGAGACCTGGCCGCTCCGCTATGAGAACGTTCCCTTTGGCGAGACGTTCGGAAAGAGCGAGAACGAGGTTTACAAAGAGAGCGTCTTTGTCGGCTACCGCTACTATACAACGGCAAAGAAACAGGTGCGCTATCCCTTCGGCTACGGGCTCTCCTATACGAGCTTTGCTTGGTCGGATATGCAGGTGCAAACGGAAGGGGAACAGTTCATGATCTCCTGCCGCGTGAAGAACACGGAAACGCGCGGCGGCGCGGAAGTCGTCCAGCTCTATGTTTCGGCGCCCGAGAGCAAGGTCTATAAGCCCCTCCGCGAGCTTAGAGCCTTCCAAAAGGTGCGCCTTGCAGCAGGAGAGGAGAAAGAAGTTAAACTCACCGTCAACAAGGATGCGCTTCGCTATTTTGACGTCCAAAAGCGCGCGTGGACTATGGAAGGAGGGGAGTACCGCTTTGAGCTCTGTTCGGATGCAGAGACCGTCGTCCTCGAACAGGCGGTCATCCTCGAAGGAGAGCACAACGCGCCCTATCCCGAGGACGTGTTGAAGGTGTATCAAGGCGCCAACTTGGAAGGGCTCACGGATGAAGTCTTTGAAAAAATGAGCGGGCAGCATATCCCGCTCCTTCCCGCCCAAAAGCCCATCACGCTCGAGAGCCGCTTTTCTAACTTAGAGAAGGCGGGACTTATGGGGAAAATATTGCATTCCGCCGTTCTGAGCGTCGCGACGAAGCAGATGAAAGAGGCGAAAAAGCTCCCCGAAGGCAAAGAACGGGATAACAAAATAAAGGGCGCGTTCTTTTTACGGCGCATCTTGGAGAGCAATTCTTTGATCTCCATGTCGATGTCGGCAGGCAAGACTATGCCCTACAACTTCGCTCGCGGCTTCATGGAACTTGCAAACGGGCATTTATTCAAGGGCATCAAGAGTTTCTGCACAAAGATAGAAGCACCAAAGTTACCAAAAGATAAGGAGGAAAAATAACATGGCGGCAACAGGGAACGCTCTTTCATCGAGGTTTTTCAACAGTAAGATCCGTTCGCAGAACGTGAGCGGAAAGGAGAAGTGGATCGGCTATCTTTTGGGTCCCTGCGGGGCGCTGCTCATCAATGCCATTTTAGGCGGTACCTTCCTCAACCAATATTGGACGGACGTTCTGAAGATCGGCGGCTTATGGGGAGGGAGTTTTCTTGTTGTTTTCCCGCTTGTCTCCAAGATCATCGACGCCATCACCAACTTTATTATGGGATGGATCATCAACCGGACGCACAATAAGCAAGGGAAAGCCCGTCCATATATTTTGTTGTCGGCTATCCTTGTTCCCATCACGGGCATTTTGATGTATCTCGTGCCGAATATGTCGGAGGAGTGGCAGGCGGTATGGGTGATGATCTCCTATAATCTCTTCTTCTCTTTCGCCTACACCATCTACAATATGAGCCATAGCATGATGGTGCCGCTCTCCACGCGCAATTCGCAGCAGCGCGGCGTTTTGGCGGTCTTCAATCAGGTCTCGGCCGTGATGGTGACGGGCATCATCGCCGCTCTCATCTTCCCTATGGCGGTCCTCCCGCTCATCGGTTCGAGCAAATCGCTTTGGATCGGCTCCATGTCTATCATCGCCGTTGCCATGCTGCCCCTGATGCTGCTCGAATATTATTACACCAAGGAGCGCGTCACCGAGGAGCTTGGTCACGCCAAAGAGATCAAGGTGCCCTATGTGATGCAGATCAAAGCGGTGCTCACCGATAAGTATATGCTCATTTTGCTCATCTACAGCATCATCTACACGGCGGGTTCTACCTTAAAGACGCAGGCGCTCGTCTATTACAGCAACTATGTTTTAGGCACCTATAACGACGGCATCACGCAGACGCTCATCAACGTCATCGGCGGCGTCCCCATGGGCATCGGCATTTTCGCCGTGTGGCCGCTTGCCAAGAAGTTCGGCAAGAAGAACGTCTCCGTTGCAGGCTTTGTGCTCTATGCGCTGGGTTCGCTCATCTGCTGGCTGGTGCCTACCAACATGGTCATCGTGCTTGCAGGTCAGTTCATCAAGAATATCGGCGGTTTGCCCTGCGCTTATATCTTCATGTCGCTCTTCTCCGATTCCTTCGATCATCTCGAATGGAAGACGGGATTCCGAAGCGACAGCTTGGCAATGTCCATTTATTCGACGATCAGCGTCGTTCTCATCGGTGTTGGAATGTCCGTGCTCAATGCCTGTCTGAATGTGAGCGGTTATATCCCGCCTATCAACGCGGGCACCCTGGAAGAGGCAGAGTCTATCCTTGCCGCCAACGGCTGGCTCTCTCAGCTGCCCATCGGCGACTATCATGCTGCGATCGACGGCACCTTTAC
>ERZ1643251.3543-NODE-3543-length-14351-cov-5.778470_pt1 | contig 14351 bp, 13 predicted proteins | sample MGYA00579261_ERZ1643251 | MGnify/ENA primary metagenome ERZ1643251 (study PRJEB29033, sample SAMEA4952267) | chicken gut metagenome | biome: Broiler Chicken; feature: Gastrointestinal Tract; material: Caecum | place: Ireland | collected 2018 | study: Broiler... | reverse complement strand
GACTTATGAAAGTCTGGCAGGAGTGGAACCGGGAACAGCAGGAGCTGTTTCTGGATTACTGCAGCGGGCAGAGGGGTGTGCGTATCCTCTATGATACGTTCTTCAAAGAGATCCTCGATCCCAACACCACACCGGAGCGCGTCGAGGAACTTCTCTCCCTCATCTTAAAGCAGAAAGTGAAGATTCTGAAAGTACTCCCGCTGGAATCGCCCCGCTTGGGGGATGAGCAGTCTTTGATCGTGATGGATGTGGTCGTGGAGTTAGAGGATCACAGCATTGCCAATCTGGAGGTACAGAAGGCGGGATACTACTTCCCCGGGCAGAGGGCGGCCTGTTACTCCTCTGACCTGCTTTTAAGACAGTACAGACGGGTCAGGGAAGATCTGGAAAAGCAGGAAAAGCGTTTTAGCTATAAGGAGATCAAGAAAGTATATACGATCATCCTGTACGAGAAGAGTCCAAAGGAATTTCATGATTTTCCGGCGGACTATATGCACCGCTTCGCCCAGAGATCGGATACGGGAATCGAGATTGATCTTTTACAGGAATATGTTTTCATTTCCCTTGACAACTTCCATGGCATTTTGCACAATAAAGGTATCAGGAACAAGCTGGAAGCATGGCTTACATTTCTCAGCGTGGACGAGCCGGAGAAGATCGCGAAACTTATACGGGAGTACCCGCAGTTTGAGAAGTATTACGAAGAAATCTATAAGCTGTGCAGGAACACAGAGAGGGTGATGGGAATGTTCTCAGAGGAGTTACGGGAACTGGACAGGAATACCGTGCAGTATATGATCGACGATATGAAAGATGAGATCGATGCTCAGAGACAGGAGCTCAAGGAGCAGAAAGAACTTTTGGGAGAAAAGGATAATGAGATTGGTGCACAGCGGAAACTGTTGAGCCAAAAAGATGATAAGATTGATACTCAGAAAAAGACGATTGATGCGCAGAATAAAGAGATTGAAGAATTGAAACGGCAACTCGCGCAGCTGCATGCTGAAATACCATAAAAAGAAAGAGGATCAGAGTGTCAGAAGCTTTTTAAAAATTACTTGATTAAAAAGGTGCTTTTGGCACTCTGATCTGTCTTGGCTGAAAACTCTGTATGGTTTTACTTTGTTACCCCTGCAATACAGAGCCTATTTGGTAAGCACTTCTATCCCGTTTTCTTTTACGAGCACCATATATTCAATCTGCGCGGACAGTCCGTCGTCGATTGTATACACAGTCCACCCGTTATCTTCATCGACAAAGAAGTCAGGACTTCCTTCGTTGATCATGGGCTCGATGGTGAACATCATGCCCGGTACAAGGAGCATCTCGCTGCCCTTGGGTGTTACGTAGCTCACAAATGGGTCTTCATGGAAGGCAAGTCCGATGCCGTGTCCGCCGATCTCCTCCACTACGGAGTAGCCGTTTGCTTTGGCGTGGCTGTTGATGGCGTCCGCGATATCGCCTAAGTGCCCCCACGGCTTTGCAGCCGCAAGACCGCGCTCCACACACTCCTGTGTAACGCGGATGAGGCGCTCTGCTCGCTCAGAGATTTTTCCCATCTTAAACATGCGGGAAGCATCTGAAAAATAGCCGTCAAGGATTGTAGACACGTCCACATTGATGATATCCCCCTCCTGAAGAATAATATTCTCGTCGGGGATACCGTGGCACACTTCGTTGTTGAGAGAGGTACATACACTCTTTGGGAAACCCTGATAATCAAGAGGGGCGGGGATGCCGCCGTGCCCAACAGTGAAGTCGTGTACAATGTTGTCGATCTCCGCCGTGCTCATGCCGATATGGATGTGCTTTGCCACTTCGTCGAGGACGGCTGTATTAAGCGCGGCGCTCTTTTTGATCATCTCGATCTGGGCGGGAGTTTTGAGAAGTTCACGTGTGGGTACGATTTCTCCTTTCTCCGCGTGTATAAGCATTTTTTCTTCGATGGGCATATGGCATTTCTTATATTTCCTGCCGCTGCCGCACCAGCAAAGGTCATTTCTTTCCATGGATAACATCTCCTCTGTTTTCTATTTATATTTCTAATGTGCGTTTGTATATTTTATGCTCCTGTTTCTCGTGGAAAGGAGCAGGCTGTCATTCAGAATTTGTGGATAAATAGTCCGCTTCTGAGTTTGGGTTCAAACCATGTGGACTTAGGGGGCATGAGCAGTCCGTGGTCTGCGATCCGCAGAAGCTCTTTCATGGACGTAGGATACATGGAAAATGCGATTCCATCGGATTCGTCCGCAGCCTGTTCCAGCGCCTTTAAGCCTTTGATCTCCCCCATGAAACGGATGCGGGGATCGGTCTTGGGATCATGGATGCCAAGAACCGGAGCAAGAATCTGCTCCTGAAGGATGGAGACATCCAGACCTTTTACCGGGTCATCTGATAAAAGGGCAGGTTTTGCCTGTAGGCGGCGCCACATACCGGCGCAGTATACGCCGAACTCCCCTTTGCGCGAGGGACGGAAAGGCGTATTCCCTGCTTCTGTTATATGAAAGCCGTCCCTTATCTTATCAAAAAATTCATTATCTGTATAGCCGTTCCTGTCTATTACTACACGGTCATACCCATAGATTTCCAGTTCGTCAGAGGGAAAGAGCACACTCAAAAAGAAATTATACCCCTCAGTTCCGGAACTGCCCGGATTGGCGGCTCTTCGGGATAATCCGACTTTTACCGCAGAGGCGGCTCTGTGATGTCCGTCCGCAATATAGAGGTGGTCTGTCTCTTTGTAAAGACGGGAAATATTCTCGATATCCTCCGGACGTTCAATCTTCCATACCTGATGGCGGACAGCGTCGTCACTTGTAAAGTCATACAAAGCCGCACCCTGTTTTATATTGTTTAATATATGGCGGAGTTCTTCATTTGGGCGGTGGGTGAGGAAGATGGGGCCGGTCTGCGCACTGCATGTATCGATATGCCGGATGCGGTCCTGCTCCTTTGCCTCAAGCGTGTTCTCATGCCTTAAGATCACGCTGTTTACGTAATCGTCGATGGAGGCGCAGCCTACGAGTCCTGTCTGGGTTCTCCCGTTCATGGTGAGCGCATAGACATAGTAACAGTCTGTCTCATCCTGAATGAAAGCGCCGTCCTGTATCATCCCGTCTAAGGTGTTCCGGGCAGTCTCGTAAACTTTTGGGGAATAGATATCAATCCCTTCGTCAAGAAGGGTTTCGGCACGGTCAATCTTCAAAAACGACATCGGCTCGGCATTGACGATTCTGCGGGCCTGCGAACTGTTATACACATCATATGGAAGAGCGGCGATGGAAGGGGCCAGCTCTGGTGTCGGGCGAAAGGCCCGGAAAGGTCGGATGATACTCATAAGGGACTCCTTTTCTATAGCTTTTACCAAACATTTGCAACAAAGACATTTTAACACAGAAATCCATGTTCTGCCAACGCATGATCCGACAAAAACCGCTATTTCCCCTTGCCCGCAAGGTGAAAATATAGTAGTATTAAGACCTAAAGGAGAGATAAACAGTATGTGGTATTGGATAGCGATGATTGTGCTTGCTGTCGGCAGTTTCTTGATGCTGGCAGTGTCCTTTGCAGGTATAAAAAAAAGAAATGACATGGCGGTAAATGTAAAAGGCAGAAGCCGCAGACATGAGGATGAAGAAGACGACTATGGCGCGCCGCGCCGCAGACCCGGAAGGGAAACGCCTCAGGCGTCTCAGGAACGCCCCCACAGGAAAAAGAGGAGGCAGTGGAAGATCTTATTGGAAGATATCGACAGTTGGGATAAGTACACATTTACTTTTTACGATTCAGTGGGAATTGGAAGAGGAAACGATGGAAGCATGTATGAGAAATACCTGCCTATTCTGGGAGACGGCAGGGTTTCTAAGGTACACTGTGCCATTATCCACAAGGCGGACAGTCTGTATTTGAAAGATGAAGGCTCAAGAAACGGAACGTTCTTAAATGGCGAGCGGATAGATGGGCCAGTTGTTATCCAGAGAGATGATATTATCGGAATCGGAGAGACCCGTCTGGAGGTACAGAGGATACTGCGGGAGAGCGACCGGTAGGCAAAGCGGCGGATCCTATTCTGTCACGGAACGGATCAGATGTGCATATAGTAAACATATAACGTCTGTCCGGGAGTGAAGAGCATGAATGAAAGAATGCCTTATTATATGGCGTATCCGGTGCCATTTTCATATGATGACGAGAGAACAGAGCGAATGGATATTGAGTACTTAAGGAGTATGTATCCTGATCTGCCAAAACGTATCCTTCCCTACGTGGAAGAGGAGTGCGACCGCATGGAGTATGAGAACAGTATGGTGTATGACCAGTACCCGGATAAGCTGCAGCTTAAGCTGATGTGCGGACGGATATGCGATAATGTGTGCCGGCATGAGCGGCTTGATATCAGCGCATCAGACAGGAGCAGCGGCAGAAAGAGCGATATGGGCGCGGATATAGAAGCGCAGTCCATAAGAGATCTTGTGGAAGTGATGCTTTTTCAGGAGATATACCGGCGCAGGTGCGACCACCGCAGAAGGTGCAGACGCCTGTTCTGACGCGGCGCGCCAGTATGGCCTGAAAGGACTTTAGGAGACAGAAGGAAAGAAACAGATGAAAAAGAATCTTATTTTTATAGGCATGCCCGCAGTTGGAAAGAGCACGGTTGGAATTGTGGTTGCAAAACGGCTGGGTATGCAGTTTATCGATACAGACCTTCTTATTCAGGAACAGGAAGGCAAGCTGCTTCGGGAGATTATTGCCGAGGCGGGGGAGGAAGGATTTTTAAAGATTGAGAATCGGGTGAACGCTTCCGTGAAGGCGGAGAATTCCGTGATCTCGCCGGGCGGGAGCGTAATTTATTGCAAAGAAGCCATGGAGCATTTTAAAAAGACAGGGATAATAGTATATTTAAAGGTTTCTTACCAGACAATAAAAAAGCGGATACACAATCCGAAGAAGCGGGGTGTTGTGCTGCGTGAGGGCCAGACCTTCAGGGATCTGTACAATGAGCGCGTCCCATACTTTGAAAAATATGCGGACATTACCGTGTCTGAGGAGGGGTGCCGCATTGAGGAAACGATAGAAAATGTTCTCAAAGCAGTAAAGAAATACAAAAACAAGGCGAGAAAAAAGCGCAGATTCCCAAAAAACTTGACAATCAGACATAATTCAAAGTAAAATAGGACTTTGGATAAGACAGAATGAATAAGTCAAAAGTACAGATATGAAAAAATAGAATCTAAATCGAGGTGCGAAATGGAGCAATATATCATCAAAGGCGGGAATCCGCTTGTAGGCGAGGTCGAGATAGGCGGTGCGAAGAACGCGGCCCTTGCGATTCTTGCAGCAGCGATTATGACAGATGAGACAGTTCTGATCGATAATCTGCCGGATGTCAATGATGTGAATGTAATGCTGGAAGCGATCAGCGGGATCGGAGCCATGGTGCAGCGCATCGACAGGCATACTGTGAAGATCAACGGCAGTACGATCGGTGATTTCAATATCGAATATGATTATATTAAAAAGATCCGTGCTTCTTATTATCTGCTCGGCGCCCTGCTTGGCAAGTACAGACGCGCTGAGGTTGCCCTGCCGGGCGGCTGCAATATCGGAAGCAGGCCGATTGACCAGCATTTGAAAGGCTTCCGCGCGCTTGGCGCGGATGTGGACATTGAGCACGGCAAGATCGTTGCCGAGGCGGATAAGCTTCGCGGAACCCATCTGTATTTTGATGTGGTGACAGTGGGCGCGACGATTAATGTGATGATGGCGGCGGCAATGGCAGAGGGTACGACCATCATGGAGAATGTGGCCAAGGAACCCCACGTGGTTGATATGGCGAACTTCCTAAACAGCATGGGGGCAAATATCAGAGGAGCGGGAACGGATGTAATCAAGATCCGGGGCGTCAAGTCTCTTCATAAGACAGAATACTCTATTATACCGGATCAGATCGAAGCGGGGACATTTATGTTTGCCGCAGCGGCGACAAAGGGAGATATTACGGTCATGAACGTGATTCCGAAGCATCTTGACGCCACGATCTCAAAGCTGATCGACATTGGATGCGAGGTCGAGGAATTTGACGATGCAGTCCGTGTTGTGGCGAAGGGAAGACTTTCGAGCACACAGGTTAAGACGCTTCCGTATCCGGGGTATCCGACAGATATGCAGCCTCAGATTGGGGTGGCGCTTGCACTTGCGAATGGAACGAGTACCATCACGGAGAGTATTTTCGAGAACCGTTTCAAATATCTTGGAGAGTTAGCGCGCATGGGTGCGCAGGTTAAGGTAGAGGGAAATTCCGCTACGATCGAAGGCGTGGAGAAGTTCTCGGCAGCGCGGGTGAGCGCACCGGACTTAAGAGCGGGCGCGGCCCTGTGTATTGCAGGCCTTGCGGCGGACGGCATCACGATAGTGGATGATATCGCTTATATTCAGAGAGGATACGAGCGGTTTGAGGATAAATTAAGAAGTCTGGGCGGCATGATCGAGAAGGTGTCCAGTGAGAAGGATATCCAGAAGTTCAAGCTGAAAGTCGGATAATATCATAAAAGGTATTGACATTTTACATTTTCCAATGTAAAGTTTGTACAGGAACAAATAAAATAATAAAACTTTCTCTTATTCAGAGCAGTGGAGATACAAAGGATCTGTGAAGCTGCGGCAACCCCTTGTTTCGATAAGGAAGGTGCCAACCTGAGCGAGTGATCGAACAATAAGAGGATTGTTGAGATACGTTGACAGTCCGCTTATGCGGACTGTTTTTTATATCACAGGAAAGTCCTTCGGACTTGTCTGCGATATAAAAAGCACTCCGTGCAGGACGCGCACTCGCGCGAATATGAAATATGTCGCTAAAGCGACCGCGCTCGGCGCGGGAGTTCCGCAAGCGGAACTCTTTGTTCTAAATAGGACAGCGATCCAGAAGAGAAAGTTATGCCGCAGCGGCTGCGGCGGTTCAAGGAAAGGAGATACAATGGAGAAATTATTATTTACATCAGAATCAGTGACAGAAGGCCATCCCGATAAGATGTGCGACCAGATCTCAGACGCGATCTTAGACGCGCTGATGGAGCAGGATCCCATGAGCCGTGTGGCATGTGAGACATGCTGTACGACAGGAATGGTGATGGTTATGGGTGAAATTACCACAAAGGCTTATGTAGATATCCCGAAGATTGTGCGCGAAACAGTGCGTCAGATCGGATATACAAGAGGAAAGTATGGATTTGACGCAGATACATGCGGCGTGATCACCACGATCGACGAGCAGTCGGCAGACATTGCGTTGGGAGTTGACAAGGCGCTTGAAGCGAAGGAGAATAAGATGTCAGAGGGCGACATCGAGGCCACAGGAGCTGGAGATCAGGGAATGATGTTCGGATATGCTTCTGATGAGACGGAGGAATACATGCCTTACCCCATCGCTATGGCGCATAAGCTGGCGCTGCGTCTGACAGAAGTGAGAAAGTCAGGAATGCTTCCCTACCTTCGCCCGGACGGAAAGACACAGGTAACAGTAGAATACGGTGAGGACGGGACACCGAAGAGACTGGAGGCTGTCGTTCTTTCTACACAGCATGACCCGGAAGTGACACAGGAGCAGATTCATGAAGATATTAAGAAGCATGTATTTGACGCTGTCATCCCGGCAGATATGGTAGATGAGGAGACAAAGTTCTTCATCAATCCGACAGGGCGTTTCGTGATCGGCGGGCCTCATGGGGACAGCGGACTGACAGGGCGCAAGATTATCGTGGACACATATGGCGGCATGGCGCGCCACGGCGGCGGAGCATTCTCGGGAAAGGACTGTACGAAGGTGGACCGTTCTGCGGCGTATGCGGCTCGTTACGCTGCTAAAAATATCGTTGCCGCAGGACTGGCAAAGAGGTGTGAGATTCAGCTTTCCTATGCCATCGGAGTAGCGCAGCCTACATCGATTTCCGTAGATACATTTGGCACAGGTAAGGTGTCTGACGATAAACTGGTAGAGATTGTAAGGGAGAACTTCGATCTCCGCCCGGCAGGTATCATCCGTATGCTCGATCTTCGCAGACCGATCTATAAACAAACGGCAGCTTACGGACATTTCGGACGCCATGATCTGGATCTCCCGTGGGAGAGGCTGGATAAAGCAGATGAACTGAAAAAATACTTATAAAATAGTGAAAGCAAAAAGTCAGACAGCCGTTATGGGGTGTCTGACTTTTTGCTTGTGTTGAAAGTGCTATTGCAACTCAAGAGATTTACGACATTTTTCGAGATCATCGCTTGAAATGCCGCATAGTTTTATGATCTGTTCATCGGGGAACTCTTGGAGAAGCATCCTTTTGGCAACATCTTTTACAGCTTCAACGCGGGCTTCTTCCCGTTCCATCCGAAGATGTTTTTCCTGATCGTACTCAAATATACTCATACTTTTCGCCTCCACTTTATGCTTTCGAAGGAATTCCTCAAGTATCCCTTCTCTAATACATTCGTCAATAGTCTGATCCGCAGCATCTTCGATACTCATTATTCTGGCATAGCTGCGCATCTTTTCGCAAAATGACGCATATTCACCGAGAGTACGGCAGGCCCGCTTTAAAGCCTTATTGTTGTCACCGCAAATATTCAGCATCTTTGCCTTAACTTCCAGTCCGCATTCTCTATCATGTACAGTGTACAGATCAGACAGCTTCAGTATTTTGTGTTCAGGCATCTCATCTGCTCCATTGTAAAAAATGACAAATTCGGGAGCAGGTATATCTACAGGCTTTGTTCCATACAGATTTGCGCTATTCGTAATACCTGCGTACAGATGCGAGACATAGAAAAGAAATCTGAGAGGAAGATTCGGACTGTATGTGGATTGATGCTCGTACAGGGAGAGTCTGCCGTCAATGATGAAAGATACATCATTTTTTATGGACATATAAATTGCGTTTTCCAGTGTATTAATCTCTAAGAGCGCAGGGTCTGTATAGTGCTTCCCGCTCATTGCGTTATACAGCTCCAACAGGTTATTTCTGTCCTCAAACAGCATGGTAAAGACGGTTGATTTGTAGGTGCGGTTCACATGTGTCATTTTCTCATTTGTCATAGAAAAGCCTCCTTGAAAATGGTGCAGAGAGACTTATTCTGTCTCTAAAGGACAACCTCTCTGCTTTTGTTAATTGGGATAGAAAGCATTGAGATTCCTTTAGATATGCTTTAGATTTCTGAGGCGGCGGATGCCGCAATAGAAAAACAGCTCTTAGAAATAAAATGCTTTTAATAATAGTAGCACATTGAATAAGAAAAAACAAATGGATTTCTATTTTATCTGTTGTTATAATGGAGAAGTAATCGTACATTTTTGGGATAAACTGTATGAAAGGAGCGCCCATGAAACTCAGAACGAAACTCATTATTGTATTTACCGCTGTCATGATCCTGCCGGGGACATTTACCACTGTGGCGATGCGAACTTTCGCGCCGGAGCGTGTGAACGAGATACAGCAGGTGTACTTAACGGCGGTGCTCCTGACGACAGGACTCCTCGTATACTGGATATACCGCAGTATCTCTGTGCCGCTGGCGAAGCTCCAGAAGGCGGCGCGCAACATTCGCGAGGGCAATCTGGACTTTGAGATCCGGCAGGAGTCAGAGGATGAGATCGGGCAGCTCTGTCAGGATTTTGAGGAGATGCGCCTAAGGCTTAAAGCCAATGCGGAGGAGAAGGTAGAGTTTGACCGGGAGAATAAAGAGCTTATCAGCAATATTTCCCATGATCTTAAGACTCCGATCACGGCGATCAAAGGCTATGTGGAGGGAATCATGGACGGTGTGGCGGATACGCCGGAAAAGATGGACAGATATATCAAGACCATATATAATAAGGCTAATGAGATGGACCTTCTGATCAATGAGCTGACGCTCTACTCCAAGATCGATACGAACAGGATACCTTATAATTTCACGACCATATCGGCGCGGGATTATTTTGAGGACTGTGCCGAGGATCTTCATATGGAGCTGGAGGCGAAGGGAGTGGGTTTCTCCTATCAGAACGATATGGAGGAGGACGCCAGAGTCATTGTGGACCCGGAGCAGCTTCGGAGGGTCATCAATAACATCGTGTCAAATTCTTTGAAATATATGGATAAACCCAAAGCTGAGATCACGATGGGGGTAAAGGATGTGGGAGACTTCATCCAGATAGAGATGGGCGATAACGGGAAAGGGATCGCTTCAAAGGATCTGCCGTATATCTTCGACCGTTTTTACCGCACCGACGCCTCGAGGAATTCCTCGAAGGGCGGCAGCGGCATCGGTCTTTCGATTGTAAAGAAGATCGTGGAGGAGCACGGCGGAAATATCTGGGCAGCCAGTGAAGAGGGCGCTGGTACGACAATGTATTTTGTAGTAAGAAAATATCAGGAGGTACCGATTGATGAGTAAGCGTATTTTGATAGTGGAAGACGAGGAGAGCATTGCAGATCTGGAGAAGGATTATCTGGAGCTGAGCAACTTTGAGGTGGAAGTGGCGAATGATGGAAATGCCGGACTGCAGAAGGGACTTGAAGGAGACTTTGATCTTATTATCCTTGATCTGATGCTTCCCGGAACCGACGGTTTTGAAATCTGCCGCCAGATCCGTGACAAGAAGAATACCCCCATCATAATGGTGTCCGCGAAGAAGGATGATATCGATAAGATCAGAGGACTCGGCTTGGGGGCGGACGACTACATGACAAAGCCGTTCAGTCCGAGCGAGCTGGTGGCAAGGGTGAAGGCTCATCTTGCCCGCTATGAAAGGCTGATCGGCAGCACGATAGAAGAAAATGAAGTGATTGAGATCCGCGGACTGAAGATCGATACGACCGCGCGGCGCGTATGGGTCGGAGGCGAAGAGAGATCATTTACGACGAAGGAGTTTGATCTGCTGACCTTTCTTGCGGGACACCCGAACCATGTGTATACAAAGGAAGAACTGTTCCGGGAGATATGGGACATGGAATCCATCGGGGATATTGCCACGGTCACGGTGCATATCAAGAAGATCAGAGAGAAGATCGAGTATGATACGTCCCATCCGCAGTATATCGAGACCATATGGGGCGTGGGGTATCGTTTTAAGGTATAATATGTAAAAGCATATTGAGTATAAGTTAATTTATGGGGAGAGCATTTATCATGGATAAACAGAAGAAAAGCGCCAGAAGGCTCAGGCTCAATACGGTACAGCTTGTTTCCCTTGGGTTTCTGGGGGTGATCCTGTTTGGAGGAGTCCTTTTATGGATGCCGTTTTCAAATCTGAGACCCATGGAGTTTATTGATGCGCTGTTCACATCTGTCACTGCGGTGTGCGTGACCGGTCTTGTGACGATTGTGCCTGCGGAGCAGTTTACATTGGTCGGACAAGTTATTCTGCTGGTTCTGATCCAGATTGGGGGACTTGGGATCATTGCGTGTATGTCCGCCTTTTTCCTTATACTGGGAAAACGCATCAGCATGAAGCGGCGTATTACTATCCAGCAGGCCTACGGTCTGGATACTTTGTCCGGTCTTGTAAAATTTATGATACGGATCATCAAGGGGACTTTTCTTGTGGAAGGGATCGGAGCAGCCTTTTATGCGTTTGAATTTGTACCCGAATTCGGAGTGGTTCGGGGCATATGGTACGCAGTGTTCCACTCCATATCGGCTTTTTGCAATGCGGGAATTGACATTATCGGGGACAGCAGCTTCATCAGATATGCGGCCTCCCCGTTGATCAATTTTACTACCATGTTCCTTATTATAATGGGCGGACTGGGATTCCCGGTATGGCATGATATTGCGGTCAATATAAGGCGCCAGTTATCCGGAGAAAAAAGACCGGCCAAGTGGATATTCACCCGTCTGCAGCTCCAGAGCAAGATCGTTCTTACAATGACTGTAAGCCTTATACTTGTCGGTACTATAGGCATCTTTCTTTTTGAGTATAATAATCCGGATACCATGGGAGACATGAATGTGTTCCAAAAACTGATGTCGTCCATGTTCCAGTCCGTTACAACAAGGACGGCGGGGTTTGCAACAGTTTCGCAGTCAGGCCTTCACTCCAGCTCAAAGCTTCTGGGGTGTATTCTTATGTTTATCGGAGGTTCTCCGGCGGGGACGGCGGGCGGGATTAAGACGACGACCATGGCCATGCTTCTCCTTACAGTGATATGTTTCTTACGTGGAAGAAGGGATACAGAGTGCTATAACAGAAAACTGGACAGCGAGATTGTAAGATCAGGGATTACGATTACGATGATCACATTTACCTTTTTGCTCTGCGGTGTGGCGGCACTGACAGTATTCCAACCCGGGGAGGATTTCCTTTCCCTTCTCTATGAAGCGGTTTCTGCGGTGGCGACGGTGGGACTGACTGCGGATCTGACGCCCCATCTGGAGAGGGGGAGCCACATCGTGCTCATGCTTCTTATGTATATCGGGCGTATCGGACCAATGACGATGGCGCTGGTATTTGCGGGGAAAACAAACAAAAGCACTCAGTTCAGGGAGCTGCCTCAGGAGAAGATCATGCTCGGATGAGAACGGGGACAGGCAAGAGTGCGCCGCATAAAGACCGGGTAAACAGGCATAAAGGAACCAGATAAAAAAGATGAAGATTAGGAGAGGATATCATGGAGAAACAGTTTGCGGTACTTGGCTTGGGGAGCTTTGGGTACAGTGTTGCAGTGACATTAGAAAATATGGGATGCGATGTGCTGGTATTGGATGATTCCTATGAGAAGATACAGGATATTTCAGATAAGGTATCCTATGCGATCAGGGCGGATGCCTCTGACCCTGACGCGCTTCAGGCGTTGGGCGGAAGGAACCTTGACGGGGTTGTGATCGCCCTGTCCGAGAATCTGGAGGCGAGCATCATGGCGACTATGATCTGTAAGGAAATGGAGATTCCGCTTGTGCTTGTCAAGGCAAAGGATGAGCTTCAAGGAGAGATCCTAAAACGTGTGGGAGCTGACAGGATCGTATACCCTGAGATCGAGATGGGGAGCCGCGTGGCGAAAAACCTTGTGGCAAAGGAGTTCATGGACTGGATCGCCCTGTCCAACGACTACAGTCTGGTTGAGATCGCTGTGCCCCAGAAGTGGATAGGACAGAATCTTATGGAACTTAAGCTGCGCGACCGCTTCGGCATCAATGTAGTGGGAATCATCGCCGACGGCAAGGTTGACGTGACGCCTGATCCGCAGCTCCCTTTGCCGGAAGGCGGTATCCTTATCGTGATCGGCTCCAATGAGATTCTTGAAAAATTCGATTCTAAGAAGAAATAACAGGGAGAAGACGGGGTTATGATCACGAGTACATCAAACGCACAGATAAAAGAACTGCTCCGGCTTCAGAAGAAAGGCCGGGCAAGGGAAGAAGCAGGAGTGTTCATTGTGGAAGGCCCCCGCATGGCAGCGGAGATCCCGCCTGAGCGGATCGTGAAGCTGTATGTGTCAGAGAGCTATGCCAAGAGAGAACATACCTCTGCTGTGGACGTATCATGCAGATACGGAAAAGCCTCTGCCGGCATACCGCTGAATTTGGAGTCGGTCTCTCTGGGAGGGGCAGAAGTGCTTTCAGACCCGGTATTTGCCCGTGTGTCGGATACAAAGACGCCACAGGGAGTGCTGGCTGTAGTAAGGCGGCAGGAATATACGATGGCAGATATACTGGGCGTAAACCCTGATAAGGGAGAAAATACAAGGGGCGGACAGCAAACGTCAAGAGAACCCCACGTTCTTGTCCTTGACAATTTGCAGGATCCCGGAAATCTGGGAACCATATTCCGCACCGCTGAGGCGGCGGGAGCGACCGGACTGATCCTTAGCAGGGACTGTGTGGATATCTATAATCCCAAGGTCATCCGCTCTACTATGGGCGCGGTTTTCCGTGTGCCGTTTCTATATACAGACGATCTCCCCGGAGCGATCGGGGAGCTGAAGGCGGCAGGGATACGGGTGTTCGCCGCTCACCTTGAAGGGGAAAATGCCTACGATGAGGAGGATTACTGCGGCGGCTGTGCGTTCCTCATCGGTAACGAGGGGAACGGACTTCGCGACGAGGTCACTGTGTGCGCAGACTGCCTTATACGAATTCCTATGCAGGGACAGACGGAATCGTTAAACGCCGCTGTGGCGGCAGCAGTCCTTATGTTTGAGGTGGGAAGACAGCGCAGGAGCTGAAAATGAAATCATAACCCTGATTATAACGATAAAATTGAATAATGGATGGTACCTACAGGTATTGTTTGAAAGCAGCTTAAAAAGGCTGCTTTTTTCTTTTCTCCGTTAAATAGACGATTTTCATCAAAATTATTGACAAATAAACAGGGGGGGGGGGGG
>ERZ1643251.3540-NODE-3540-length-14361-cov-17.572837_pt1 | contig 14361 bp, 16 predicted proteins | sample MGYA00579261_ERZ1643251 | MGnify/ENA primary metagenome ERZ1643251 (study PRJEB29033, sample SAMEA4952267) | chicken gut metagenome | biome: Broiler Chicken; feature: Gastrointestinal Tract; material: Caecum | place: Ireland | collected 2018 | study: Broiler... | reverse complement strand
TTGAGCGCGTGAAGGCGGATGGTGTCCGCTTTGTGATCATCAAGGCCGGACAGGGCCTGCGGGAGATGGGGACATTCCGTCAAAAATACCTGCCCGCAGTGCTGACCGCGGGGCTTGATTGGGGCGCGTACTGGTGGAGCGACGCCGTGACGGTCGCCGAAGCTCAAAAGGAGGCGGCGGCATTCGTCAGGGCGCTCGACGGCCTGCGCCCGACTTATCCGGTGTACATGGACCAGGAATACGAATCTCCCTGCGGTAACGCCTGGGGAGTGGGCAAGGGAAAGCAGCTTCGCACCGACATGGCAAAGGCGTTCCTGAAGGTTCTGGAGGACGCCGGGTACTACGCGGGGCTGTACGCTTCGACAAACTGGCTGCAATACTGGGTGGACGACAAACAGCTTGAAGCATATGACAAGTGGGTTGCACAGTACGCCGAAAAATGCACCTATACTGGCAGCTATGGGATGTGGCAGCATCATGGAGACGCACGGGGCTTTGTGGGGCGTGTGGACGGCATTTCCGTACCGGTGGATATCAACGCCTGCTATCGGGATTACCCGGAGATCATTAGGGCAAACCTGCTCAACGGCTGGACGCACGAAGATACGCCGGACGCATCGGAGGGTGAGATGCTGTCCGTATCTACAGCAGAACTGACGGACCTACGCGATAGTTTGTCTGTAGTTCTCTCAAGGATTACAAAGATGTTAAAAGTTACATGATATTAATCGTAGTGACGCATTTGCTTGTAATGCCGATCTATTCTTGGACAGCAACACATAAGCGGTACCACCACCTACACGGGCGGCAGCCTCTCCTCGTTCGTTTATTCTGGTGTCTATGACATCATTGAGATCAGGAACGGCCGCGTCGTCATCGGACTCGGAACGGCCGTCATCGCGGTCGTGAGGCTCTCCTATCTGACGCTCGTATAAAAACAGCGCCCACCAGGGCGCGCAATGAAACAGGAGGTATTTTTCTATGGACTGAAATGATCATCCCGGATCTCGTTTTCCTTGTGGCTTTTGTCTATGTGGTGAGCCTGTTCCTCAAAAAGCTGCCCGCTTTCAAGGCCGAGTGGATGATCCCGCTTGTGTTGTGGCTGGTAGCCATCGTGGCGGCGCTCCTCGTCCTAGCGATCCATCTTGGGCAGAGCTTCACGCCGGCGACGATCCTGAGCGGCGCGCTGCAAGGTACATTCATCACGGCCGTGGCCCTTTTCGGCAATCAAATTTTCAAGCAGATTGCAGACAAAAGGCTCGACGATCAAAAGTAAATGAGCACGCAAAAATCCCCTCGACGCCTTACGGCGCCGGGGGGATTTTTTTCGTATTATTGGCATTTTCCAGCCAGATCAATGATGATCCCAAACACACCATCAAGGTAAAAGATGGGGTTCGGATAATACCCGTTTGGTGGAGATGAGGGGAATCGAACCCCTGTCCGAAAACCAGTCCACCCAAGCTTCTCCGGGTGCAGTCGGTCTTTTAAACTTCCCGCGCCGCATCGCCGTCCGACAGGCTATGCAGTTTGGTAGCCCCCAATACAATCATGTCCTACGAGGCGCTTGGACCGATCGTTCACCACTCATCGACGCTCCGTCCGCGGCCGTGGTACTCCGCAGCGGAACGGCGGCTTAATTAAGCCGCAAAAGCTAAATTATCGTTGTCGTCTAATTTAAAAACGTCATACTTTTATAGAGGTGCATGCTCCTCTACCCGCTACCTGGACTTCGAGATCCCCGTCGAAACCTTTACATCCCCATAGTAAGGGAGCAGTTTCTCCCATTCGTATTATACACGTCTTTATGCCTTTTGTCTATCCCGCAATGCACGGTCAATATCGCGCTGTGCCGCGCGGCGCGCCATGTCGTCGCGCTTGTCATAAAGCTTTTTACCCTTGCACAATCCAAGCTGCACCTTGACACGCGACCCTTTAAAATAAAGGGATAACGGGATCAATGTATACCCCTGCTGTGCAATCAGACCCATAAGCTTATTGATTTCACGGCGATGCATCAAAAGCCGCCGCGGACGGTATGGGTCCTTGTTAAAAATATTGCCCTGTTCATATGGGGAAATATGCATCTGCTTGATAAAAAGTTCCCCGCCGGTGATATCGCACCAACTGTCCTTGAGGTTGCATGCATTTTTGCGCAGCGACTTCACTTCCGTTCCAAACAACTCGATCCCAGCTTCAAAGCTTTCCTCCACGAAGTAGTCGTGACGCGCTTTTTTATTGACCGAAATCGTTTTGGTAGATACCCTTTCCACAGACGTTTCCCCCTTTCCATAGAATCTACTTTCGGAATACCCACAACCGGCTGATTAAAAAATTAACCACGATTGTAAACGCTGTTGTAAACAGCTTCGCCACGAGTTTGCTCATTCCAAGATAAGCGATTCCCGCCTGAATCAGGACCATACTTAAAAGCATAACCGCCACATTGGCCGCTACAAAACGCGCCATTTGCAGGCTGAAAAAGCGATCCTTTGTTTGAAAGGTCCAGCTTCGGTTGATCAGATAGCTGTTGAGCATCCCCGCAGAATATCCGCAGAATTGTGAAAACGGAACATTGGCGCCGAGCCACACAGCCAACACGGTAAAAACAACAAAGTCGACCACGGTGTTGCCGACACCGGTTACTGCGAATTTGAGCGCGCGCTTAAGCTCCTCACGTCCGGAATCACCAAATTGAAACATCTATTGTCCGGCGTTTGATAAAACGCCCCATCCTTTCTGTGAAAAACCGCCCGCATGGGCGGCACAGGTACGAACCCTATGTAATCAAAGCTCGCTTCGCCCCTCAAGCGCGCGGAACAGCGTCACTTCATCGGCGTACTCCAAGTTGCCGCCGACTGGGATTCCATACGCCAGACGCGTCACGCGCACGCCCATCGGCTTGAGCAGGCGCGCAATATACATCGCGGTCGCCTCGCCTTCAACGGTCGGATTTGTCGCCATGATGACCTCGTCGACGCCGCCGGCGGAAATACGCGCAAGCAGCTCCTTGATATGAAGCTGTTCCGGCCCGATACCGTCCATCGGCGAAATCAGGCCGTGCAGCACATGGTACAGCCCCTTATACTCCCGCGTGCGCTCAAATGCGAGCACATCCTGCGAATTTTCCACAACGCAGATTGTGGAAGCGTCGCGTGACTGATCCGAACAGATTGGACAAACTTCCGTTTCGGTCAGGCTTTGACAAATGCTGCACTTTTTAATTTTATCATGCGCCTCAACAATTGCGTCGGCAAACTGCTGCGCCTTGTCCCGCGGCAGATTAAGCACATAAAACGCGAGACGCTGCGCCGATTTGCGCCCAATGCCCGGCAGTCTCTCAAACTGTTCGATCAGCTTTACAAGCGGTACTACATGATACGCCATCACACGTTACATCATACCGGGAATCTGAAGGCTTCCGGTGATCTTCTCCATCTCGGCGTTTGTTGTCTCCTCGACTGTGCGGATCGCCTCATTGACAGCCGCGACAATCAAATCCTGGAGCATTTCGATGTCCTCCGGATCGACGATTTCGGGCTTGAGGACGATCGACTGGACCTCCTTTTTGCCGCTGATCGTCACCTCGACCATGCCGCCGCCGGACGTCGTCTTAAACGTGAGCTGCTCAAGCTCCTCCTGCTTTGCCTTCATGTCCTCCTGCATTTTCTGCGCCTGGCGGATCATAGCGTTCATATTCTGCGGTCCCCCGCCCATTCCCTGCGGCAATCTTGCTTTCATCTGATTCATTCCTCCAACAAAAGCGGTCCCGTTTTCGCGGGCCTTTTTATTTCAGTTCGACAGGCACGTCCAGCTCGCTCGCCCTTTTGAGCATCCCTTCCAGCGGGTCTGACGGCGCGGCGGCAGGCGCGTACTTGTCGGGGTTATACGGTCCAAGGTTATATTTATGCCCTGTGACTGCCAAAATCGCGTCGCGCAGGCTCTCCTTCGCGGCGATGCTGGTGCGCAAAAGCGTGCGGAACAGCTCATTTTGGCAGTCGATCAGCATCATTTCGCCATGCACAAACGCCCGTGAATCGTTCATCGCGCCGCGCAAAGCCGCATTGATCTTTGCAAGCTCCTCCAATACGCGCGCCCAATCGCCGAACGGCGTCACCTGCGCCACGCCGGCCGCCGATTTCGGCTTCGAAGCGGCTGCGGCGGATACCGGCTTCGCACTGTCCTTTGGCGGCGCCGTTGCCGCCCCGGACGCTTCCGGCTGCGCTGGCGGCGCGGCCGGCGCCTGTGCGGCGCCAAGACGCGCCGCCTTCTCCAGCTTCTCCAGACGGTCCAGCACGCCCTCCAGGCCGCCGCCCATGCGCTCGTCGCACAGGCGGACAATCGCCATCTCCAGCTCCGTGCGTTTAAACGCCGTGCGCGTCAGGCTCGTCGCGGCGTCCTGCAAAACGCCGAGCGCATACATGATCGCACCGAGCGAAATACCGCCAGCCTGCGTGCGTAGACGCTCCAAATCTTCCGGCGTGCCCTGCACAAGATCGTCCGCCTCACGAACCGTTTTGACAATCATCAAATTGCGGTAATGGCCAATCAACTGCTCGCACAGGCGCGAAAAATCGCACGACTGTTCGCTCAGGCGCCCGACGACCAAAAGCGCCGCCGCCGGGTCGCGCGCGATCGCCGCATCGGCGATTTCAAACAGATGCGACTGCCCGGCCAGGCCGGCTGCCTGCGTCACCGCCTGCACGGTGATGTCTGTTCCAAACGAAGCGCACAGATCGAGCAGAGAAAGCGCGTCGCGCATACCCCCGTCCGACAGGCGCGCGATCAGAAGCGCCGCGTCGTCCGCAAGGGAAAACGACTCCTGTTCCGCGATATAAAGAAGTCTGTCCGCGATGACGCGCGAACGGATGCGGTGGAAATCGAACCGCTGGCAGCGCGAAAGGATGGTCGGCAGCACCTTGTGGATTTCCGTGGTGGCCAGGATAAACACGACGTGCTCCGGCGGTTCCTCCAGGATTTTCAGCAGGGCGTTGACCGCGCCCTGTGAAAGCATGTGGCATTCGTCGAGAATATATACGCGGTATTTGACGACGGAAGGGAGAAAATACGCCTCCTCACGGAGCTGGCGGATGTTGTCGACGCCGTTGTTGCTCGCGGCGTCGATCTCCACCACGTCGAGCACCGAACCGTCGTCAATGCCGCGGCAGGCGGCGCATTCGTTGCACGGGTTGCCGTCGACGGGCCGCTCGCAGTTGACCGCCTTTGCAACAATTTTCGAACAGGTCGTCTTGCCGGTCCCGCGTGAACCGGTAAACAGGTATGCATGCGAAAACTTTCCCGCGGCCACCTCGTTTTTCAGCGTGGCGGTAATATGCTCCTGCCCGACCACGTCGTCGAACGTTTTCGGCCGCCACTTGCGGTAAAGCGCCTGATACATCGTTTTCACCTCCCTGCCGGCAATAAGAACCTGTATTCACAGCCGTTTAACGCTGTCTGGACGGGGATTTTGCACCCGCTTTGCGTTAAATTTTCTTGCCGGGCGGCAGCCCGCCTGCGAAAATTTGCCTTGACCGGGTGCAAAATCCCTCGTCTGTCCAGCATTCCCCGGCTGTAAATACAGGTTCTAAAAGTGTGTGCCCACATATGCGGGCATGCAGATTACCTGCGGCGCACATCACAAACCGCTTAATGCTGCTCGGTTCCCCGCCTGACATGGTTCACGGCGCTCTGTCGCACAGGACCCGCATACCCGCATGTCTGGGCACACACCGGTCATGCTCTTATTTCAGATACTCACAGATTATACCATACGCAATTGCAAATTTCAACTGTTTTTCACCAGGCCGCATCCGTGTACGGGCCGCATACAGATGCGGTAAAGCGTCACCGCTGCTTTGCATAGAAAAACAGCGCGACCGTCCCCGGGCCGGAATGCGCGCCGATCGTCGGGCCGACATAGCTGATGCTGTAGTCGCGCAGCCCAAAGCGTTTGCACACCTCGTCAGCCACAAACTGCGCGTCCTCAATACAGTCGCCGTGGCTGATGGCGAAACGGCCGCACCGCGCGCGGTCCATCTGGCGCGCCATTCCCTCGACGAGCGCAAGCAGCGACTGCCTGCGCCCGCGCACCTTGCCTGTCGGGATCAGCCGGCCCTCGTCGTCCACATGCAGCACCGGTTTGATGCCCAGCATGGTGCCAACAAGCGCCGTCGCCGCGGAAACGCGTCCGCCCCGGCGCAGATGATTGAGGTCGTCGACCGTGAACAGATGCGCCTGGTGCGGGATATCCTCACGTATGCGCGCCGCATTCTCCTCAAGCGGCAGGCCCTGCTCCTTGTAATCGACGGCGCGCGCGACCAACATCCCCTGTCCCGCGGACGCAGCGAGCGAATCGATCACGACGACGCGGCGCTTTGGATACTTTGCCTCAAGCTCCTGTGCGGCGACGCGCACGCTGTTATACGTACCGGAAAGCGCGGAGGAAAACATGATGCATAATAGGTCGTTGCCGTGTTTGAGCTGCTCCTCAAGCTGCGCGCGCGCCTCCTCGACATTGACCTGCGCCGTGATCGGCATCTTCCCTGCGCGCATCATATCATAAAACGCGTGCCGGGAAAGCGCGGGATCGTTGCAGCGATAGGTGCTGCCGTCGATCGTATACGTAAGCTCAAGCTCCAAAATCTGATTTTCAGCCGCAAATCCCGGCACCAGATCGGCATTTGAATCGGTCACAATGATATATGCACTCATACAGCGTATCCCCTCACAGGTTGTCATCCAAACGCGCCCCGCGTCTGGAGTTGTCGGAACTATGAACCGGTATCACCGGTTATTATACCGCTTTTGCCGCGCGATTACAAGCGGGTTACATCTCGCGCAGCAGGATTTCGTCTGCAATCTCCTTAAAGATCGGCGCGGCCGTGTCGGAACCGGACTCGCCGCCCTCCACCAGCACAACGATCGCATATTTGGGCGTCTCAGCCGGAAAATAACCGGCAAACCATGCGTGTACGATCTCGCTGTCCTCCTCGCCCGGCGTTTCATAAACGCCGGTCTGCGCCGAGGCCGTTTTGCCGCCGGCTGTTCCAAACGAGGGCTTTGCCTTTACGCCGCTGCCCTCCTCAACGTTTGAAACGAGGCATTCGCGCAGGATATCGGAAGTTCGCTTGGAAAACACCTGACTCGGCGCGTATGCGGCCGTATGCTCGTAATAGGTCTTTCCATCGTCGGTGAATCCCTCCACCAAACGCGGCGTCACAGCATAACCGCCGTTTGCGACGGTGCAGATCATCTGCGCCACCTGGATCGGCGTGGCGGTCAGGGAACCCTGGCCAAACGAAAAGTTGGCCACGGCCGTATCAAGCGACAGCTCCGCGTCATCCGGCAGCGTTCCGCTTTGCGTTTTGATATCGTCTGTAAACTGGGCCGCACGCGAAAAGCCGATTTCACGCGCCATCGACGCGATGCGCTTTCCGCCCACGCGCAGCCCGAGATCGATGAAAAACGGGTTGCAGGACACCTCGATGGCCTTCTGCAAATCGATTTCACCGTGCCCGCTGCGCCAGTGGCAATAAAATATATGGCCGTCGACATCTTCATAGCCCTTGCAGGTATACGGCGTATAGCGGCCGTAGCCGCTCTCCAAAGCGGCGGCAGCCACGACAAGCTTAAAGGTGGAACCGACGCTGTACTGCGAAAACGCCCGGTTGACAAACGGTCCATCCGGATTGTGCAGGCTGTCCGCAAGGTTGTTGGCATCATAGGCGGGCATGGAGACAGACGCCTTGATGTCGCCCGTTTCGACGTCCATCACAACAGCCGCCCCCTTTTTGACGTCCTTCATCGCCCGCTGCGCCGCGCGCTGGATATCCGCGTCAATTGTGAGCGCCACGCCGCCTTCGCTTTTATAGTTGTCCTGCACGATCTCCGGCGCGCCGAGCGAAAGCGACCTGCCCGCCGCGTCGAGCGTATAGCGCAGCTTGAGGCTGCCGTCGTATTGGCGCAGCAAATCGTCATACGCCATTTCTATGCCGGCGACGCCGCTTGTCTTTTCCGGATTGAGATAACCGATGATATGCGGCGCGAGTTGGTCGTCCGCATACCGCTGTACCGCCTCAAACATTTCGACGCCGCGTGAATAAACTTCATGGCCGTCAAGCTCCATCAGATACGGCTTGGTCTGCCCCTCGTCGGGCAACGGCGCGTCAAGCCCTTTTTCACGCGCTTCCGTCAGCGCGGTAAACGCCTCGGGCGACGGCTGTATCGCGGCTACCAGATGCGTCTTTTCGCCAACAAGCGGACGCAGCTTGCAATCGTAGATAATCCCGCGCGTGTCGTCCACGCCGAGTACAAACGCGCTCTGCGTATTGGCCGCAGACGAAAGCGTCTCCCCCATTGAAAGCGCATACATACGGCAAAGCATGCCTGTAAAAATCAGCACCAAAACAATATAAATCCCAGCAGCTCGTCTGCCCAACAAACGGCAACTCCTCGCTTTCCTGCAAAATCGCTTTCCTTATTGTTGGCAGCCGCAGGCCGGATTTATACAGCCGAACTGCAATCGCCCGACAGCGCGAGGGACGCCGCGAAAAAACACGGCGTCCCTCGTGACGGATGCGTGGCTGCTGACAAACAAAGCGCCGCAAAAAGCCAAGACAATGCTTTGGGGAGGCGGCTTTGCCATCAGCCCCAACGTATGGATTATATACCCGGATGTTCCCTGTGGGGTTGTGGATCATCCGTGAGGCCAAGAATATAGTCGACGCTTGTGTCATAAAGCTTTGCAAGCGCGATCAGGACATGCGTCGGAATGTCGCGGTACCCGCGTTCATAGCGGTAATACTGCGGCTGGCTCATTCCAAGATATGTGCTCACATCTTTCTGTGTCAGGTCATGGTCGATGCGCAAATCATACAGCCTTCTGTAATAATTTGACGTCATTGTTCGCCTCCCAATCCAACTGTTCAGTTCTATTGACAGTTTATCAAGGAAGACGTATAATTATTTTAATAATAACCATTCGGTTATAAGCCTTCAAGGGCGCCTCATCGCTGTGGGGGCGATGGATTGTCCGTGCGTCCCACCAGGTAATCCACGCTTGTCCCATACAGATCCGCAAGCGCGATCAGCACTGGCGTTGGTATATCCCGGTATCCCTTTTCATACAGAAAATACTGTTGCTTGGACATACCCAACCGCTTTCCGATATCGGCCTGCGAATAGTCATGATCCTCCCGCAATTCGCGCAGGCGCCTGTAATAGTTCAGCTCCATTTGCACGACCTCGTAACGATAAGTTTACATTGACAGTCTAGCAAATGGAGCGTATTATATACGTATACGTCATCCATTTGAATGACGATTCAAAGAGGAGCAGTACATCATGAACAGCAAGCAGCGTTATTACCGTATCTTCAATGAATACCTCGACGAAATCAATCATCTTGTCTCAGTCATCCGCAAAGCCGAGTCACGCTATGTCGAAGGCGATCTTCCGGACGATTCCCTGTATAACGAGCTTTGTGAGTACCTTCTCGATGAATTGGATATTTCGGTCGATCATCTTGACGAGGTTCGCGTAACAGTGTGAGAGGAGAGAAAACTGAAAAGGGCGGCCTGCCGGAGCAGGCCGCCCTTTTTCGCTTTACCAAGCTGTTTTGCGCGGTTCACAGGGTTCGCGCAATCTCCCGCAGATATGAGCGAAAACCGCCCCCAATATCGGGATGGCTCAGGCCGACTTCGACAATCGCCTGCAGGATGCCAAGCTTGCTGCCCATATCATAACGGGTACCCTCATATTCAATGCCCATCATGCCGCCATGGCGCGCAATGGTACGCATCGCGTCGGTCAACTGCACCTCACCGTTGCGGGAAGGCGGCGTGTGCTCGAGGATATCAAAAATATCCGGCGTCAGCACGCAGCGCCCAAGAATGGCGAAGTTGGAAATAATCTCCTCCGGCATCGGCTTTTCAATCATGTCGAACACATCGTAAATATTGCCGCGCACCGCGTTAACGCCAAGCGTACAGTAGCTGGGCAGCAGCTCCCGCGCCACCTGCTTGATACCGACAACGCCCTTCCCAAACTCCTCATGCACGCCGATCAGTTGGCCGACCGCGGGCTTGTCGGAAATAATAACGTCGTCTCCGTACAGCACTGCGAACGGCTCGTTGCCGACAAAGGACTTCGCGCACCAGACCGCATGCCCCAGGCCGCGCGTCTCCTTCTGGCGGACATACTGGATGTTGCACAGACGCGCCAAGGCGACCACCTCGTCGTACAAATCCTGCTTGCCGGAGGAAAGAAGCTTTTCCTCCAGTTCCGGCGCATGATCGAAATGATCCTCAATCAGCGATTTGCCGCGGTTGGTAATAATCAGGATATCCTCGATCCCGCTTGCGACAGCCTCCTCCACGATATATTGGATAGCGGGCTTGTCCACAATCGGAAGCATCTCCTTGGGAACGGCCTTGGATGCGGGTAGCACACGCGTACCCAATCCGGCGGCGGGAATGACTGCCTTGCGAACTTTCATAGTAACCCTCCGACTGACAGGCCCGTCATCGCGCACGCGGACGACGGGCCTTATTTATTGCATCATCGCCATCATCATGACCATGTAGACGCCAAAGTATACGACCACACATCCAACCGCCGCGATCACGACAATGGCGCGGTTGGTCCTGCCGTAATGCGCCAGCGCCTGTGTGTAGCGGTTGTCGTTGAACCCGCCGGGCGACTGCTCGTAACGCGCATGGATTTTGCGCACATTTTTCAGCACGTGGCGCATGTACAGCCGGTTGGCAAAGCATGCGAATACAATCCCCGCAGCCAGCAGCACAAAGCGCATATAGTACATCGCACTGTACGCCCACAGGTGCTCTGTCGGCGCAAACAGATTAAACACGTTAAAGCCGTTGAGAATATCCTCCATATGCGAAAGAACAAACCGGATTGTTTCCGGCAAAACAAACAGCGTCGGGATCTGTGAAGCCGCCAAAAGGCCGAGCAAAATAGCGCCGATGCCGTACATCTTGCGGTAAAAGAAATAAAAGAAGTTAAAAAACAGCGCGCAGAAATTGATGGTAAAGCCGCTGCGTCCGGCGATCTGCTTAAACCTGGGCAAAAAATACTGGGAATTTTCGCCGACATACAGCGCGATATCGCGCGCTGAGACGCCTTCGATTTCCTCTGCCGGGTCCAGGCCGCCAAACGCGGACGTATACGGATTCGCCTGCGGACCGCCCGGCCGGCCGAACGGCGCCTGCGCCCCAAAGGGCGTCTGTCCAAACGGAGCCTGCCCGCCAAAATCCGGCGCGGACTGCCGGCTTAAGGGCGCGCCGCACTTCTGGCAGAAGATTCCCGTCGCCGGATTTTTCGCGCCGCATGCCGGGCAGACAGCCGCATCCGGCTCCTGGGCGTTCTCCTCGCGTTCGGGGGGCTGCCAGGTATGTCCGTCGATATGCAGCTCCGCCAGGGCGCAATGTCCCAACCTGCTGTAGCATTCACGATGGTGCGGCGCGCCGCAGACCGGACAGACGACAATGTCGTCGTTGTCCGTGAACCGCTTATTGCACACAGGGCAGCGCGCGCCTGTATAATTTGCCAAGAAATCAACCCCTGATCCTTTGGGACCCGCGCGGTCCCGCATTACTTCTAATGTGTTATCATACAAAGAAACCTGACGGAATTCAAGGGCATAATTATGAATTTTTCGTGTAAATACGCTGATCTGCCGCTTTTAAACGCAGTATGGAGCATATGAATCCGCATCCTGAATTTAAGATTATCTTTACTTAAACGGGAAAAAATACTATAATATATGCTGACAATATGTGCCTGCTTTTCGGTTTGCGGACTGCGCCCGTCCGGCACGCACCACACACCTCAGAAAGGATGGAACCTATTATATGCTGCAATTTGAGGAACTGCGTTTGCGCCTGGAAGCGCATCGCGCGGAGCTTGACGAATTTGCGCAGGCGATCGGATATGATGCTCTGCGCAGAAAGCTCGCCGAGCTGGAGGAGCAGACGACGGCTCCCGGATTCTGGAACGATGTAGAGCGTTCGCAGAAAAACCAGCTTGAAACGGCGCGCGTCAGAGGCAAGCTGGAAGCCTGCGACAAGCTAAACGCCCTTTACGACGATACGCTCACGCTCATCGGGCTGGCGGACGAGGAAAACGACGAATCCGTCTATTCCGAGGCGCTGGCCGACGTGGAAAGGTTTGAGTCCGATCTTGAAACGCAGAAGCTCTCCACGCTGTTAACCGGTGAATACGACGCGAACAACGCCATTATGACCTTCCACGCGGGCGCGGGCGGTACCGAGGCGCAGGATTGGGCGCAGATGCTCTACCGCATGTATACGCGCTGGGCCGAGCGCCACGGCTTTACGTATAAAATTCTGGACTATCTCGACGGCGACGAGGCAGGGCTTAAAAGCGCCTCGATCCTGATTACCGGAGACAATGCTTACGGCTTTCTGCGGTCCGAGGCCGGCGTGCACCGTCTTGTGCGTGTCTCTCCGTTCGACGCGTCCGGCCGCCGGCACACGTCGTTCGCTTCGGTCGAGGTGCTGCCGGAGCTGCCCGACGATCACTCCGTTGAAATCAATCCCGAGGACATCAAGATGGATGTGTTCCGCTCCTCCGGAGCCGGCGGGCAGCACATCAACAAAACCTCATCGGCCGTGCGCCTGACGCATATCCCGACCGGGATCGTCGTCTCGTGTCAAAATGAACGCAGCCAGTTTCAAAACCGCGAGATGTGTATGAAAATGCTCACGGCAAAGCTTGTAGAAATCAAGGAACGCGAGCACCTGGCCAACATCAATGAGATCAAGGGCGAACAGATGCAGATCGCCTGGGGATCGCAGATCCGTTCCTATGTTTTCATGCCGTATACGCTCGCTAAAGATCACCGCACCGGATTTGAAAGCGGCAATATTAACGCCGTTATGGACGGAGATCTCGACGGCTTTATCAACGCTTACCTCAAGGCCGCGAGTCTGGGGACGCTTGGAAAGGCGGAATAAATCATGTCGTTCCAATTTTACAAACGTCTGATGCGCCGGTCGCGCCAGCCGCTGCTGCTTCTGGCAATCTCGGCGGCCTGTCTGGTTATGGTTTTTCTGACCTTTTCAGTCTTTGAGACAGGCGCTTTTTGGGGCATGCCATTTGGCTACCTGATCCAAACGGTTTCAATCGTCGCACTTTTTCTGTTCATGGTGGCATTTGGTGTTCTGCTGACAATCGGCATCCTTTTCTTTTTCGTCGGCCGACCTTCCCGAAAGGCGACCCTGGAACGCTATCGTATGCTCGCCAATTCGGATCGTATGGAAATTGAACAGGAGGCCGCTTCGCTTCAAAATGGTACGCTCCTGTATGGCGCGCGGCGCATTTATTTCACTTTGCAGAATTCCAATATGCCGTGCTTTCTCAGCTATGGCGAGGCCGCATGGGTCTATCTCACATTGAATGGCATCCCGGTTTCAGAGAACCCGGTTGCCCTGAGCGTCCAAATCGGCACGAACGCCGCCGTCCACTTTTACGACCGCAGCGGCGTCCATTATTCTGCCAGCATCCGCGGGCTCTCCCACTGCGAAACCCGCGAAGTGATCGACGCGCTGCGCGAACATTTTCCAAACGCCCTTTACGGCTACTCCAAAGAGCGTGCGCGGACAGCTAAAGGCGGTTTTCCTACATAGGTTTATAACCTGTCTATTTCAAAGGAGGCGGTTCCATGTGGGCCGTATTTGCAGTTGGCTCCGCCGTGTTTGCCGCGCTGACCTCCGTCCTGGCGAAAATAGGTGTTGAAAAAATCGATTCAAACCTTGCGACGGCAGTACGCACTTTCGTTGTACTCATCTTTTCCTGGGGAATTGTATTCGCCACCGGCGCACAGCGCGGTTTGGCCTCCATCTCCCGCAGAAGCCTGTTATTTTTGATCCTGTCCGGTTTAGCCACCGGCGCGTCATGGCTCTGTTATTATCGCGCCATTCAGCTTGGCGACGTTGCAAAGGTTGTTCCCATCGATAAATTCAGTCTCGTTATTACTGTCGCGCTTGCATTTTTCCTGCTGCATGAGGCAATTTCCCCCAAGGCGATCGCCGGCGCGCTATTGGTTACGGCCGGAACAATGTTGATGATATTATAATATGCGCAGAGCAAACAGCAAGGCTGTTTGCTCTGCGCTATATGTCACACCGCAGCCACAAGACAGCATATTTCTTGACATCTGTACGGCTGTGGGATATAATAGAAATATAAAGGGCGCTGCGACAAGCGGTTGGCCCGAGCAAAAAATGTGAACTCTTAGTAAATAGCTAAGAAACCGTCACCTGCCGGGGTGGCGGTTTCTGCCTTTTATCCGTATCGTTACGGTGTATCCGAGGATATGTA
>ERZ1643251.3538-NODE-3538-length-14369-cov-4.639025_pt1 | contig 14369 bp, 12 predicted proteins | sample MGYA00579261_ERZ1643251 | MGnify/ENA primary metagenome ERZ1643251 (study PRJEB29033, sample SAMEA4952267) | chicken gut metagenome | biome: Broiler Chicken; feature: Gastrointestinal Tract; material: Caecum | place: Ireland | collected 2018 | study: Broiler... | reverse complement strand
GCCCTTTTCAATTCAAGAGAGCGCCGCAGGCGGTCTTTCCTATAAAGTAAAAAATGTGCGTCCGGCACTGGGCCTGCAGATAAAAGCAGGTTGCCGGACTGCACATTTTTTATGTCCGATACAGCTATACGGTAACGATCACGCCTCCATCGTTGGCATACATGCTGCTGACTCCCCTGGTATCCATAATCAGCGCTTTTCGGAACGGTGCCTTTCCCATAATGGTATCCCGTACCATTTCTGCCCGCTTCAGGGCATTGCAATGGGAAATCATCAAAACTCTGTTCTTGGGATCGGAAGCCTCTGCAACTACCATATCCGCCATTTTCCCAAGGGCCTTATTGATGCCGATGCACTGTCCTCTCTGCACGATCACTCCCTTGTCTCCCGCCATAATAGGCTTTATGCTCAGGGTTGATGCCACAAGGGCCTTTACTCCTGAAAGACGTCCGTTCTTTCTTAACGTTTCCAAATTATCCAATACAAAATACGTATGCACGTTACTGCGAAATGCTTCTATCTGTGTCACAATTTCCTGAAAAGACAGTCCTTTTTCCTCCAGCTCAATTATTTTCAGTGCAATCTGTGTTTCACCACAGCTTGCGCTCTCAGAATCGATTACATGAATCTGTTTGTCGCCATATTTTTCATGATACAGCTGTTTTCCTAAAACGGCGCTGTTATGACTTCCGCTTAAATGGGAAGACAGCGTAACGGCATAAATCCTGTCCGCCTCTGCATGATATGCCTCTCTGAACCTTTCGGGAGAAGGGCAGGAGGATTTAGGGCATTTAGGGTACTCTCCCACCTTTTTCAAAAATTCAGCCTGGTTAAAGTTTTCATCATCCATTATCTGATAATCTCCCACCTCCAGGCCAAGAGGCACTACCTCCAGCCTTTCGTCTTTGCGCAATTCCTCCGGAAGCTCGCAGCAGCTGTCCACAATAATTTTGTAACTCATGATATAGTCTCCTGTTGCTCTTCTATTCTCATTTTATCCATTTTACATGGTTTTAATTACTACATATGATAACATACAAGGCGCAGGAGGTAAAGAGAAAAGTATTTGAAATCATAATATTTTCACTTTCCAAAAAATGTGTTACAATACCAGACGGCAGACGACTGCCCAATAAGCTAAGGAGTTTATAAAATGCTGGCATTACAGATCTCTTCCATGAAAAATTTTATGAGCCACTTTCTCGCTGCGGATACCTTCGACCTGTTTTTACTGGAGGAAGCCATTATCCGTACTGCAGGCACCTATACCATAGAGGGCCGTGTCAATCGGGAATTTTTTACCAGAGAGGAGCAGGAAAACGGTTTTTGTCCCTATGAATTTCAACCCTGGAGCGAAATCAGAGGATTATGCTTCCAACTGATGAAGGGCAGACGCACTCCCCTGTTCTTTAAATTTGTTCTTCAGCTGAAGCCGGAGGAAGCGCCTGGTATGCTGAAGCCCGGCGCTGATACCGATCTTTCCTTCATAAAGTCCCTGACTCTGAATATCCGTTACGATGGCTCCAAGGCTGTACTAACCACAGGCACGTCTCTTTCCACCTTCGTGCTGTCAAAGGAGGCCGACGTCCTCTGGGACCGGGCTCTCGCAGCATTTCTTGATTCCCACGGCATTCTGTTTGAAGCATTACTGTGAATCCACCGCCTCAAGAATGTCACTGTAGTAATTGGTCTGGAGCACATAAGCGCTGAACTGATAGATGTCCCTGACCTCCTGTTCCTTCTCCGAAAAATACACCCCCTGTTCTTCTTCAGGAATTCTGGGATTTCCCTGCTCATCTACAAGCCAGATGGTATTTCCTTCCCTTCTGTTATAGATGACGGAATCCGTCACAAAGCTTCTGTCATTAAAAATTACAAGCCCTTCCTCTTCAGACAGAATATCCCTCCCTGCATACATCCTGGAATCGTACGAAAAGCCAAACAGATTCAGCAGCGTAGGAAGTATATCCATAGGACCGCAGACCTTTTTAACCACAACAGGCTCCTCCATTTGACTGCTCCAAAGAATCAGACTGTTTCGGTACATGTCCATTCCTTCCGATAGCGGAATCCCTGCAAGCTCCTGATACTGCTCATCCGTCATTCCGTAGGGATAGTGATCCGCACTCAGGCAAATCACCGTTTTATCCAGCTTTCCCGCAGCTTCAAGCTGCTCGAGCAGATATTCCAGCGCCTTATCCAGTTCTATGCTGCAGGCAATATAAGCCTTTGCACTCTCCGACATCTGAAGCTGTTCCACAGCCTCCTTGTTTTTGGCCGCCATAGCATTTCCCGAAAAATTATAATTCATATGCCCGGAAATCGTCATATAATATACATGGAATCGATCTTTTTCTATATATTCCGGCACTGTCGCCCGCATCATTTCCAAATCTGAGGGCGGCCAGGCGTCCGGGTTTTCCATGGCAAACAGCTTTTCTTCCCATTCTTTTCCCGAAAGCCTGCCAAGTCTGCATCCCTTGAAATCATATCCCAGATTCGGATGGGTACGATAACGGTCATAATAAGACAGACTATTATTGTGATACGCCAGGGAGTCCACTCCCTCCTGTGCAAAAAAGCCCGGCAGCGCAAAGGGCATCTCAATCGATGCGCTTTTCCTCATACTGAACTGCCCATCAGGTATTAGGCCGGTACAGTTAATATATTCCCCATCACTGGTACTTGTCTGCCAGAGAGGAACATAGTAGTTTTCAAATATAAAGCCCGAATGTGTCAAACGGTACAAGGTGGGAGTCAAATCCTCTCTCACCCCATAGGGCGAAAAGCCTTCAGCTGTCAGAAAAATCAGATTGCAGCCCTCAAAAAGTCCGGTATACTCATTTTCGGAGGACGCCTCCAGCCCCTCTATGTAATGTGTAAGCCACCCTTTTCTTTCATCCTCCGCCAGAGAATAAAGGCGGCCAAAATCAATGGGCATTTCGTGCTTTTTCGTATAGGCTTCGTCTGAGTCATCCCCCTGCACCTGCTGCATGTCTTTATTTTCTTCCTTCGGTACATCTGCGAGGACAGGAAGCGTTTCTCTTTCCGGAATGTTATGAGGTTCGGCAGAGAATCTCTCCACAATAATCTCCCATACTTCTTGCCCCGCCTCTGCTACGCGAAGATGGGTATCCCGCTGCAGAACGGGAAGAAACCCTAGCTTTTGCGCCGCGGTAAAAGGATCATAAAATTCCAGATAGCTTTCATAATAATCTGTATCCAGCGTTTTACCCACTTCCATAACTGTAAGCTGACTCACAATTCCCAAGCAGATCACTACATTCAACCTGAGTATCTGAAGAACGCCAAGTCTGGGAAGTTTTACTTTTCTCCAGCGCATCCATACGCCTGTTAAAATTCCGGGAAGCAGAAAAAGAAACAAAAAAGGCAGAACCTGAAAGATTCCTTCCAAAGCCTCCCGCCAGTATTGCGTCAGCGCATCCTGTCCTCCCCAGAAAATACTTTCCCATAAAAGAGGCTGCCTGAACATTTTCAAATAAACAAACTGTGCAGCGGCCCAGAAAATATAAAACCAGATTACGGCATAAAACACCCGCTTTTTCCAGACACCTCTGCACAGTCCTATTATCAGAGTCCAGATGCCCGACCAGACTGCAGCCATCCCCAGAACATAAACGGGCATGCCCCCTGTGAGGCCGAATCCGCCCAAATGATAGATAACCTCCAGGTACAGCATCAGCCCGGCCAGGCTTCCCAACAAAGCAATCATTCTGCACTACCCTTATCCTTTGTGTTCTTGTTCTCCAATTACTTTTTCATTTTGGGCTTAAAGATCAGGCTCGCAAGATAGCCGAAAATTAACGCCGCGCTGGTGCCCACCGCTCCGGCTTTCAGACCTCCCGCAAAAAGGCCCAAAAAGCCCTGCTCCTGTATTGCCTCCTTTACCCCCTTCATCAGCAGGTTTCCAAACCCCAGCAAGGGAACGCTGGCCCCGGCTCCGGCAAATTCTGCGAAAGGCTCGTACCAGCCAAAAAAACTGATAAAGGCGCCCAGCACCACCAGGAGCACCATAATCCGCCCCGGCATCATTTTTGTTTTCTCCATAAGAATCTGAGCAAGAGCGCAGATTGCGCCGCCAACCCAGAAAGCATTTACATAATCCATTCTGCATACTCCTATTCCAAACATGCCTGTTATTGGTATTAGTTTCTGCCGATTTTCATTTTTTATTCTACAAAAAGGAAAAGTCCTGTCCCGCTATTTCCTCCACAATGCCGCGTATGGATTTATTGGTGCAGTCAACGGTCATTTCCGCATATTCCTCATACAAGGGCGTCCTCTCTTCATACAGATCCCTAAGGGTCTGACCGGGCAGCAGCGTCACTCCCCTCTCATTCAGGTCTCCCAGTCTCTCCTCTACCGCCTCAAAGGGAAGCTTCAGATAAACCACCAGGCCTTCCCGCTTCAGATGCTCCATAGCTTCCCTCTCATAAACCACGCTGCCTCCTGTGGCAATTACACTGTTTGTCAAAGCAAGGGAAGCATTTACCTCATTTTCTATGTCCCAAAAGCCCTGTACCCCATATTGTTCAATTAATTCATGCAGAAGCTTACCGTACTTCTCCTGAATCACCAGATCCGAATCCACAAACCGATACCCCATACGTTTAGCCAGCACTACTCCCACGGTGCTTTTTCCTGCTCCCGGCATACCAATCAGAACAATATTGCTTTTCATACCGATTCCCTCCACCAGCCTTTTTACAAAGAGTCGTTGTTCCATGCAGAAATCGCCGCCCAACGGCGGCGATTCCACCTCTATCGCATACTTTGTCCGACTATGCTCAGGACACTACCGCGATCACTTCCACTTCACAGAGCACATTTTTAGGAAGCGTCTTTACCGCCACGCAGCTTCTGGCTGGCTTCTCGGTAAAATACTCTGCATAAACCTGGTTGAATGCGGCAAAATCATTCATGTCCGCTAAAAAGCAAGTGGTTTTCACCACCTTGGAAAACTCCGTTCCGGCGGCTGCAAGAAGCTCCCCAATGTTTTTCATCACCAGCCGGGCCTGAGACGAAATATCCTCCCCCTCTACCTCGCCCGTAGCGGGATTAATGGGAATCTGACCTGAAGCATACAGCATATTTCCGGCTATCATTCCCTGGGAATAAGGGCCGATCGCCGCCGGAGCTTTATCCGTTGAAATCTTTTTTAACATACTCTTTCCTCTTTTCCGTTTTGTATACAGCGCATCCGGGCTTCCTCACAGGGGCGCAGCCTCCGTGAGACAGCGCCGCTGCTATTGTGCGTCCACATCCGGCTCGTCAAACTCTGCCGTCACATAAAAGCCTCTCGCATTTTCCACAATGCCGATCACGGTTCCCTCCCTGGACTTCAGCCTGCTTCGAAAGGGAATATTGGCGGACATCGCCAGAGATGGATCTATGGTATAATAATAATTGCTGGGAAGAACTCCCTCTGTAACCGTAATTTTCTGTCCGGTTCGGAGTAGCCCCTGACGCTCCATTTTAATTTCCATCCTACGCATACGTCCACCTGCCGTTCTTTCTCTGTCACTTTATTTTACCAGCCTCTCTACGCCTGCGCAAGACGAAAACAATGAAAATCAGACATGTTCCAGAACCAGGGCATGCGCAATGCCGGGCACACTCTTTCCTTCATTAAAGCTGGTTTTGCTCAAAAGAGCGCCGGTAGGCATGAAAAGCACCTTTTTCCAGTTATTCTCCTCCAGCTGCTTCAGAATAAAGGCAGAGAGCGTGACGGCGCTGCAGCCGCAGCCGCTGCCTCCGGCATGCGTATCCTGGGAATCCGCATCAAAAATCTCAATTCCGCAGTCCATGTGTACCTGAGAAATATCATATCCCTTCTCACGCATCAGATCTATCAGCACAGTCTGACCTACGCTTCCCAGATCACCAGTAATGATTTTATCGTAATCTTCCGGCTGACTTTCATAGTCAATAAAATGACGTTCCAATGTAGATGCGGCTGATGGCGCCATACAGGCTCCCATATTCATGGAATCCTTTAAGCCGTAATCCACAATTTTTCCCACCGTCAGCCCTGTAATGACCGCTCTGGCCTGCTTCTCCCTTTCCCTGGCCAGCACAAAGGCGCCGCTCCCCGTTACTGTCCATGTGGCGGACAAAGGACGCTGATTTCCGTATTCCAGGGGATATCGGAATTCCTTTTCCGCGCTGGCAAAATGGCTGGAGGTCACACAGACAACCTTGTCCGCAAACCCTCCCGCAATGCTCATGGCTCCCAGAGTCAGCGATTCTCCACAGGTGGAGCAGGCGCCGTACACTCCAAGAAGCGGTATATGATAACAGGATATTCCAAAGGATGTGGCTATGGATTGACCAAGCAGGTCACCGGCAAAAATAAAGGAAATATCCTCGGGCTTTACTCCTGCCTTTTCCATGGCCATATAAACCGCATCCTTCTGCAAATTGCTCTCCGCTTCCTCCCAGGTTTCGCATCCGAACAAATCATCCTCTCCCACCATGTCAAACAAAAGTCCCAGTGGGCCTTCTCCTTCTTTTTTTCCCACAATGCTGGCGCTGTTCAAAATGTATACAGGCTCTTTCAGCTTTACGCTGCCTCTTCCTTTTTTTTCATCCATGCACAATCACTCCTTTCCGTGCCCATTCCGGATTCCTCCGTCGGCACACTCAGTGATTATTATCATGCCCTACACAGGTCTGCCTTATCCAATTCAAAAAAAGAGGTAACTTTTCCTGTGAGCGTACTGATCTGCTGCAATTTTACTCTGTGACCGTCACCACATAGCTGCTTACCACATATAGTATCTCTCCGTTATACTCCACTCTGGACCAGCCGGAATCCTGGCTGTAGCCTGTACGGTGAATGTTTTCGCCGCTGTTCACCTGACATCTTACGGTAGCGTCGCCCTGGGATGTGCTGGGCTCCGTGCGCAGATTTACATACTCCTTCGGCGTTATATAATCGTCCCAGTCCGCAAAAATAATCGTTCTTCCATCCTGCGTAATAATCCGGTTGGGATCTGTAGGCGTCACCGGTGTTTGGTAGGCGAGATCTGTGGTGAGGTAGCGGGTTACGGCATATACGGTCTGACCGTTGTAGTCCAGTCTGGACCAGCCTGTATCCTCATTAACCCCTGTTCTCTCCGCCGTTGCTCCGTTTAAAAGCCGCCCCACCACATTATCCTCCGTGGTAGTCGGCGTTGACCGCAGATTCGTTTCATCCTTTGCCGTAACTCTGTCAGAAGCCGCCGCAAAGCTCATGGAACCGTTCTCTTCCATCTCCCCGACATTGCCGGAAGGGTTATCTGTCTGGACAGTCTCCCCCGTCCCTGGCTGTATGCCGGAATTCTCCCCGGATATACTCTCCGATGGCTGTGCCTGCTCCTGGGAGCTCTCTATGCTTTCTCCTTTTGCGGAGCCGGCTCCTTCATCTTCCTTTGCAGCGCTTTCTTCCCCTTCCAGCCCTTCCCCGGATGCCTGCTGCGCCAGAACACTGCCCGTTTCAGATGTTCCGGCATTGTCGGAATTTTCCCCTTCAAAGCTTCTGTGCGTAAAAATCCACAGCGGAATACAGATCAGAACAGCTAAAATTACTAACCCCAGGAAAATCGCCGCCTTCCTTGGATTCAGTCTGATATTTCCCTCCAAATCCAAATCATCGTCCGGATCCAGATCCTTCTCCGAATGAAATCTATCCTCCTGATCAAAGCCCTCCTCCGGGTCAAAATCCGTCCCCGGTTCCTGCCCATACTCCCCTTCCAATTTACTGCTTTCCTGCTCGTCCATATTTTTCCTGTCGCTCATAAACGATAACCCTCCATATCCGACAGTGATTCCGTCCCCTCAGTCCTTTATGAACTTCATTTAATTCTGCTCATATTTTTGACTCTGAGAGCGAATCAGCTCTTCATCCTCAAAATAATTTATGCGCATGGCAGCCTTAACCTCCTGCAGGGTCTTTGCAGCCGTCTCTCTGGCTTCTTCGCTTCCCTTCCTAAGCACCTCATACACAGAGGGGATGTCCTTCTCCAGCTGTTTTCTCCGTTCCCTTATAGGCTCCAGCGTCTCCTGCATTACATTGTTTAAAAATTTCTTTACCTTTACATCTCCCAGGCCGCCTCTCTGGTAGTGCGCCTTAAGTTCATCCAAATTCGCATAATCAGGAAGATAGCGGCCAAAATGCTCGTCTTTGCAGAAAGCATCCAGATAAGTAAACACCGTATTGCCCTCCAGATGTCCGGGATCGCTGACCTGCAAATGGAGAGGATCCGTATACATGCTCATAATTTTGGCGCGCACCTCCTCTGCGCTGTCCGCCAGATAGATACAGTTACCCAGAGACTTACTCATTTTTGCCTTTCCATCAATCCCTGGCAGGCGCTGGCAGGCTTCATTTTCAGGCAGCAGGGCAGCAGGCTCCACAAGCACCGGCGCATATACGGTATTAAACTTATGAACAATCTCCCTGGTTTGCTCAATCATGGGAAGCTGATCTCCCCCCACCGGAACTGTAGTTGCCTTGAAAGCTGTTATGTCCGCAGCCTGGCTTATGGGATAGGTAAAAAATCCCACCGGTATGCTGGCCTCAAAATTGCGCATCTGAATTTCACTCTTTACCGTAGGATTGCGCTGCAGTCTTGAAACCGTCACCAGATCCATAAAATAAAAGGTCAGCTCACAAAGCTCCGAAATCTGAGACTGAATAAATAATGTGGCCTTTGACGGATCCAAGCCACAGGACATATAATCCAGCGCTACCTCGATAATATTCTGACGCACCTTTTCCGGATTCTCTATATTATCGGTCAGCGCCTGAGCATCTGCAATCATAATAAAAATTTTCTTATACTCTTCCGAATTCTGCAGCTCCACCCGCCGGCGGAGAGATCCTACGTAATGTCCCACATGCAGCCTTCCGGTAGGTCTGTCTCCCGTTAAAATAATCTTGTCCATATTTATACCTCCTTACCCGCCTTGACGGACATAAATTCATTCAAAGTAATTTTTATAATACCATTTTTTTCAGCATTGGCAAATAGTATTTGCAAAAAACGGGAAGAATGAATTGAACTGTAACTCAACAGGCGGCTCCATCCATAAAAGCCGCCAAAAATTAAGCCGAAGTTACGGACCGGGAGGTAATATGCGAAAAATCATTTCATTCAACGACAAATGGAAATTTACGAAAGACTCCGATCCTGCCAAAGCCCGCTGGGAAGAGGTATCTCTGCCCCACACCTGGAATCATATGGACGGAATGGATGGCAGAGGGGATTATTACAGAGGACAGTGCTGGTACTTTAAAGAATTTGACACGCCCGGCCTGTGTGATGGGGAAAAAGTCTGTCTGGAGATTCTGGCTCTTTCCTTGTGCGGCAGGGTTCTCATAAACGGAAAAGAGGCCGGCAGCCACCAGGGAGGCTATTCCTCCTTTGTAGTGGACATCACTCCCTATCTGCGTCCGGAGGGCTCCAATGAGCTTTACATTTGTGCCGACAACAGGGAGCACAGCAATATTTATCCCCAAATGGCTGATTTTACCTTTTACGGAGGCCTATACCGGGGAATAAATCTGATGATCCTTCCCAAAACGCATTTTGAAGTATTCTTTCACGGCGCGCCGGGTCTGGCCATCACCTGCGAGCCGGGGCTTGCCTCCCCGGAGGTTCCCGACAGCATGATTCATTTAAACAGCTGGATAAACGATCCCTCCGAAGACTATACAGTGCGCTATGAAATTAAAGATCAGGCGGGCAGAACCGCCGCCGAGGTCTGGCGTCCCTCTCTCTCCCCCAAGGCGGATATTCTCCTTCCCGAAGCTCATCTGTGGCAAGGTGTTGAGGACCCCTATCTTTACAGCTGTACCGCTTCCCTGGTATACCGCAATGAGACAGTGGATCACGTGCAAAGCCGTTTCGGGATACGCTCCTTTCATGTAGATCCGGAAAAAGGATTTTTTCTGAACGGAAAACCTATGATGCTTAGAGGCGTCTCCAGACACCAGGACAGGCTCTGGCAGGGAAATGCCCTAACCCGGGAGGATCATTACGAGGACGCGGCCTTAATCCGGGAAATCGGCGCAAACACTGTGCGCCTTGCCCATTATCAGCACAGCCGGGACTTTTATGATGCCTGCGATGAATACGGTTTTGTGGTTTGGGCTGAAATCCCTTATATCAGCTCCCAGAGCGATGATCCAGCGGCCCATGAAAACTGTCGTCTTCAAATGGAGGATCTGATTTATCAGAATTATAATCATCCCTGCATCTGCTTCTGGGGCATATCCAACGAAATCACCATCGCAGGAGAAAAGCCGGGACTTGTGGAAAATCATCAAGACCTGAATGCTCTGGTTAAAAGCATAGATCCCACCAGGCTCACCACCATCGCTCATGTAAGCATGCTTCCCTTGGACAGCGCTCTGCATGGCATTACGGACCTGGAAAGCTACAATCACTATTTCGGCTGGTACGGCGGCACTTATAGCGACAATGAAGCATGGCTGGACCGCTTTCATGAGATGCACCCGCAGATCTGCCTGGGCCTCTCCGAGTACGGCGCAGAGGGCATCATCACCTATCAGCCTGATGAACCAAGATGCCGGGATTACTCGGAGGCTTACCAGGCCCTTTATCATGAGCATATGGCAAAAATCCTTATGGAAAGACCTTACCTGTGGTCCACCCATGTATGGAATATGTTTGACTTCGGATGCGCCGCCCGAAACGAAGGAGGAACAGCAGGCCGCAATAACAAAGGGCTTGTAACCATTGACCGGAAAATCAAAAAGGAAGCCTTTTATTTGTACAAGGCCTATTGGAGCAGTCAACCTTTCGTCTATCTCTGCGGACGCAGGTACGCCCTGCGGACCCAGGACGCCACCTGCATCAAGGTTTATTCAAACTGTTCCTATGTGTCCCTTTATGTGAACGGCAGACCATTTTCCTCCCTTTACGGCCAGAAGGTTTTCATTTTCGAAAATGTCCCCCTCTCCCATGGCTTTACCTTTATAACCGCAAAGGCTCGGTCCAAAGCCGCCTGGGTGCAGGACAGCATTACCCTTGAAAGGACAGACAAAAAACCGGAAATCTATACGCTTCCTCAGGAGGAGGATGATTTGGACGGCGCCGTGAACTGGTTTGAGCAGGTGGAGACCGTTGCAAGCGATGCCCCCACAGAGTTTTCCGATAAGCATTTCAGCATTTTTGACAAAATAAAAGACATCCTGGAAAATGAGGATGCCTTTCAGATTTTATCCGGTTCTATGTATGCCATGACCGGCATGAAGCTGAAGAAATCCATGCTGGGTATGATGAGAGACAAAACTCTCTCCGAGCTCTCCTCCATGATGACGGGGATGGGCGGTTCCGGAAAAAAAGTCCCTGAAAATGCTATGGAAATCATCAATGCGGAGCTGGGCAAAATACAAAAAAATTAGTTCTTCGGCAGGCTCAGTCCCTTTTTTTCTGAAACAGCCTCCCCACAAGAACGACGCATTCATGGGCGAGAAGAGGACAGGCTGCCAACAGAGTCAGATGCAGCCACTCTCTTCCCGTCAGGTGTGAGGTACCGAAAGCATTTATAAAAAAGGGCACCTCCGTCACCGCAAACTGCAGCAGAAATCCTATGATGCAGGCGGCAATCATCAGCTTGTTTTCCCTATGCTTCATAAAAAGGACGGACCTTTGAGTGTCTCTCATTCCAACCGCGTGAAACAGCTGGGACATGCCGAGCACCGTAAAAGCATAGGTCTGGGATTTTGCCAGCACAGCATCCTGCCCCAGGGCATAGGAGAGATTCTGGGGATTAACAGTCAGCCCCGCAGTTTTCAGCAAAGCTATGGGAAGCAGCAAAAAGGCCGTGAGACTGATGCAGGCGATCAGGGCTCCGTAAAAGCATGTGCAGGCAAGGCCGCCTCTGGAAAAAAGGCTTTCATCCGCTTTTCTGGGCGGATTTTTCATCAGGCTTTTCCCATCATTCTTATCCACTCCCAAAGCCAGGGCCGGCAGGGAATCTGTAATCAGATTGATCCATAAAATATGACTGGACTTTAAGGGAGAGGCCAGCCCCAGAATCACCGCGCAGAACATTGTCATCAGCTCTCCCAGATTGGAGGAAAGCAGGAAAATAACGGACTTTCTGATGTTCTCATAAACGCCTCTTCCCTCCTCTATGGCTTTTTCTATGGTGGCAAAATTATCGTCTGCAAGAATCATGTCCGAAGCCTGCTTCGCTACATCCGTCCCTGTCATCCCCATTGCAATTCCAATGTCCGCCGCTCTCAGAGAGGGCGCGTCATTGACCCCATCTCCGGTCATGGCCACAATCTTTCCCTTTTTCTGAAAACCCTTTACAATCCTGACCTTCTGTGCAGGAGACACTCTAGCGAAAACTCTGGTATCCTCCAATCTGCTTAAGAATTCATCCTCATCCGTCTGCTGAAGCGTCTCCCCCGTCATACATTGTCCCGGCCGGTTCACAATTCCCAGCTGGTTTCCTATGGCATAAGCCGTGTCCACATGATCCCCTGTTATCATAACAGTGTCCACTCCCGCTTCCCGAAAAATGCCTACGGCCTGTGCGGCCTCCGGTCTGGGCGGATCCTTCATGCCCACCATTCCCACAAAAATCAGATTGTCCTCGCTTAGAGCGCCTCCCTTATGTGCAGAGCCTCCCCGGTTTTCTGAAACCTTCATGGCCACAGCCAGGGTTCGCAGAGCCGCCATGGACATCTCCTCCACCCCTCTAAGGATCATTCTTCTGTGTGACTCTGTCATATTCACTTTTTTCCCATTGAGCCAGATCCCCGTACATTTTTTCAGCACCTCATCCGGTGCGCCCTTCGTAAAGCATCGGAGGGAAGCGCCCTTTTTGTGACAGGTGGTCATCATTTTTCTGTCGGAATCAAACGCCAGCTCTCCTACACGGGGCATTTGCCTTTCCAGCGCTTCCCTGTAAAATCCAAACTCGGCAGCCATATCCAAAAGGGCAAGCTCCGTGGGATCCCCTATTCTGCTTCCCCCGTCTATGGAGGCGTCGTTGCAAAGCGTCATTCCATGCCAAAAATCCTCTGCCGGAATTCTTCCCATTTCTCTTCGCTCAAACAATCTGTTTTCCACAAAGCACATTTCCACCGTCATCCGGTTTTGAGTAAGGGTTCCCGTCTTGTCAGAGCAGACCACGCTTACCGCCCCCAGGGTCTCCACCGAGGGAAGCTTTCTCACAATGGTATTCACCCGAACCATTCTGGTAACACTCAGGGCCAGACAGATGGTAACTACCGCAGGAAGTCCCTCCGGCACCGCAGCCACTGCAAGGGATATGGCCGTAATCAGCATTTCCAGTATATTTCTATGCTGTATTACCGCAATTACAAAAAGAGCTGCGCACAAAATCAGAGAAAGAACGCTCAAAAGCTTTCCCAGCTCTCCCAATCTTTTCTGCAGAGGCGTCAGTTCTTCTTTTGTTTCAGTGATCATGGCCGCGATCTGTCCCAGCTCCGTATCCATTCCCACAGCCGTCACAATTCCCTCGCCTCTTCCATAGGTAACAATGGTGGACATATATGCCATATTGTGACGGTCCCCGAGAGGAATGATTTTGCCCTGGGACGCCGTAAATCCCGCATCCTTCTCTATGGGCAAAGATTCCCCTGTCAAAGAGGACTCCTCAATCTTTAAGCTGTTTGTCCGGATAAGCCTCAGATCCGCCGGCACCTGACATCCCGCCTCCAGACATACCAGGTCTCCCGTTACGAGCTCCGCCGCAGGAATCTCCTGCCGTCTGCCGTCCCGGATCACCTGTGCTCTGGGACTGGTAAGTTTTTTCAGGGATTCCAGCGCCTTTCGGGCTTTGCCCTCCTGTACCATTCCCACAAAAGCGTTGACACAGATCACAACGGCTATAATAGCGGCGTCGCTGGCCTCTCCCAGAAGAAGCGAGACAACGGCGGCTGCAATCAGCACATAGATCAGCGGATCATTTAGCTGCTCAATAAAAGTCTCTAAAGAGGTCTTCTTTCTGGCCGCCTTCATTTCATTCCTGCCGTTTTTCAATAGTCTCCTGCGGGCTTCTTCCGATGTAAGGCCCTTTCTTTCATCACTGCTGCATTTATTCACGGTATCCTGTACACTACATTGTTCAAACACGGTAACCCTCCTAAAGCTTGTTTGCAATGTAGTTTATGCCTGTCTTTTTCAAAGTATGTCCCTTTCCGGGAAAGTCGCTGGCAGACTGTTTTATTCCCGGCAGTCGGAAAAGTAAAAGGGCAGGCGCTTTAAGCGCCTGCCGCGATCTGATTTCCTGTATATAACTGATAATATTTTCCCCTTTGTTCAATGAGCTCGTCGTGAGTTCCCCGCTCAATAATGCGT
>ERZ1643251.3535-NODE-3535-length-14376-cov-9.751274_pt1 | contig 14376 bp, 10 predicted proteins | sample MGYA00579261_ERZ1643251 | MGnify/ENA primary metagenome ERZ1643251 (study PRJEB29033, sample SAMEA4952267) | chicken gut metagenome | biome: Broiler Chicken; feature: Gastrointestinal Tract; material: Caecum | place: Ireland | collected 2018 | study: Broiler... | reverse complement strand
ATTATGCTCACGTAGACTGCCCAGGCCATGCTGACTATGTTAAAAACATGATCACTGGTGCTGCTCAAATGGATGGTGCTATCCTTGTTGTATCTGCAGCTGATGGACCTATGCCACAAACAAGAGAGCATATCTTATTATCTCGTCAAGTTGGTGTGCCTAGAATTGTTGTTTACATGAATAAGTGTGACCAAGTAGATGATCCAGAATTACTAGATTTAGTAGAAATGGAAATCAGAGAATTATTAGGAGAATATGGATTCGATACAGAATGCCCAATCATTCGTGGATCTGCATTGAAGGCTCTTGAAGGAGATCCTGATGCTGAACAATCTATCCGTGACTTGATGGCTGCTGTTGATGAATATATTCCAGATCCTGAACGTGATACTGACAAACCATTCTTAATGAGTATTGAAGACGTATTTACAATTTCAGGACGTGGTACTGTTGTTACAGGACGTGTTGAACGTGGTACATTAAAACTTAATGACGAAGTTGAAATTGTTGGTTTAAAACCTACTAAGAAGACTGTTGTTACAGGAATCGAAATGTTTAGAAAGTCATTAGACGAAGCTATGGCTGGTGACAATGCAGGTGTTCTACTTCGTGGTATTGCTCGTGAAGATGTTGAACGTGGACAAGTTCTTGCTAAACCAGGAAGTGTTACACCTCATCACAAATTCAAAGCAAGCGTATACGTATTAACAAAAGAAGAAGGCGGACGTCATACTCCATTCTTCTCAAATTACAGACCTCAATTCTATTTCCGTACTACTGACGTAACTGGTGTTATCGAGTTACCAGAAGGCGTAGAAATGGTTATGCCAGGTGACAACGTTGATATGACTGTTGAACTAATCGCTCCAGTAGCATTAGAAAAAGGTACCAAGTTCTCTATCCGTGAAGGTGGACGTACTGTTGGTGCTGGTGTTGTATCAGAAATTGTTGAATAATATTATAAAAGAGTACTGAGAGATCAGTACTTTTTTTGTTGTTTCAAATTGAAAAATGCAATATAATAATAGTGGTGGTTTTTATGAAGGTAGAGAAACTTAAAAATCATTTTAAATCTTTAATTGTTCTTTTTTTGATATTAATTGTTGTGTGTATTTTTTTCTTGTGGGTTCAAAGTGAGAACTATCATCAAGTTTCTTATTTTGAAGAGGAACCGGTTTTTCAAGAAACAAATATGCAGAAAGAGGTAGATGCTTACTATCAAAATTGTTTGGCTTCTCCTTATGTTTCTGAAAAGACAGAGAGTTTAATACAAGAATTTTTAGATAAATACCAAAATGATACTTTTGCAGTATATTTTGAAGATATTAATAATCAATATACTATTTTAAAGAATGAAAATAACGTTTACTATGGAGCTAGTTTGATAAAATTATTAGACGCTACTTATTTAATTCGTCAGGCTATGGCAGATGAAATTAGTTTAGAAGAAACTATAGAGTATCAAGCAAAGCATCAAAGAGCATATAGTATTGGTATGGCGGATTATCATTACGGAGATAAGGTGCGTTTGTATGATTTAATTTATTATGCTATTGCTTATAGTGATAATACGGCTCATGAAATGCTTTATGAATATATTGGGGTAGAAACCTTAAGAGAGTATGCTTCTAGTTTGGGTGTTTCTTTAACGGTTAATCAAGAAGAACATTTTGGAAATTTGACAGTTACAATGGCTAATAATATTTTAAAAGAAGTGTATGATATTTTACTTTTAGATAATGAATATAGTGAATTGCTTCTTAAAAGTATGAATAATACTTATTTTAATTCTTTGAATTATGATGGTATTGAGATTTTACATAAGTATGGTTCTTTAGATCCTAACTTTCATGATATAGGTATTTATAATGACCCTGACTATCCGTATTTTATTTCTGTAATGAGTTTGATAGGGGAGCAAGAAAGTCCTAATCAAATTACTACGATACATCAGGAAATTAGAGATATTTATAAATCAAATTTATTAGATAAAACATCTTATTGTCTTGCTGAGAAAGAGGAATATGAAAGCACATTGGCTGAAAACAATTAAAAAAATGACTGTTTTAGTCATTTTTTTCCATCTCTAAAGTGAAAGGAGTATTGTCAAATTCTTTTTCTACTAAGAATTCATGAATAATTTCCTCTTCATTTTCTACAGATATTTCTTCAATACGATCAACACGGCATTTTTCACTAATTAGAATTGCTTCTATTTTTGTGACAGCGTTTTCTACTTCATCATTTACTACAACGTAGTTATATTTATTAATTTCATTGATTTCTTTGTATGCAGTTTTAAATCGGTCAATAATTTGTTCATTGTTTTCTTTACCACGAGCTTTAATTCTTCTTTTTACTTCTGTCATACTAGGTGCCATGATAAAGATAAGAATTGTTTCTGGAAATTTTTCTTTGATTTGTTGGGCACCTTGAACATCGATTTCCAAAATAACATCTTTTCCTGTTTTTAGTAGTTCATTTACTTCTTCTTTTGGAGTACCAAAATATTCTCCGTAACGAACTTTTGCATATTCTAGGAAGTCTCCATTTTCTATTTTCTTTTCAAATTCTTCATGACTGATAAATTTGTAATCTACTCCTTCTACTTCGCCAGCACGCATTGGTCTAGAAGTATAAGATATTGCAAGTGTTAAATTGTCGTTTCTTTTTAACAACTCTTCAATAACTGTTCCTTTTCCAGCACAAGTGGTGCCAGAGATAATAATTAATTCTCCGTTTCTTTTTTGCTTAATCATATAAACTCTTTTTATCCTTTCTTTATTGGTTTTATATCTGGTTTATTAAATATTTTAGCTAAGTTTCCATTTAGTCTTTGTTTTTTATATTTGGCTGGTAGTATTGGTAAGTCGTATTCCCCAATATATTCATATATTTTTGGTTTAAATCCTAATTTAAATTGATTTAATCCGTTGTATGGGTTTTCTTTTGTAAAATCACCGGTCATACCATTTAAATCTATATAATCAAATTCCTTTTTATAGTATTCCATGATTTGATAATGCAAGAAATAATTTGGAGCAAAATTTTTGTATTTTGTATCATAACCACTGATTAAAATATGAACACGATTTTTGTATTTAATGACTAATGCTCCAGCAATGTATATTTTATCTTTAATCTTATTTAATTCTGTTGCTTCTTGAATATCATTTTTATATGCTAATAGTTTACGGTCTGAATTCATTTTTTTGTTAATAATCTTTTTGTTGCTTTTTCTTTTTAATTCTTCATTTAATATAGCATTTCTTTCTAGTTCTTCTTCGTAAAGTTTTCTAGAATTGATGAGATATTCTCCAGAATCGATACTTACTAAGAATAAATCAATCATCCCTTCTCTATGAAATATATTATAATAATCTTTATAATAGAATGGATTTGTATGTTTTTTCTTTTCGATAAATCTTTGTAAGATATCTATTCCAGATTTTTCAGAAAGTTCGATATGTAATCCTTTATGAATTCCTTTTTTGATTTTGTTACGACAGTTTTTGGTTAAAGCATCTTCATTAAATGTTTTTAATGAGACAACTGCTTGAAATCTTGGAAGGATTGACTCAAAATATAGATTGTCTTTTAATTTATAATAGCCGTTGTTTTCTAATATTTCTTTGATATCATAATTCCAGTTATATGTTTTGACTCCTGTTTTTGGGTCTACTTCACTGATTGCAATTTCTGGATTGATTTTAATAAAACAGATATGTTTTTTACGATAGTATTTTATTAGTTCTTCTGTAAATGAACTCAAAAGTTCTTGATTAAAATAATCTAAAATAAAGCCTCTTGGTGCATAACCATATTTTATTGATTTTTCTTTTTTAATCAATATTAAGGATGCTGCTTTTATTTGGTTGTATTCATTTATAAAGCCAATAAAATCATAGTCATATCCATAGTTTCCCATTAATAGTGCATAGCTTCTAGTTTGATAATAGGTACCTAGAGGACTACTATTTACAAATTCTTGAAATTCATCGACAGATATTTCTTTAATTACCATGGCTTCACCCCTTTTTTAATGGAATTTATTATAGCATAAATCAAAAAAAATGCAATAGGTTCGTATAAATGTTATAATATGAAGGAGAGGGATACTATGAAGAAAAAGGATTTGTCTTATATTATGTATATATTTTTATTGTTGTTTCCTTTTATTGATTTTGTTACGGGTATTGCTACCTGGGAAGGATGGCTAAGTATTGGGCTTTTGGTAAAAGGACTTCTTTTAGTTTATGCTGTTTTTTATTTATTTAAACATGAATATAAAAGAAAACCGTTATGGGTTTTATTCTTTCTTATTTTAGGGTATAGTATCGTTTATTTATCTATTCACTCGGAGGCTTTCTTTACAGAGGTATCTAATTTGATAAAGATTTTTTATTTACCAATTTTAATTTTATTTTTTACATATTATAAAAATCCTTATCTTAATAAAAAGTTTATGACATGGTTATTACTCTTTTACTTGTTATTATATTTAGTTCCTTATGTGTTTGGACTTGGTCATAATATTTCTGAAGTTTATCCTAATAAAGAATTATATTTGTCTTATTTTTATATTGGAAATGAACTTGCAAATGTTTTTATTATTCTTATTCCTATTGCTTTTTCTTATTTGATAATGAATAAGAAAAGTATTTTACTATTGTTTGTTTTTTTGGTATTGTTTATGCTTCTTTTATTAGGGACAAAGGCAATGTATCTTAGTATGGTGTTTATTTTGGTTTATTTTCTTTGGCATTATAGAAAGAAGATTGGTACTTTTTTAAAGAGTCATTTTAAAAAGGTTCTTATTCCTATTGTTGTTTTACTTTTAGCTATTGGATTTTATTTGCCACGTTCTTCGTTGGTTCAAAATATTAAAACAACGTTAGAATATTATGAAATTGAAACACTCACGGATATGTTTTCTTTAGAGAGAATCGATCAAGTGATTTATAGTAATCGTCTTACTTTTTTACATAATGTTCATCAAGTTTATATGGATAGTTCTTTATCTTCTAAATTTTTTGGATTAGGAAGAGTGCAGATAGAGCAAATTAAAGATGTAGAAATTGATATTTTTGATATTTTTTATAGTATAGGAATTGTCGGAACTCTTGTTTATCTTGGAACTTTTTGGTATGCTATATATAGTATGAAGCTAAAAGGACTTTACTTGTTTGTCTTTTGTCTTTTAATACTTATTTCATGTTTTAGTGGGCATGTACTAATTAGTCCGATGGTATCTACTTATTTAGCCTTGTTGGCCAGTGTTTCTAAAAATGAAAATTCTTAGGAGGGTCTTATGAAGATTTGGACAAAAAATCAGTTAAAAAGACTTCGCATTTATCTTATTATTAATAGTGATAAACGAAATCGTTATTTGAAAAAACATGAAATTTTTAAAGAAATGGGGGAAAATGTTTTCTTTCAGCCTAGAGTTATTCCGTCGGATCCGAAATTGATTAAATTTCATAATAATATTGTTGTTACAAGTAATGTGACTTTTGTCTGTCATGACGTGTTTCATTTAGGTTTAAATCGCTTAGGAAGTACACAGTATCCTTATTTACAAAGTTGTATTGAAGTAATGGATGATGTGTTTATTGGGTGTAATACGACTATTTTAGGAGGTGTACGGATAGGACCTAGAGCAGTTGTAGGAGCAGGAAGTGTTGTAACGAAAGATGTTCCAGAGAACTCTGTCGTTGTTGGAAATCCAGCGCGGGTGATAGGAACGTTTGATGAGTTTTTAGAGAAAAGAAAAAATAAGAAGACAGATTTAGATATTGAGAAATCGTGGGCATTATTTTACGAAGAAAGGTAAGTGATACTATGGCTTTTATTGAAGTAAAGAATTTATCTAAAGTTTATCAGATGGGTGAAGTTACCATTAAAGCTGTAGAAAATATTTCATTTGAAATTAATGAAGGAGAACTTGTTGTTGTTTTAGGACCATCTGGAGCAGGAAAGACAACGGTTTTAAATATTTTAGGTGGTATGGATACTCCAACGCATGGGAGTGTTATTATTGATGGGAAGAATATTTCTAAATTTAAGAAAAAGGAATTAACGAATTATCGAAGATATGATATTGGGTTTGTTTTTCAATTTTATAACTTAGTTGGAAATTTAACTGCTTTAGAAAATGTATCTTTAGCAAGTCAGATATGTAAAAATCCAAAAGATAGTTTAGAAACGTTACGACAAGTAGGGTTAAAAGATCGGGCAAATCATTTTCCGGCACAGCTATCTGGTGGTGAACAACAACGTGTTTCTATTGCGAGAGCTTTAGCCAAAAATCCAAAACTTTTATTATGTGATGAACCGACCGGGGCACTTGATTCGAAAACAGGAAGAATGGTATTAGAGCTTCTTCAAGATACATGTCATAAGGAACATATGACCACGATTATTATCACGCATAATGCTGTTATTAGTGAGATTGCTGATAAAGTGATTAAAATTAAAAATGGTCAAGTTTCTGATGTTCTTATTCAGAAGAAACCTAAATTAGTAAAGGATATTGATTGGTAATGTTGATTTTTAAAAATAGTTTTAAAAAGATTCAAAAATCTTTAGGTCGGTTTCTTTCTTTGATTTGTATTATTGCTCTTGGTAGTGCGTTTTTCTCAGGACTTCGGGAGACTTCTTCTGATATGATTAAAACCATGGATCAGTACTATGATGAGTATCATTTAATGGATTATCGTGTTGTTAGTACTATGGGACTTACGGATGACGATGTGGAGTCGCTTAGGGCTTTAAATAATGTTTCGGTTGTTGAGCCAATGTATTCTTTTGAAACTGTAGTGGATGGGTATGCTACGAAGGTGTATTCTATTACAGAAAATATTAATCAAGTTCATTTGACTCTGGGACGAATGCCTGAAAACGCAAATGAGATTTTAGTAGAGGTTGGGACGTATTCTTTAGGCGATACGGTTACTTTTGAAAGTGATAGTTTGGATTATATTTCAAACCAAACGTATACAGTAGTAGGTCTTATCGAGTCACCAATGTATATTTATAATAATAAAGGTATTTCTACGGTTGGAAGTGGAAAACTAGATACGTTTATGTATATTTTAAAAGACAATTTTACGTTGGAAGCTTATACTGAAGTTTATTTGCTTGCGAAAGATAATATTGATACAACTGCTTATATGAGTGATTATGAAACGCAGGCGAGTCTTTTAAATAGTGAACTTCAAGAATTGAAGCCTATTCGTGAAACAGCACGTTATGAAGAATTGTTTGAAGCAGCAATGAATGAGGTTTATGATGCACAAGAAGAATTAAATAAACAAAAAAGTGATGGCGAGAAAGAGTTTCAAGATGCTTGGAATGAAATTTTAAGTAATGAAGCAACTATTGATAATTCATGGAATGAATATAATAATGGTTATGCTACTTTAAATAATACGAAAAAGAATATGGAAAGTACTTTTGCTAGTACTAGAAGTGAATTACAGGCTAGTGAAACTGCGTTAAATAATTCTTTAGCAAGTCTTAATATTACTATGGAAGAAATTCCAGGAGTGATGGAGACTACAAAGACACAGATTACTACGTTACAGGGAATGCTTGAAAATTTAGAAGAGGGTAGTGATGAGTATTTAGCTATTTCTTCTCAAATATCAGATGCACAAAGTTATTATGATGGTCTTTCTAAAATTTTACAAGCAAGAACAGAAATTGATAATGGTTATGCTGCTTTAAATGAAGGAACTCTTGCTTGGAATAGAGAATATCAAAATAGTTTAAATACTCTTCAAAATAGTTATCAACAGCTTTTGGATGCTGAAGCAAGTTTGGAAGCTGGAAAAAAGGAATATGAAGCTAATTATCAAAAATTTTTAACAGAGATCAATGATGCTCAGAAAGAAATTGATGAGGCAAGAGAAGAAGTTCTTAATATGGAGAAACCGGTTTGGTATTTGTTTGATCGGGAAGATAATAGTGGCTATACTACTTTTTATGATACAGCGACTAAAGTGGATGCGATTGCAACCGTGTTTCCAGTATTCTTCATTATTGTGGCATTACTTATGTGTTTGAATACAATGACTAGAATGATTGAAGAAGAACGTGGAGAAATTGGATTGTTTACTTCTTTAGGATATTCTAAAGGAAAAATTGTTGCCAGTTATATCTTTTATGTTTTAATTGCGTCTACGGTTGGTTTAGCTCTTGGATTATCCATTGGATATTTTGTAGTACCAAGAATTATCTATCAAGTTTATTCGGCATCTTTTACTATTTCTAATTTGATTACGGTCTTTAATATTCCAGTCAGTCTTATTATCATATTTGTATGTTACTTTATTATGTCTTTTGTTACTTATATTACTCTTTATAGAGACTTTAAAATTATGCCAGCTAATCTTTTACGACCTGAAGCTCCTAAGATGGGAAAAAGGGTTTTCTTAGAAAAAATTGGATTTCTTTGGAAGCGACTTTCTTTTACATGGAAAGTAACGGTTCGAAATTTATTCCGTTATAAAAAGCGTATTATTATGACTTTAATCGGTATTACTGGTTGTACAGCCTTGTTACTTACTGGTTTTGGTATTCAGGATAGTATTAGTTCTGTGATGGACATTCAATTTGGAAATATTCAAGTTTATGATGCGGTAGTGATGCTTGATGAAACTGTTACAGAAGAAAGTAGTGAAGTCAATACTATTTTAGACGAGAATGGTATTACAGAAAAAAGTTATGTGAATATGGAGAACTATACGTTTGAAGTCAATAATAAGAATTTAGATATTTATGTCATGGCGTTTGCTGATGCATCTAGTGTGGACTCTTTTGTTCATTTAAAAGATGAGGATGGTAACCCTATTGGATTAAGTGATAATGGGGCAGTTATTACACAGAAGACTGCTGAGCTTCTTCATGTAAACGTAGGAGATACTATTTCTATCCGTAATAGTGAAAATACTTTGTTTGTTTTGAAAGTAAATGGTATTACAGAAAATTATGTCAATCACTATATTTATATGAATATGAATTATTATAACCAAATTATGGGAGAAACAGAGTATAATTCTTTGATTTTAAATATGGATGGTGATGTCGAAGCGGTTGGAAATAAGCTCATGGAGTCTGGAAGTTTTAGTGGTATTCAATATAGTAGTGACACTATGGAGATGTTTCTTGATGTTATTAATAGTCTTAACAATATTGTGTTCTTAGTTATTGGTTTTTCGACATTCTTAGCTATTACAGTTTTGTATAATTTAACAACAATTAATATTAGTGAAAGAACTAGAGAAATCGCTACTTTAAAAGTATTAGGTTTTCATGATAAGGAAGTGTCTTCTTACGTATATCGTGAAACGATGCTTCTCACTATTGTTGGTATTATCATCGGCTTTGGTTTAGGTGTATTACTTAATTATTTTGTAATGACTGTTGCTGAGACAGAGGAGATTTTATTTTTGAAAACTGTTCTTCCAATCAGTTATCTATATACATTCTTAATTATGATTGTATTTACTGTTTTAGTACAGATAGTTACGCACTTTATTTTGAAAACTATTAATATGATAGACTCTTTAAAGTCTGTAGAATAAGGAAAACTAGCATATTTTGACATGTTTTGTCGAAGTGCTAGTTTTTTTTCTTTTTTCCATTATAATAGGCATCACTTTCTTAGTGAAGGGGGTGAAGTCATGGAAAGTAAGAAAGTAAAAAAGATTTTAAATCGCTTCGGGGTTCAAGCAGTTTTTCGAGATATTCCAGAGTATTATGGACTTATTCTTTCTAAGATTTTTCAAGTTCCATTAAAACAAATTATGGATAATATGGACTGTTCTCCATATTTGAGTGAAGATTTTTTAGATAAATTTGATTTGCTTTTGAAAGAATATATTTTCGCTTTTTCTTGTGTTCATTCTGATTTTGAAAAGAAAATATTGAAAAATGGAGAGTCTTGCGACAATATTAATGTGTCTAATTACCTTTTTAAAAAGAAGGCAATTAAAAATGTTGATTCTGTGCTTGTTAATTTAGAATATAAAGATACCACAGAAATTCCAAAAGAGTTTTATTCGAAATCTGAAAGGTCTAAAGATGACGATTATATCTTTGCCAGTTATTATTTTAATATGAATTATTTATTTCATTGCGATATCAACGTTGTAAAAGATCCTAAAAATTTAGAGTATTATTTCTATCCTTTGGTTTGCTATGATGAAACCATATTAAATGAGATTTATAAAGATGATAGTTTGATGATGGAAGTTGTAAAATATGTTCAAGAACTTTATAATAACCCTTATATCATAGAGTGTTCCTTGTAATTTTTGGCTCGTTATTATTTTTCTACTTTTCTAGTAACGAGCCTTCCATTTCCTAACTTGTAACGCAATCGAACATTTCATTCATTGGAATTAATAAAGTCTCCATCATTCATAATATATATTAAAAATTTAATGATACATAGTTGTTATAGATAATTGAGAAATTTTATGTTAAGAACTTTTTGAATATTCACTTCTTTCTATTATTTATCAATGTTCGATTGCGTTATGGGTTAGGGATTGTTTTGGAAAATAAAGTATTCTATAGATTGTTTATTTTTGTTTATTTTTGTTTATTTTTTTAATTCTTAATAATTTCTTCTGTTTTTAATTAGTATTTTAAGGTATAATAATCATAAGAAGGGAATTTTTCATATGAGGTTAGAAGTTACAACAACAAATATTTTATTAATGATTGGAGCAACCTTTTTATTTAGTTTGATTTTAGTTCCTGTTTTTAAAAAAGTTGCTTTTCATATTGGAGCACTTGATTATCCAAATCAAAGAAGACTTAATAAAGTGCCAATGCCAACAATTGGCGGGCTTGCAGTTTTTTTCTCTTTTCTTCTGGGATATATGATTTTTGGAAGAGGAACAACAGAGATGATTTCTATTTTAATTGCAAGTTTTGTGATTTTGATGGTGGGACTTATTGATGATATTAAGCCAATTAGTGCAAAGTATCAGTTTATTGGGCAAACGATAGCTGTTTTAATTATTATGTTATATGGGCATATTACCATTGATAATTTAACGATTTTAGGACATACTTTTGTGTTTGATGCTCCTTGGAATTATATTGTTACTTTAATATTTATGTTAGGTATTATTAACGCAATTGATTTATCTGATGGCATGGATGGATTAAGTAGTGGTATTTCTATTATTTACTTTATTACTATCGGTGTTATAGCCTCTATTATTGGTGGCGGTAAACTTGGTAATATGGATACGACAATAGCTATTTTAATGATTGGTTCTTTATTAGGATTTTTGGTTTATAATTTTCCACCAGCTAAGATATATATAGGGGACTCTGGAAGTAACTTTATGGGACTTATGGTTGCTACAACTGCTTTATATGGATTTAAGCTTGCTACTTTTACTTCTCTTTTAATTCCTCTTGCTATTTTAGCGACTCCTATTATTGATGTATTGTTCTCTATTATTCGAAGAGGGCTTAAGAAGAAGAATCCATTTACGACTCCTGATAAGGAACATTTACATCATCAATTATTAAAAATGAAATTTTCTACAAGAGTTTCGTTAATTATTATTTATATTATTAATTTATTGTTTGCAGGCGTATCTATATTGTATGCTTTAGGGGAAATTAAATATGCAATTATTTTGTATGTTGCTTTAATGGTTGTGTTCTTGTTTATTGTGCTTAAGACGGATATTTTATTTCCAAGACGTAAGGAGAAGTAATTATGTTAAAAAATATGTTGAAAGATAAGGAAAGAATACGGGAAGTTGTTAGTTATCTTATTTTTGGAGTATTAACTACTGTTGTTAGTTTAGTGTTATATTATGGTCTTGTTTATACGGTTTTAAATCCAGAAGTGGCTTGGCAATTACAACTTGCGAATGTGATTAGTTGGGTTGGAAGTGTTTTGTTTGCGTATGTTACAAATCGTAAATTTGTCTTTCATAGTACTAATGAAAATAAACTTCGAGAAGCAGGATCTTTTTTTGGAGCGAGAATTATCACTTTAGTCATGGATATGATTATTATGTTCTTGGGGGTTACTTTATGGCATTTTAATGATAAAATTGTTAAACTTGCCAGTCAGGTTATTGTTATCGTGGCTAATTATGTATTTAGTAAGTTGTTTGTATTTCGAAATAAACAAAAAGAAAAAAAAAGTAAAAAAAAACATCCTTCTAGATTTATAGTTTTTGCTATTTTTCTTATTCCTGTTTTCGATATTTTAGGAAGTTTCTTTCAGAGTCAAGAATTATTTTTGTGGATTTCTCTTGGTTATAAAGTAGTCTTGCTAAGTTACTTTCTTCTTGCTTTACTTCTTAAAAAGAAACATATTGGAACGATTTGTCTCACTCTTTTAGGAATAATTGTTTTAACACTTTTTTCTTATACCAAAGGATTTGATGTCTTGAGTGAGGTTTCATTTCTTGTTTCAATATTTGCTATGTTTTTATCTATTCTTTATTTCTTAGAGTATCCAAACAAGTATTTGAATTCTTATTTTATTATGATGATGTTTTTTGCTTATCTCTTAATCTTTGGAGTTTTTTATTTCGTAAACCCTGTGGGGACAGAAAGTTTTTATTATGCAAAGAGAGAAATGATAGGTGTTTTAGCTATTTTAATGCCTCTTACTTATCAAACGTTGATTGCTCATAAAAATTATTTTACGAAGATTGTAGGAATGTTACTTATTTTTTTAGGAATATTTTTATGGAAGTCTATTATTTTAGCTTCTTTATTAGTGCTTGTTATTCTTTATTATTTGGTTCGGAATAGAAAACAGTGGAAGGAGCAAGGAATTTTTGCAATCTGTTTCTTCGTGATAAGTTTTGTTTTATTAGGTGGTCTTCTTTTCTTAAAGTTTGATGGTAATTTTACTTCTTCTTATTTTTTAGATGTTTATGAGGAAAAGATCACTAGTATTCAAAATGAATTTCAAACTTTTGAAACCGTTAATTTAGAAGAACAAATCTTTGGGGTTCAAAGTATGCATGAAGTTATTTTAAAGTTTACTGGTGTTGACTTTGTAGATATTTTTTATCGGTTGGGGTACTTTGGTATTGGGCTTTATGCTTTATTATTTCTTATTCTTTTATGTAAAATGAAACATACTGTTTTTAACTTTTATGTTTTACTCTTTCTTGTTTGCATCTCTGTTTTATCAGGACATATATTTACTAGTTTTTCAATAGGTGTTTTACTTGGTGTTGTGATGAATGCAGGTACTTTGAAGGAAAAAAGAAGAATTTTGTTAGTTTCTAATATGTATCCTTCTAAGAGATATAAACATTATGGGTCATTTGTTAAGAATTCAAAAGAGCAATTGGAAAGTAATGGATTTCAAGTTGATATAGCGGTTAAGAAAAAGAAAGTACTTTTTATATTTAAATTTTTTGATTATATCTGCTTTTATATCAGTGCAATTTTTCAAAGTTTTTTGAAGTCTTATGATTATTATTATGTTCATTATATTTCGCATTCTGGTTTAGCAGTGTTGCCTGCTAAGGCAGTTAGTCCAAAAACCATTCTTGTTTGTAATGCCCATGGCAATGATGTAGTTGTAGACTTAGAAGATGAAATGGTGAATGTAAAACGTAGTAAGTTTGTTTTAAAATATACTAATCATGTTATTGTTCCGTCTTTTTACTTTAAAGATGTTATGATTCATGATTATGGATATCCTGAAAATCAAGTCACTGTTTATCCATCTGGTGGTGTGAATATTCATGTTTTTCATGAAATGAATCAAGATGCTTGCAGAGAAGAGCTAGGTTTAGATAAGAAAACTACTTATATTGGCATGGTATCTCGTATTGAAAAGAATAAGGGCTATGATACTTTATTAGATGCGATTCATCTTTTAAAAAAGGAACCTTTTATGAAACACACGAAGTTGATTGTAATCGGGACTGGAGAAGAGCAAAGTGAATTTCATTCTTTGATAGATAAGTATCATTTGAAAGATGTTGTTATTCAAAAAGATTTTGTTTATCAGACAGAGTTAGTGAAATATTATAATGCATTTGATGTGATGATTTTTCCAACAAAACGTAAAAGTGAGTCTTTGGGGCTTGTTGGATTAGAAGCAATGGCATGTAAGACACCTCTTATTGCGTGTAATTTGTATGGACCTAGAGAATATGCTGTTGATGGTGAAAATTCTCTTACTTATCAAGATATCAAAGATGGGAAAGAACTGGCTAAAAAAATAAAAGAATTTTTCCATATGAAAGAAAGTGAGAAACAAAAATTAATTGACAATGCGTTTGAAACAGCTCAAAAATATGATGTTTTAAAGTCAAATGATATATTAAAAGATGTTTTTCAATAAAAAAATTAGAAAGAGTT
>ERZ1643251.3533-NODE-3533-length-14379-cov-5.563390_pt1 | contig 14379 bp, 18 predicted proteins | sample MGYA00579261_ERZ1643251 | MGnify/ENA primary metagenome ERZ1643251 (study PRJEB29033, sample SAMEA4952267) | chicken gut metagenome | biome: Broiler Chicken; feature: Gastrointestinal Tract; material: Caecum | place: Ireland | collected 2018 | study: Broiler... | reverse complement strand
AATTTTATTATTTAAAATTATAAAAAAATGAAAATATTCATAATAAAGGTAGAGAAAACATATATTAAAACTAGAAAAAATAACTAAATTTTCTATTTACAATCCAAAATGGGATTGTTATAATAATTCTATGGAGGATGTTATGGATATAGATAAAATTTTAGAAGAAGCGGAAACAAAAATGCAACATTCCATTGAAGCAATGGAGAAAAAGTTTACAAATGTAAGAGCAGGACGCGCCAATCCGGCAATTTTAAATAAAGTGGAAGTACTTTACTATGGAGTACCAACACCACTCAATCAATTGGCACAAATTTCAATTCCAGAGGCAAGACAACTATCAATTAAACCATTTGATAAATCTTGTTTGGGAGCAATTGAAAAAGGAATTTACGAAGCTAATATTGGGTTAACTCCAAATAACAATGGAGAGACCATTATTTTAAATATTCCACCTCTGACAGAAGATACAAGAAGGGAATATGTAAAACAAGTGCGTGAGATCGCTGAAGAAGGCCGTATTGCACTACGCAATATTAGACAAGATGCGAATAATGAAATCAAGAGATTAGATATAACAGAAGATGATATCAAGGGTGGCCAAAACGATGTTCAAGAGCTCATTCAGAAGTACAATAAAATTGTAGAAGCAAAATTGAAAGAAAAAGAACAAGAATTAATGAGCGTTTAAGTTCATTCTTTTTCATCTAAGGGGGTGTTTTATGGATGCGGTAACAAAGAGAAACTTGATGATGAAACATTATCGAGAACCAAAAAACAAAGGTTTTGTAGATGGCAAAGATTATATTTTGAATACCAAAAATAATGCTTCTTGTATTGATGAAGTAAATTTGATGACGAAAATTTCTAACGGTAAAATCGAAGATATTCGTTTTGAAGGGGAAGCTTGTGCGGTATGTACCGCGTCCACTTCCATTATGATAGAAACACTGTTAGGAAAAAAAACGGAAGAAGCAGAACAAATTGTAAAAGAATTTGAAAATATGATTGACGGTAAAGAATTTATACCAGATAAACTAGAAAATGCAGTTATTTTTGATGATATTGGCAAACAGCCAAGCCGTAAGAAATGTGCACTTCTAGCCTGGTGGGGGATGGATGAGACACTAGCACAAAGTAAGGAAGGGATTTATCATGAATGAAAAGAAAAAGAATAGAGGATCAGCACTAAAAGAAGGTCTTTTAAGTGCATTCTCATTTGGTTCAAGAGATATTAATCTAGAAATGCTACGTGAATCAAATAAGACACCGTATGTTTATACAATGAAAAATGGAGAAGATATTTTTTTGGTAGCAGTCGATAAGGCAAAACAAGTATATTACGATGTTAGTCATCAATGCTTTATTCCGGCAATTGAATTATCAACTTCAGGTTTAAGAAAATTAAATTTAGATGTACCATCGGAAGAAGTAATTGAATACATGAATTTATTTTTCGCACAATACGATCTTCTTGATCACTTGGAAAGAAAATATGTAGAGTATTTACAAAAAGTAAAAGAACTCTTAAAACATGTTGTTATTTTTCAAGTACAATCTAATGTGATGTTCGAAGATGTAAATGAAAGAGTGTGCGAACTCATTGATAATGAAAAATCACGTGATACTTATTTACAAGAATATTTAAAAAAGACAAAACAAATTCTAGAATATCGTAAAAAACTAGTTGGAACGATTGAAAAACAAGAAATTGGAACGATTGTTTATGGATATCAACCAGAACCTAATAGCAATGTTATCTATCTTTTAGATAAACAAAGTATCAGTTTTCCTGTGATGTCATCTACGGAAGAAAAAACATATGACTTACCAGAATATTATGCAGTAAAAGACAGTATCAAACCATTGAATCAAAATGGATTAAAATCTATTATCGATGTCGATTATTTTTACCAACAATTAATGGAGTTTTATAGTCGTAAGTTGGATGTTTACCAATCTGCAAATGAAAATGTAGAGACTGTAAAACGTCTGACTAAGAAAAAAAATTAAAATGTTTAATTTTTTGTTTTTCAAGTTGATAAAGAGAAAATAGATATCATTTGATATAACATATAGAAAAAGAAAATAGTCCATAAAAAAGAAATACAAAATTGTCTGTTTGTATTTCTTTTTTTGTTTCGTTATAGTGAATGTGAAAGGAGAGATGATTATGTTGAATCAAGCTGTTATTGTTGGAAGATTGGTTCGCGAACCAGAATTGAGAAAAACAGAAAATGGAAAAAAAGTAACGAATATTACGGTTGCAGTACCACGTAGTTATAAGAATGCGAATGGAGAATATGATGCCGATTTTATTCATTGTACTTTGTGGGAAGGCGTTGCAGAGAAAACCATTGCTTATGTAAAAAAAGGGGATTTACTTGGAATTCGAGGACATATTCAGTCACGAACGATTCAATTAGATGAAGATTATAAACGAAATGTAGTAGAAATTGTCGCTGATAAGGTCACATTTTTATCTAGTAAAAGAAATCAAGAAGAAACAGAATAGTTTCTTCTTTCTATAAACATATTGAAAATTTACTCTTGTTATCAACAAGTTAATTTTATTTCTTTTCAAAATCATTACTTTTATAATGATTAACGAGAAGGTAACGGTGATCGAAAGGAAGTAGTAATATGTTTATAGGTGAAAGGCTCAAAGAATCAAGAATGAAAAAAGGAATTACCCAAGAAGAATTAGGAAGGTTAATTGGGGTAACGAAAGTTTCCATTTGTGGTTACGAATTAGGGACAAGAACACCGACGATTGACAACTTTATTTTGTTGGCAGATGTTTTAGATGTTGAACCAAATTATTTGCTGGGAAGAGATAACTTTTCCATACGAGAAGCTCCAACACCATATACGAGAAGAATTACAGTATTGGATGCAACGATTTTAGATAACATTAAAAGACATAAACGACTTTACAACTATCTTGTAAAAGATCCTGTTCGCGCTACCAATCAAATGGAAATATTGTTGAAACAAGAACTAAAATAAGCCTAGTAGAAACGATTAGGCTTTTTTAAATCCAATTTTTCGCATATCTCATCGTAAAATAATTCATCTGGCGTTGTTCTAAAGATATGAGCGATTTTTACAGCCATATCGTAATTTAAACGTCTTTTATCATTTTCTATTTGCCAATAGAATGGCTTGCTAATTCCTAGTAGAGTAGCCATTTGTTGATAACTGATTTGATGTTTTAAACGCATTAATTTTAGTTTTTCCATATTTCTATCACCTGTAACTACATTATATATTAACTGACCGTTAATTTCAAGTGGATGTTATCCAAAAGTTAATTTTAATCACAAATGTAGTTGCTTTGTTATAATGTTATTAACATATAGATAACGGGGGTAAAAGTCATGTTTTTGGGTCATAGATTAAGAGAGTTACGAGAAAAAAATGGATTATCACAGGAGAAGTTGGGCAAATTAACTGGAGTGACAAAAGTTTCTATTTGCGGATATGAATTAGGAAAAAAAACGCCATCTGCAAATCAGTTAGATCGTATTGCAAGTGCTTTAGATGTGACAACAGATTATTTACTTGGAAGAGATACGACAGAAACTTATATCGGTGAAAATGAACAAACATATCATATCGCTGTATCGAAAGAGGAAATTAGAATATTATTAGAAATGAGAAAACGAAAAGACTTATATTATAGATTACTAACAGATCCAAAAAGGACATTGGATTTAATTGAAATCAAATTGAATAAATAGTACAATCGAAGAAAAGATTGTACTTTTTTTGCCAATTTATTATATAATAAAGATGGTGATAAACATGAATATGATTGCAATCATAGAGAAAAAGAAAAATGGACAAGTACTATCCAAAGATGAAATCAAAGAAGCAGTAATGGGATATGTGGAAGGATCTATTCCTGATTACCAAATGAGTGCACTTTTAATGGCAATTGTACTAAAGGGAATGAACGAACAAGAAATTGTCGATCTCACAGATATTATGATTCACAGTGGTGATATGTTAGATCTTAGTGCCATTGCGGGAACAAAAGTAGACAAACATTCAACGGGTGGAATTGGCGATAAAACAACGCTTGCTGTCTTGCCACTTGTTGCAAGTTGTGGTGTTAAGTGTGCCAAAATGAGTGGACGTGGTCTTGGAATCACAGGAGGAACTATCGACAAGTTAGAATCGATTCCTGGTTTTCAAACGAAATTAACATTTTCTGATTTCGTCAACGAAGTGAATCAAATCGGTATGGCTTTAACGAGTCAGACAGGAAACTTATGTCCTGCTGATAAAAAAATATATGCTCTTCGTGATGTCACAGGAACAACAGAAAGTATTCCTCTAATTGCTTCTAGTATTATGAGTAAAAAAATTGCTTCTGGAGCCGATAAAATTGTAATCGATGTGAAAGTAGGAAGTGGAGCTCTTATGAAAACCTTAGAAGATGCCAAAAACCTCGCACACACAATGATCCAAATTGGAAAAAAATATCAAAAAGAAGTGATTTGTCTTCTTACGGATATGGAACAACCACTTGGATATGCTATTGGAAATCGTCTTGAAGTAGAAGAAGCAATTAAATTTTTAAAAGGAGAAGAAGTATCTAAAGACTTCTATGAATTGGTTCTTACTATCGCAACTTATATGGTACATCTAGGTCAATCTATTCCTATGGAAGAAGCAAAAGAACAAGTATTAGAAAATTTAAAAAATGGACAAGGATATCAAAAATTCCTAGAATTTGTCCATGCACAACATGGTACACTTTATCAAAAAGAAAGAATCTCTCACAAAAACATATGTGCTACAAGCACAGGATACATTCGTCAAATTCACGCTGACCAATTAGGAAGCATTGTAAAAGAGTTAGGTGGAGGTAGAGAGAGAGTAGAGGATCAGATTGATTATGAAGTAGGTGTTGTTTTAAATAAAAAAGTAGGGGATTTTGTACAGTTGGGAGAAGTATTAATGACTGTATATGAAAATCAAAAAACAATAGATGAACAGAGATATTTGAATTGTTTTGAAATTTCTTTAGAAGAAGTAGAGACAAGACCGATTATTTATGAAGTGATTGGATAGGAGAAGTTATGAAGATAGAATATTTAAGAGAAAAAGATATAAAAGAAGTTTGTGCATTATTGAGACAGTGTTTTCCAAATTCCCAAATCAAAGATGATTTTGATTTTCAAATGATAGATAAGAAGTACGATATCGTTCTCGTTGCGAAAATAGAAGATCATGTTGTAGGTCATATTTGGATTCAAAAACAATATGATTTTTATAAACATGCATTTTATTTCTATCTGATGTATGTTTGTGTTGATATCGTAAGCAGGGAATCGCAACTAGTATGTTAAAACAAGTAGAATTGTTAAAAAAGCAACAGCAAGTATCACATATTATGTTTACGAGTGGTAATCAAAGAACAGAGGCAATTTCTCTTTACCAAAAACTAGGATTTCAAAAGAAAGATAGTTCTTTATTTATAAAATTGTAAATAAATGTCAAAAAAACGTAAATTACTTGAAAGAACGAAAATTAGTTGTTACAATCAAATTAGGAGGGGTAATATATGATATATCCGTCTATCGATAAATTGTTAAATCAAGTTGGTTCAAAATATTTACTTGTAAATATTGTTGCTAAAAGAGCCAAAGAGATGGATGAGACAAGTTTTTATCAAATGAAAGAAAATGAATATGTATCAAAGAAAAATATTGGAAGAGCGCTTGAAGAAGTGGCTAAAAATCTAATCCACATTGATAGATATGAAAAGACAATTGACGATGATACAGAAGAAATAAAATAGTACACAATGTGTGCTTTTTTATTGCTTTACAAACATTTGTTTGTTATAATGAGTGAGAGGTGATCACATGAAAATAGAACGTATAAAAAAAGTAGGAGCAAGTAAATATCAACTCATCTTACAAAATAAAGATGTGATTACAACGTATGAAGATGTTATTTTGAAACACAATTTACTTTACCATAAAGAGATTGATGAAGATTTATTACCACAGTTGTTAAAAGAAACAAAACACTCTGATATTTATTACCAAAGTGTTAAAAAATTAACTTCGAAGTTAATGAGTGAAAAAGAGTATCGGAAATGGTTAAAAAAATTTGAATTAAAAAAAGAGGAAGAAGTTGCATGTGTATCGCGTGTCAAAGATGTAGGCTTATTAAATGATCAGGCATATGCGTGTGCTTATGTAAGAGATAAAGCACGTCTTTCTAAATATGGAAAAGAAAAAATTGAACAAGATCTAAAAGATCAAGGAATTGGCGAAGAAGTTAGAAAACATGCTTTGCAAGAAATTGATGAAATTTGGATGTATGAAAAATTAGAACATGCGATATTAAAAAAGATTGCTCAGAATCATCGTTATTCGAATCGACAATTAAAACAGAAAATCATATCAGAATTTATGTCTTTAGGGTTTTTGAAAGCAGATATATTAGAAGTTCTTTCTCATGTAAAGTGGGAAGAAGAAACAAAGTTATTAGAAAGAGAATATGAGAAAATATTAGTACGAGCAAAAAGAAAATATCAGGGAAATGAATTAGTAAAATATGTAAAAAATAAATTATATCAGAAAGGTTTTTCACTAGAACAAATAGAGGCTTGTATGGAACCAAAAAATAACGACTTTTAATTTTAAGTCGTTATTTTAATTTCTCATAGATTTCTTCGATTGGTTTCAGTTCTTGTTTTTCTTTATAATATGGTTTTAGATGTAGATGAAAATGTTTTACTTCCTGAACATCTCCATTATTTTGAATTAATGTTAAACCATCAATATGTAATCTTTCTTCTAATCTCTTTTTTAAATCTTGTGCAATGTGGTAAATATGAGTGATGGTTTTCTCATCAATTGTAGATAGATCTAATGTATGTTGTTTTGGAATAATTAAAATATGACCATTGCTATCAGGATTGACATCTAAAAAACATTTTACGATTTCATCTTCATAAATCGTATAAGAAGGAACATCTCCTTTTACAATTTTACAAAATATACAATCCATCTGAAACACCTCCATTCTTATTATAACAGTTTTCCATTTTCTTTTTCTATAGAAATTTCTTTTTTACGAATTGTGCCTAAGCGTCCATTTTCTATAGGAAGGACGTCATCCATATGATGGTTTTCTAAAATATGATGATAAGCAGTTTTTTGTTGATTGGTCATTTGATTTGTTTGTGAATTCATGAAATAATAATTCATATCATATGGATTCATCCATGTTTGAATGACAATATCACCTTGATTTTCAAAGTATTTTCCAAGTTTGGTGGTAACGAGTACACCAGCTTTTGGATTCTTTGTAAAATCCATATCTAAAAGATATGACATACTTTGGTGTTTATGAGGTTCTTGTTCTATCAAATATTTTAAATAATTTAAATATCCTAGATAATGATGTTGATGGAGTGGAAGTGTTTGATGAAACACGTTTCCATCGGTATCGATCATATAAACATTTGGACTATTTGATAGAAATAAGTGAGATAATTCTTCTTCTGTCATATCTTGATATGGTTCTTTTTGTTTTGCTAATCTCATTAGTTCTATTAGTTTTTGTTGTTCTTCTTGTGTCATAATATCCTCCAAATTTATTATAACACGTGACGAACATAAAAAAAAGAACCGTAGTTCTTATGTGTGAATATCTGCGAATATCCACTTTTATCATGTGAAAATATAAGGAAATTATACGGAAACGTGGTCAAAATGTTATATTTTTGTTAAAATAAGAGTGGAGATGGTGACCATGGATCAAAAAATAAATAGAAGCGGTGCTAGTATCATGAAAGAACGGAACAATTGTGAATAAAATAGAAGTAGTAAATGATGTGATTGTCAAAAAGAATTTAGATGATGCATTTACACTTGTCGTTGATGAGGGAACTGAGTTTTTATCTGTCAATCAACTAAAAATTACTGTGAAAAAAAATGCAACGCTAAAAGTATTTTACCATGGAACAAAACCGAGTAAGTTAAACATTGTTATTGAAGTTCAACCAAATCAAAAATTACGTATGGAAGAGATTCGCTTCAATCAAAATGTGAAGGTACAATATCAATATCGTATTTTAGATGGTGCTTGTGTTACAGTGAATCGTATGTCATCAAGTCATCATAAAAGACAGTGGGATCTTGTATACTTAAATGGAAAAAATGCTCAGTTTTCACTTTGTGAAAGTACGATTGCTTCTAAAGAACAACATAATCATGTTCTAATTTATCATAATGCTTCTCATACGAAAAGTTTCCTGAACTTTCGTGGTATTACAGTAGAAGAAGGGAAAATCCAACTTTCTATGACAGGAATTGTAGAACAGGGAATGAATCACTGTAAATTAGAACAAAATGCAGAAATAGTAGGAATGAATGATCAAGTATCTGAAATTGAACCAATGTACGTTGTAGAAGAGGATAAGACGGTACAGGCAGTTACGAATACAAATATTGTAAATATAATGCCTCAAAATGTAACGATGCGTCAATTCTTGATGGGCAATGTCACATTTACAAAAGAATTTCAACATAAGATTGAAAAGGAAATCAAAGAATTGGAGGTGTCATATGAATCGTGAAGATTTTCCGATATTACAAAATGATTTAATTTATTTTGATAATGGTGCAACAACATTAAAACCGAGTTGTGTGATTGATGCGATTGTAGATTATTATCGAAATTATACAGCAAATGCACATCGTGGTGACTATAAAAATAGTTTGTTAGTCGATGAGTTTATAGATCTTACGAGAAAAGCAGTGCAACGTTTTATTCATGCAAAGTCAGAACGAGAAATTATTTTTACGGGAAATGCAACCGATTCTTTAAATCAAATTATTTTTGGGTTTTTCGCAAATAAATTAAAAAAAGGGGATCGTGTTGTACTTACTAAATCGGAACATGCATCGAATGTATTACCATGGTTTGAATTAGAAGAAAAATTAGGAATTGAAATTGATTATATTCCACTGGATGAGCGCTTACATGTTACATTAGATCATTTAAAAGAAGTGATTACAGAAGATACAAAAGTAATTAGTATTGCTGAAGTAACAAATGTTATTGGGGATGTCAGACCAATGAAGGAAATTATTCAGTATGCTCATGAACATGGAATTTATGTGTTAGTTGATGGGGCTCAAAGTGTACCTCATAAGAAGACAGATGTTCAGGATTTAGATGCAGATTTCTTTGTTTTTTCACTGCATAAGATGTGTGGTCCAACTGGTGTTGGGGTTTTATATGGTAAATTAGAACTGTTAAATGAGATGAAACCCTTAAAATATGGTGGTGGTATGAATGTATCTTTTACAAGTACTGGAACCAAGGTATATCAGAAAGTTCCTATTTTATTTGAAGCTGGTACTGTTCATATTGCTGGTATTATTGCTTCTCGTTATGCGATTGAGTATTTAGAACGAATCGGTATGGATCATATTCATGATTATGAAATGGAATTAAAGGAATATGCTTTAAAACGATTACAAGAAGTACCTGGAATTCAAATCTATAATCCAGATACAGATAGTGCGATCATATCTTTTAATATCGATGGTATTTTTGCACAAGATCTAGCACTTTATCTCGATCATTATCACATTTGTGTTAGAGCAGGAAACCATTGTGCAAAGATTTTAATCGATGAAATTGGTATTAAGAATACTTGTCGTATGAGTTTATATTTCTATAATACAAAAGAAGAAATTGACCGTATGGTAGAAGTATTAAAAAATCCAAATATATTAGAAGAAAGTCTCAATTTTATAAGTGTCAACTAAGACACTTTTTTTCTTCCTAGATATCGTGTTTTATGGTACAATGAAAGTATCATAAGAGGGTGTTAAGATGAGAGAGTATGGGCCAAAGTTAGGAATATTTCTATTATGTATTCTTGTTTTTCTTGCGTTTCCAATCTATTGGTTTTTAAGTGGGGAAAAATATGATTATACATTTCAAGAGGAAGAAATTCATATTGAGTTATTAGAAGATGGTTCTTTAAAAGTAGATGAAAATATTGTGGTACAACCCCATACGATGATCTCTGCCATTGAAAAAGATTTTTTTCCAATCAGTTTGAATGAAAATAAAAAATATAATTGTTATGATTGTCTTAGTAGTGTAACCGCATATGTAGATGGGGTAGAGAGTTCTGTAGAAGAAATTGGAACTGCCCGTGAAGAAAAGAATATAAGACGTATTTCATTTGATCCAACGACGAGAGAATTTACTGTAAAATTATCTTACACCATTAATCAAAAAGCAGTGAAACGATATACGAATCTCGCTGTATTTGGATGGAATATCAATCCACTTCATACAGAAATTAATCAATTAAAAATTACAGTGGAAGTTCCTCAAGTAGGAAGTAATAAGTACTATATTAAAGATAATACAACAGGAAATGCAATTTCTGTAACAAGAGTGAATGAAACAACTTATCAAATGATACAGAAAAATTTACAGAGTAAAACTCAGACGAATTTTATTATCGCAACTGATACAGCGGTATTAGATAATACCAATATTATGAAGGAAAAATCAAATTCAGATATTTTAAATTTTGACTACGATCAAGAAACAAGAGATAAAATTGAATTTGCAAATAAGAATAAAAATAACTTACCTCTAGTTTGTTTTATTGGATTTAGTACTTTGATTTATCTTTTTCTAAAAGTGATTCGTTATAAAAGAAATTACGTGAAAAGGATAAAAGAAAATTTAATTGTTCCATATAGTCAACCGGATATTAAGGTTTTACCACCTTTAGCATCGAAAATGATTAGTGGAAAAAGTAAAGATTTCGCACTTTCACTCATATTAACATTACAAGAAAGAGGTAATATTGGAATTCGTTCTGATGGAACACTCATTTATTTGAATGATCAACATTTGAGTAGTTATGAATATCAATTTTTAAAAGTATTTTTTCAAAAAGAAACACTACAAAATGGCGATTCAATGACAATTCCCGAACTTACTTCTAAAGTGAAAAAGAATTTAGATACAGAGACTTGTTTTAAACAAGATTTTGGAATTGCTAGAGATCTTGCAACAGAAGCACTATATAAAAATCGTATTTATGATAAAAATTTAGGAAATTTTATGAATGCATTTGAAAAATATGCATTTGTGAATATGATTGCTGCTATCTTTTTAATGATTGGTTATTTATTAGGATGGATACAACCAGAAAGTGAAAGCATTACAGATATTATTTTAATTATTTTTGGTATCTCTATGTTCTTCTTAATCATTCCTCTTGATTTACATACGATTTGGAAATATATAGATGTGAGATTGAAAAAAGGAATTCGCTTTGCATATTTACTATTACAGCTTGTTTTATTTATTCCAATTATGCAGTATGTAATTGCGACGAAATCATGTTATTTGTTACTCGTACTTCTTTTCGCACTCATTCATTTCTTGTTATTCCGTTTCTACGATGAAGAACTATTGACGAAATATGGAAGAATGGAATATTTAAGACTTTCTGGATTAAGACATTTTTGTAAACATTATTATGAATATGAGGCCCAGGCATTTGAGACTCATCCATACTTTAAATATTATTTAAAATATATTGTTGCTTTTGGGGATATGGATACGGTATTACCAAATCAAAATGGAGTTTTAAAATTATTAGAAAAACAACTAGAAAAATTATTTTAGAGAAAGGCGATTTGCCTTTTTTTCAGTGTAAAGTAACTTGTTTCCAGATGAATTTGTGTGCTATAATGAAGAGGATAAAGGAAGTGTAAGAATGGCAAAACGTAAAAAAAGAAAAGACGATAAGAAAAAGACAACTGGTTACCATGTCGAGTTAATTGGAATATTACTCATTTTAATTGCCATTTTAGGAGCAGGTAGTAAAGGGGGATTTGGACCAGTTGGAAGATTGATTGGAGCATTTGCTGCTTTTTTAGTGGGTGCTTGGTATAATCTTTTATTAGTTGCAGTATTTGTAGTAGGTGTTTATATGATGGTCAAAAGAGAAAGACCGAATTATTTTACATCAAAACTAGTAGGATTATATGTATTTTGTATTGGAATTTTAGTGTTTTCTCATTTGAGTTATATTACGAAAAACGATTTACAAGGATTTGATATTTTAAAAGAAACAGTATTAAATTTCATGGCCTCTACGAAGAGTATGATGAATATTCAAGGGGGAGGATTGATTGGAGCGCTTGTTTCTATTTTGTTTGTAACTCTATTTGATGTTGCGGGGACGAAAATTGTTTCATGGGCACTGATTATTTGTGGTATTGTCTTATTTACAGGTGTTAGTATTGCCGATATGATCAAAGCAATGAAAACAAAATTAGATGAGACAAATGAGGCTCGTTTAGAACGTAAAAAACAGCGTGCCATTGAACGTGAGAAAGAAAGAAAAGAAGCATTAGAAAAACAAGAAGAAGAGGTAGAACCATCTGTTACAGTTGCAGAAGAATCTAACCTTCGTATTGATGAAGAAACTGGTGAAATTTTAGGTGAAAATTTACAACCATTAAATGGAGATCAGTCACTGACACAAGAAGTAAAAGAAGAACCAAAGCAAAAACCTTATGTATTTCCACCACTTAGTTTATTGGCAAAACCAAAACCAGTCAATCAAAAGGGAAATGAAGTGGCTGTAGAAGATAATAAAAAGATTTTAGAACAAGTATTTACTGATTTTGGAATTGAAGGACATATTGTCAATGCCAATATTGGACCGACAGTAACACAATATGAACTAGATGTAAAAGCTGGTACGAAAGTAAGTAAGATACTTGGAATTCACCGTGAACTTGCGTTAGCACTTGCAGTAAAAGATGTTAAAATAGAAGCCCCAATTCCTGGAAAACGTACGATAGGAATTGAAGTGCCAAATAAAGTAACAACGATGGTAACAGTAAGAGAAATTTTGGAAAAAGTACCACCGAAATTACAAGATAGTAAGTTGTTAGTGACATTAGGAAAGAATGTCATGGGAGCCCCTGTTTTTTGTGAGATTAATAAAACACCTCACTTATTAGTAGCAGGAGCAACTGGTAGTGGTAAATCTGTTTGTATTAATAGTATTTTAATTTCTATTTTAATGCGTACCAAACCAGAAGAAGTAAAACTCGTATTAGTAGATCCAAAAAAAGTTGAACTTTCTATGTATAATGGAGTACCACATTTACTTGCTCCAGTTGTAACGGATCCAAAGAAAGCTAATATCGCACTAAAGAAAATCGTTGTTGAAATGGAACGTCGTTATGAAATATTTAGTGAAAGCGGTACAAAAAATATTACAAGTTATAATAATTATATCGATAAATATAATGAAGGAAGACCAAAAGAAGAACAAAAGAATAAATTACCATTTATCGTTGTTATTATCGATGAGTTAGCTGATTTGATGTTAGTAGCAGCCAAAGAAGTAGAGGATTCGATTATGCGTATTACACAAATGGCGCGTGCTGCAGGAATTCATTTAATTGTCGCAACACAAAGACCATCTACGGATGTTATTACAGGAGTTGTAAAAGCAAACATTCCATCTCGTATTAGTTTCGCAGTATCTAGTCAAATTGATTCCCGTACGATTCTAGATCAGGGTGGAGCAGAGAAACTACTTGGAAAAGGAGATATGTTATTCTTACCACAAGGAGAATCTAGTCCAATTCGTGTTCAAGGAACATTTATCGATGAAGATGAAATTAAACGTGTTGTCGACCATGTCATTAAACAACAGATTGCGAAATACGATAATAGTTTAACAATGGATGATGAAGAATTACATGCGACAACCATGGTAGAAGAAAAAGATGATTATGATGAACCACTTTATAATGAGATTGTTGACTTTGTCATTCAAGGTGGAAAAGCAAGTGCATCTCTTCTACAAAGAAGATTCCGTCTAGGATATAACCGTGCTGCTAGAGCCATGGATTTACTAGAAGAAAGAGGAATTGTAGGACCTCCAAATGGATCAAAACCAAGAGAAGTACTTGTGAAAAAAGATGCAAACGAAGAAGAATAAATTTGCTTTTTCTTCGTTTTTGTTTATTGTATTCATGAATAGACATGCTTCTATCAGAAAGCAAATAAGATAATCTAAATCATTCCAATGTATTTTGGTAAAAAATTGTCATATGCTAGACATTCATACGATAAATATAAAAAAACGATGTTTTTCTATGAATTCTATGTTATACTATTGTTAGTGATGAAAATCACAAAAAAGGAATGCTAAGAAAGGCATCCCATTATTAGAGGGTTACCTAACTACGGTTAGGTTTTTTTAAAAGATGAAATTAATCAAATAAATATAGTGGAAGAGGTGTTGAAATAATGTTTGATGTGCAAAGTGAAAAA
>ERZ1643251.3530-NODE-3530-length-14385-cov-11.972435_pt1 | contig 14385 bp, 9 predicted proteins | sample MGYA00579261_ERZ1643251 | MGnify/ENA primary metagenome ERZ1643251 (study PRJEB29033, sample SAMEA4952267) | chicken gut metagenome | biome: Broiler Chicken; feature: Gastrointestinal Tract; material: Caecum | place: Ireland | collected 2018 | study: Broiler... | reverse complement strand
TCTTCGGGCTGGTAATCACATCTCTGCCCTTTAACCGCTGATAGGATTTATTGATTGTTACTGTCTGATTATGAAAGTCAAAATCCGCTGGCGTCAGTGCCAACAGTTCGCCCTCCCTGATACCGCACCAATAGAGCATTTCAAAAGCGTAGTAGGAAAGTGGCTTGTCCATCATTACCTCCGCAAATTTCAGATATTCTTCTTTTGTCCAGAACAACATTTCCTTGCTTTCCTCCGCCCCCATCGTTCCTGCCTTTCTCGCCGGATTGATATTCAGATCATAGTAGCGGATCGCATGGTTGAAAATAGAACTCAACTGTCCGTGGATTGTTTTCAGATAGGTGGGAGATACGGGCTTACCTGTTTTCCCTTTCTGGCTCCGCATTTCATTCTGCCAGTCGATCACATCTTTTGCCGTGATCTCAGACATTTTTCTCTGCCCCAGATAAGGAAGAATTTTGCTTTGAATAATGCTTTCCTTAGTAAGCCATGTGTTTTCTTTCAATCGTGGACGCACATCTGCCTCATACAACTTGCAGAAACTCTCTAACGTCATATCCATATTTGCTTGTTTCTGCAACTGAAACTGCCGTTCCCACTCCTGCGCCTCCCGCTTAGTAGCAAACCCACGCTGGCATTTCTGCTTACGCTCCCCTTTCCAGTCTTTATAGCGCACCATTGCATACCAAGTTCCATTTTTCTCAGTTTTGTATACCGGCACTTCTAATTCCTCCCTTCGTATGACTGTGTACCGTAAAACTGTTCATAAAAGAACTTGCGGTCAATCCTGCCGGGAATTGTAACACACCCTGTCTTTTCCAGTTCTTTGTTGAGTTTTCGGATCAATTTGTAAGCATAAGACTCGGAAACATCCAGTGCCTCCATGACTTCGCTTACTCGCATAAACATTTTCTCCATAAGCTACCTCTCTTTCTCATTTATTCTATACATTTTTGTATAGTCATATATTACTATACTTTTCTGTATTGGTCAAGCGGTTTTACAGAAATTTCTATACTTTTTTGTATTGGTTTTTCTTGATTGCACCTATACTTTTATGTTATACTCAATCTATCAAAAGACTTCAGATAGGAGAATGGTTATGGCTATTGGCGAAAGAATCCATTATTTCCGGCTGCTCCGTGGCTTTACACAGAAATATCTGGGCAAACTTCTGGGTTTTAGCGACTCTCAGGCAGACGTCCGTATCGCCCAGTATGAAAAAGGCGCACGCAGCCCGAAAGAGAAATATTTAAACGCACTGGCACAGATTTTTGAGGTATCGCCTCACGCTTTGAATGTTCCCGATATTGACACGGATATTGGACTTATGCACACTCTCTTTACACTGGAAGATACCCGTGGTCTGAAAATCGGAAAACTGGACGGCGAACTCTGCCTCCGACTGGACAAAGACACCGGAATGACCTACCACAGTATGTGGGATATGTTTAACGCATGGTATCAGCAGGCAGAAAAACTGGAGTCCGGCGAGATCACCAAAGAAGAATACGATCAGTGGCGTTATACCTATCCTAAAATGGAGGCTGAACAAACCCGCCAGGAATTGGACGCTCTGCGTGAAAAGCGAAAAGCTGAAAACAATACAGATTAAAAAAAGCCAACAAAAAAGGTCTTGCCAAATTGATTTCACTCAATTCAGTAAGACCTTTTCTATTGGTTTCAGTTGGATTTACCTGATAACCTCTGACGAAAAGTGAATAAATGCTTTTCATCCAGTGTTATCATTTTGTTATCAAATAGACCCCTAATGCGTCGCAAACGCCCTGTTTATGCGGGTTCTCAGATTTCTTTACTTACTCGAACTCTATCGTCCCCGGCGGCTTACTCGTCAGATCATAAAATACCCTGTTAACCCCCCGAACTTCATTTATAATCCTGCTCATCACCTTATTGAGCACCTCATACGGGATTTCCGCCGCCTCGGCTGTCATAAAGTCAATTGTCTTCACCGCTCTCAGCGCCACTGCATAGTCATAGGTCCTCTCATCTCCCATAACTCCGACAGAACGCATATTTGTCAGAGCCGCGAAATACTGATTGATGTCTCTGTCCAGACCGGCATTTGCAATCTCTTCACGGTAGATCGCATCTGCATCCTGTACGATCTTTACCTTCTCCGCCGTCACCTCGCCGATGATGCGGATTCCGAGTCCCGGTCCCGGGAATGGCTGACGGAATACAAGGTCTTCCGGAATTCCCAGCTCCAGTCCCGCCTTGCGCACCTCATCTTTAAACAGATCTCGCAGGGGCTCGATGATTTCTTTGAAATCAACATAGTCCGGAAGTCCGCCTACGTTGTGGTGAGATTTGATCACTGCGGACTCGCCGCCCAGACCGCTTTCAACCACATCCGGATAAATGGTTCCCTGTGCCAGGAAATCCACAGCTCCGATCTTCTTTGCCTCTTCCTCAAACACACGGATGAATTCCTCGCCAATAATCTTACGCTTCTGCTCCGGTTCTGTCACGCCAGCCAGCTTGCTGTAATATCTCTCCTGCGCATTCACGCGGATAAAATTCAGATCAAAGCTGCCGTTGGGTCCGAAGACAGCCTCCACCTCGTCACCCTCGTTTTTGCGAAGGAGACCATGGTCTACAAACACGCATGTGAGCTGTTTCCCGATAGCTTTGGAAAGCAGGCCTGCTGCCACGGAAGAATCCACGCCCCCGGATAATGCCAGCAGTACTTTGCCGTCTCCTACTTTTTCGCGTATCGCCTCAATGGAGCTCTCCACAAATGCGTCCATCCTCCAGTCACCTGCGCAGCCACACACATTCTTCACGAAATTATTGATCATCTTCGTTCCCTCTGCGGTGTGGAGCACCTCCGGATGAAACTGGATCGCATACAGCTTCTCAGCCTCATTTTCTGCTGCTGCCACCGGGCAGTCCGCAGTATGTGCAGAAATCTCAAACCCCGGAGCCACCTGCGCGATATAGTCAAAATGGCTCATCCAGCAGATTGTCGGCGTAGACACATCTGTAAATACCTTAGATGATGTTTTATCTATCAGGACTTCTGTCTTTCCATATTCTCTGACATCTGCCTTCTTCACTTCACCGCCCAGCACATGCATCATAAGCTGCGCTCCGTAGCACAGTCCGAGCACCGGGATTCCCAGCTTGAATAACTCATCCGTATATGTGGGAGAGTCCGGCAGATAACAGCTGTTCGGTCCTCCGGTCAAAATGATTCCCTTAGGATTCATTTCTTTGATTTTCTGGATATCCGTTTTGTAAGAATAAATCTCACAATACACATTACATTCTCTCACGCGTCTCGCAACGAGCTGATTATACTGCCCGCCGAAATCGAGTACGATCACTAATTCATTCTTCAACGTCTTCCTCCTGTAAAATACGGCCCTTATGCTGTTGTTCAGGCGCCGGGCCGCTTTTTATTCTGTATCCATTATAGTGGAGCTGTCCCTGTTTTACAAGCATTTGTTCCACTCCTGTGTCTGAAAACAAAAATTCCGGTGTACGCTTTCATACGCCGGAATTCCTGTGAAAGACCCCCTGTCTTTCTATGTTCACTTTATTAAATCAGTCCCAAAATTATGCTGCATATTTCAGAAGTTCTGCCTCAAGTTCCTGGCAGTCTCCCGAATGCATCTTCAGTTCCAGTACACTATTGAGTCCAAGATGCATAATTCCAAGCAATGATTTTGCGTCAACTACCACTCTGCCTCGTCTTACATCAATATCAAATTCATACTTGGATACTGTATTTACAAATTCAACAATCTCATTCGGAGTCTTAAACGTAAGTTTCATTTCTCCCATTATTCATCTCACCTCTTTTCACCTTTACTGGCATGGACATGGTCTGCCTGTCCGCAGACCATTGATATGTTACCATAATTTCCCGCTTTGAAAAGGTAGAAATTTCTTAAAAAGGTAGAATATTTTAATGAGCTGACTGCCGAAACTCCGTTGGGAGCATCCCTGTCTCCTCTTTAAATACCCTGCTCATATATTTTGAATCCGTGTACCCGGTCAGCTCCGCGATCTGATTCAGCTTGAGCTTTGTCCCGAGAAGGAGCCCCTTGATCCGATTGATCCGATATTTCCTCACCGTCTCTGTGAACCCGGCGCCAGTCTCTTTTTTGAACTGAGTACTCAGATATTCTTCCGATACAAAAAGACGTTCGGCGATTTCTTCCAGAGTGATGCCCTGGTCATAATACTTACGAACCATCTGTACTGCCTTGCACACGAGCGGACTCAGGCTGATGCCGGGCTCCTCGTCAAAAGCATCAAAGCTTAAAATCTGCAGGAATCTTTCCGTAGCTGTCCGGATCTGGCTCCAGGTGACGGCTGTGGAGATCATCTGCATACAGCGCTGCGCCTCGACCTCTGACCGGATCTCCTGGTGGATCTTATAAGCGTTGAGCAGCGCCATGTTAAATCGTATGAGACATTCTTTCATATCCTCCGGACTGTATGTTTCCTGCCGGAGATAATCATACAGACGATAATAGCATTGTTTGATCTCTTCGCCGTTCTTTACGGTCATGGCATTTTTCAGCTGATCTTCTATGTAGACGGGATACTTTAACGGCATGATCTCCATTCCTTCGATCTTTTCCGTGCAGATCAATTCGCCCCTGTCAAACAGCAGATTCCAGTCCCGCATAGCATATATCCGCCCGAACACCGCCTGAAGGTCAATCAGCCTGTCCGCCTTTGCCCGAATGCAGACGACCGATCCCCTCAAAGTTTCACACAGCTTCGGCACAACCACTTCCTGAAAATAGGTGTCTCCATATTTTTCGACTTCAGATCCATACAGTACCACAAGCAGCAACTTCCACGTGCTCACTTCAAACACCCGGGATGTACAGCTGCTTTTGAGTGCTTCTGTCTGCTCCAGCAGCATTTTTGCGTCTGTTTTTGCCTCCTCATACCTTTCTCCCAGCCAGACAGCAAACACAGCTCCCGGATCGTGTACATTAAATCCAAATCGCCTTTTTGTGATCTTATCCAATCTGTCATCCTGTCCTATCTGTCCGTTCAGGCATCCCAGAATTATATTTTCCACCGTAAAAACAGATTCCTCCACATACTCCATGTCCAGGCGTTCTTCTATCTGGAGGATCCTTTTCTTCAGCTCCGCCGTCTTGACAGGCTTCACAAAATATCCGGCGACACCCAGATCAAACGCCTGCTTCATCTGCCGGAAGTCTTCTCTGTCTGCAAGCAGGATCACCTTTGTCCGCATTTTTTCCCTGCGGAGCTTCTTCAGCATCAGCAGCCCGTCCATCCGGGACAGCCCGGTCTCTGCTATGATAAGATCCGGATTCTCCTCTTTTATCAATGCATACCCCTCCTGCCCGCCGGATGCAGCGCCTGCTGTTTCATATCCCGGTCCGATCTTTCGGATCATCTTTTCAAGTGCTTCTCGGTCTGATTCTTTTTCAACGACAGTCACGATTCTCATCCGCAGTCTCCTTCCTGACTATATCAAAACGGTTCAGCCGGCAGATGGAGTGCCCGAAATATTTTATATCTCGTCCGCACTCTCTTCCACTGTTTCCAGTACACCGCACGGATTCTGTGGCGGAGCCATTCATCCGTGGTCTCCATCAGGCTTTTCATGTCTGCGTACCGGTAGTAGTTTATCCACCCAGTCGTATATCTCCTGAGTTTCTCTTCCCTCTCCGGGTTGCTCCACTTATTTCCCCTTACTGTCAACTCTCTGAGATGGTTCTTCATCTTCCTGATTGACTTGGGGTGTACCCGCATACGGCATCTCCCTTTATTTCGGTAAAATCCATATCCAAGGTACTTTACTTTGCTGATGTGACTCACTGTCGTTTTCTCAAGATTGACTTTCAGGTATAGCTTTCCTGTGATAAACGGTATGATATGTTCCAGCGTCCTTTCTGCGCTTTTCCGGCTTTTGCATAGAATCATGCAGTCGTCGGCGTACCTCACGAATTTATGTCCTCTACGCTCCAGTTCCTTGTCCAGCTCGTTTAGCATCACATTTCCACACAATGGACTTAACGGGCCTCCCTGAGGCACGCCCTCCGTCGTTGCATGGAATCCTCCGTCTTCCATTACCCCTGCATTCAGATATTTGTGTATCAGAGAGATTACTCTCCCATCTTTAATCGTTCTCGACAGCACCTCTATCAATTTGCTGTGGTTCACTGTGTCAAAATAGGCTTGTAGATCCATGCTGATTGCATACACATATCCTTCATTCACGTACTTTCTGCACTTTGCCAGTGCATCATGTGCGCTTCTGCCTGGTCGGAATCCATAGCTGTTTTCCGAAAACTGTTCTTCGTAGATAGGGGTGAGTTCCTGCGCTATTGCCTGCTGAATCATTCGGTCTACTACAGTTGGAATTCCCAGCTTCCTTACTTTGCCTTTCTCTTCTTTGGGTATTTCTACCCTTCGGACGGGGTTGGGCTTATACTTCCCATCCCTCAACTGCCTGACCAGTTCGTCCCGGTGGTCTTTTAGGTAGGGCAGAAGTTCATCCACCTGCATTCCATCAATTCCGCCTGATCCTCTGTTTTCTTTCACTCTCTTGTATGCGGCATTTAGATTGTCGCTCCTGAGTATCGCATCAAGCAGGTTGTCCGTCCAAAAGTCCGTGTCGGTGCCAGGGTTCCCGGCAATCCGTTCATGGGCGTACACTCCTGTTCCCCTTCCCTGTTCCGCAGGTATCTCTCCCAGGTAGTCCTCGATATGAAGTTGTCTGTACTTAATTCCATGTCCGGTTTCCATTTGGAAATGGCACCTCCTACTGTTCCGTCCTTCCCGGGACATCTATAGCTGTTCCGGTACTATGACTTCTGCTGACTTCTCATGGCAAGCTTTACTCCATGACTGCGAATGTTTTATCGCCTTTGTCATGTCCATGAGACCTCCCCGGGTACTCACACGCTCTTTCCCACTTATACCTGCCCCGTTTACTGTTGGCGTTCCGTGCAGTTATTGGACTTTAGTTTGGTTTGCAACCTCATCCACGCTTTACAGCCTATCCGGACAACTTTTACAGGCCAGTGGTTTGCCTCCGGCTTCCTTCAGACCCCACCTCACGATGACGCCCTTGCCATTGGCTGCACCCTTCCCACTGCCGGGCGGGTCAGGGACTTTCACCCGTTAGAACGTGTGCCCGCCGGGCACACTAAAAATCCGGCAGCGGCAGGATTCCCCGCCGCCGCCGAATCACAATGTCGTTCATTTATCTGTCGCTGTTATTTTTTCTTTTTCTGTACAACATCAGTGCTGCAAGCATTCCGCTGACACATACTGCAAGCGCCGTATACAGCATCACCGCACTTCCCGTATCCCCGGTCTCCGGCGGCTTTTGCCCGCTGTTTTCGTCTGTCTCTGCTACGCCTGCTGTGGTTCCAGCATCCTGACCGATTTCATTGTCTGCCCCTTCATCCGCAGGCTTCGCTTCTGTCCAGCTCACCATGATCGGGGAAAGCCCGGTAACCGTAAAACGGATACCTGAGTCTGTCTTCACCACTGCCGGCGTCTCTATATCTCCCGGCGTCTTTCCGAAGTCTGACGTGGTAAACATATGCGCCACAGTAAAATCATGTGTGTCTTTTCCGGTTCCTTCCAGATACGGAAGTGTCACTGTCAGTGTCCCGTCAGCGGCGAAATGCTCCGGTCCCGCCGGGATCCAGCCGTTTCCGTCATTGAGATTTACCATAAGAGTCACATCATAAAGAACGGTATTCTCTTCTGTTGCGCTGCCCTCTTTCTGAGTGATCACTGTCTGAAGAGCAGCTTCGATCTTTTCAGCCGTGTTGAGTTCCTCATTATTTTCCAGTGCCTCAGGCACGGTCGGAACACCCTGCTCGACTACCAGCTTCGTCTCCACTCCGCCCGCTGTTCCCGGCTGAGCAATCTCCACTGCGTTGTCCGTAAAGTAAACTGCCATCACTGTCATATCGCCTGTTACATTGGTGACCGTTCCCGGATACCAGCTTGGCGGTATCTGAGTATAGCCCTCTTTCTCCGGGACCGCAGGATAGTCTTTCGCCCCGAGGCTGCCGCCATAACCCACAACTCTTGTGTCCACAGTCACACCGTCTGCCACAAAGGTCACTGTGTATGTCTTGTACACCCGGATATTATATGTCCTGGAATTGCCGGCGCGGTCATAAGCTGTGACTGTATGCTCCGCATTATCTGCTTCAATGCTGTATACTCCGTCTGTCGGAACGATTGGTTCTCCATCTACTGTCACTCTGTCCAGATAGCTGTCCGATACCGTAAAGGAAGCGCCGTCATAATATGTCGCTCCGTCTGCGATCCCCGCAAGCTCAGGCGCCGTAAGGTCGATCACCATGCCGTCTGAGGAAATATAGACTGCGTTGCCCGCTTCATCTGTCACTTTCGCATAAATGACATATTCCCGCTCGCTGTCGAGGAAGAATGTACTGCTGTAATTATTCCATGCCGTGTCTGCCAGTGCCTTTACTTCATCTTCGCTGAGCGCTGTCTCTGACACATAATACCGGATTGTATCTACTCCGCTTCCTGCATCAGAAGCAGCGATCTCGACCGTCTGAGTCTCTTTGAAGAACAGGTCAAACGTGATCGTGTTAAGGAAGCTCCTCCAACTGCTCGATCCCACTGTGATCCCCGCGTCAGGCGCTGTAACGTCTGCCACGCCTGCTACTGTGACCACCTGATCTTCCTGCACATTCGTGACCAGATAGCTTCCGTCCGCCTGTGCAGTTACAGCACTGCCGTTTACCTGCACCTGGAAATCCTCTGTAGCAGAGTACCCATCGGTGATCTCCACTGTAAACGTATAGCTTCCGCCGTAATTGATCCGGTCTGTTTCTGTCTGTACCGTATATCCCTCAGGAGACGCGGGAAGCGTCAGCGTGTAGGTTTTATATACAGCAACTGTGTATGTTGTAGTATTGTCCGCTTTATCTGTCGCTGTGACTGTATGGTTTTCGTTATCCGCCGGTATGGTGTAAGTACCATCCATTTCCACAGCTTCCTCATTGTCTATCGTCACTTGGCTCAGATAGTCGTCTCCCACTGTAAACGATGCACTTCCGTAATAAGTCCCGTTGTTCTCAATGCCTGTGATCGTCGGAGCCGTCTTGTCCAGCACCACGCCGTCTGAGGAGAGATATGCCGTATTCCCCGCAGCGTCCGTGATCTTCACATAGACAATATACTCTCCCTCCTGATCAAGGGTCAGCGTGCTATAAGACGTCCAGCCTTCAATTGCCTCCACCTGCTGCGCGCTCAGGGCATCCGGTGAAACATAATACTCTGAAGATGCAATCCCGCTGAGGGTATCATTTGCCGTAATATTGACCGCCTGGTCTGTTCCAAAGAATATGTCAAAGGAGTCCACATTCTGAAGGGCGCTCCAGTTCTGTCCGCCTATGGAAACCGTCCCTGTTGGGTCAGTTTTATCAATCTGATAGGTTTCCGTAACTGCCGTTGATATAGCTCCGTTCTCTGTATTCTTCACGTAGAATACCAGGTTTCCGCCTGCAGTCTCATCACCTGCGGTCAGGCCGTCTGTCCATTCCTCAGCTGCCGCTCCTGCGTCTCTGGAGAGCAGTCTGCCCTCACCGGCAGTCACCACAAAGTCCTCTCTCAGCCAACCGTTTGAATTCACGGTGTAGTCTGTGCCTTTTTCCGCAACATACTCCGCAATATTCGCCGTCACGCCTGTGGGCTGTGTCAACGTATAGTTGCCCGCATCCGCACCGCTGATCGAGAAGTCGGTAAAGTTGATCGGTATATTCTGCCCCACCGCAGTGCTGGCAAAGGTCGCAGTGCCATTTGTAAGCTCTACCTGATCACCCTCAATAAGCCCTTCCAGCTCTGCCGAAGCGATCTGCGCCGTATCCGTGCCATCATATACCTTATCAGAAACTGTCACATTGACTGTCAGTTCTTTCTTCGTGATGTCCGCCTGCACTGCTGCGGGCTGTGCCGTCAAGTTATAATTGTCCTTATCACCGCCGGCAAGTGCAAAGCCTGTGAATGTAACACTCTTATTGATTTCCGCATTTTTATCTGCGTAAGCAGCCGTGCCGCCTGAAATGCTTACATCATCGTCTGCGCCTTTCCAGGAAAGCGTTCCGGAATTTGTAATCTCCGCCGCTGTGGTTCCGTCATATTCCTTCGTTGATTCCACCGCTGTGCCCGTGATCGTAACATCACGTGGGCTGATGGTAAAGTTCCTGGTTGCCGAAGTCTCCGTGTAGTCATCATCCGCCGCCACAGTTACCCGTACGGTGTAATCACCTGCGTCCTCCGGCGCTGCCGTTGTATATGTACTGTCTGCTGTATCCTGCTTTTTATACTCCACGGTCGCTGCTCCAGTACTGGTCTTCGTGTAAGTCGGTGTGCCCACCGGATCGCTGTCGTAGATTTTACTCAGATTGCTTATATCGGTTACACTGCCCTGCGCTTTCACAACCACAAGTGAAAGAGACGTCGTGGCGGGCGCCTGATTGCCTTCGCCCCCTGTATAATTCATGCCCAGCGGGTTATAGGAAACTGTCAGTGTATAAGTGTTCGCTGCAAGCGTCTGCAAGTAAGATGCATTGAGCGTGATCGTTCCATCATTGGATACGGTATAATCAGTGCCGGCCCTCAGGCTGTTGCTTCCGTTCGCTATGCCTGCAACTGTGTTGCTGTTCAGATTTACCCGCGCGGTCACGTCTTCGTTACTCGTCCTTGTATATGTAACACTCTGTGTAACTGCCTGAGCGTCCGAGTAAAGGACGATACCGTCTGAATTGATCACAGTCGAATTGTCAGAAGCATCTGTAATACGCGCATAGACGATAAGCTTCTGGTTCTCTTCTATATGAAGCACCTGACTGTATTCCATCCAGTCGGCATTTTCCAGGCTAGCCTCTGTCTGTTTCGTATCAGTCAGAAGATATTCTATGGTCACATCTTTCCCTGTATTATCTGTTCCCGTAATGGTCACATCCTGTGTTTCTTTAAAGAAATGTCCGAATGTAATCGTATTAAGGAACTCTGTCCATTCGTTCCCGGCAATGGTAATCTTCCCAGTGGGTGCCACGTTGTCTGTTCCTGTCACGGTCACTTTTACTTTCTGAGAATTATAGTTCGCTGTGTCATCCGGATTGAAGACAGCATCATAGGAGCCTACTCCCAATGCAACCGTCTCATTTCCATTCTCCCACTGCCAGATCCCCGGCGTATTGCCGTCCGGATTCGTCAGTGTGACAGTGGAAAGAGCACTGCTGTATGCCGCAGTAAGACCGATGGGCGGATCGCATACAGGATCTGCCTTATCGATCGTAAACGTTCCTGTTTTTGAACCGCTGTAATTGCCTGTTCCTGTGACTGTATACTCTGCATTTTCACCTGCATTGGTATTATTGGAGGCAGAGACAGTATAATCCGCTTCCTCCTCCAGCGTTACACCGTCCAATACAACAGTCACATCTGGAATTATCGGAGTGCCGTTGTTATATGTATAAGTGCCGTTTACCGTGACCTGGGCGTTTTCCAGATTCCTGCCGCTCGTAATCTCGAAGGTCACGCCTTCCGTCAGCGTGATGGAGTAGTTTGGATTCTTCGTTTGCAGTGTACCAATTGTAATGTTATATTTACCAACACTATCGCCTGAATCGCGGGAAAGCGCTCCCTGAAGAGCCTCTCCGCTCACCAGTTCGCCGTTCGTAATCTCATATTGCAGTACCGGATCGTTCGCGCCATAAGCCTTGGACTGTCCGCTGTTAGGAGTAACAGTAATCGCACGCGGAGCAATGCTTCCGCTGTCTGTTGCAGTTGTTGACGCAAGTTTGTAGTTCCCGCTGTCCGTGCCGCTCAGTGTGATGCCGGACGCAGTGATCGTCTCAGCGCTCTCCACATCCTTACTGTTATAAGAATAGGACTCCGCTGACGCTGTTACATTCTCTCTATTCACAATGCCGTCAAGTGAAATACTTAACCCTGACGGAGCATTCGTATTCCCGTCGTATGTCTTTGTGGTGGTTCCCTGAATAGACGGGGTCAGGACTGCCTGCTCTACTTTCACAGTGACCTGAGGACTCGTGACCTCATAGCCGTCACAGGTAACAAGGCAGTAGTAGGTGTAGTCGCCAAGGGCGAGACCTGTCGGGGCATAGGCTGCCGCATTAGCGCCTGAGATCATCTGAGGTACGCCGTACTCGTTCATCTGATACCACTGATAGGCAATCGGGCTGGTATTCGGCAGTCCCTCTACCGTGACCTCTAGCTGGGGCGCAGTACCATATTCAACTTCAACAATTCCGTCCTCAGGCACGCCAAGCACGCTGATCCTTACTTTCTCCTCCGTACCAGCCGCAGCGTAATCAGTATGCGCCAGAGTAAGGATCTCTTCGCCGTACAGCGTTCTCTGGTCCTGGTCATATGCATATGCAATACTGCTTCCTCCAGCCTGGAACGTATAGCTCTGATTCCAGCTTCCGGAATCATATCCTGCAAGGAACAGCCCGCCGTTCTGTCCGACAGTTCCAGCGTCACTGTTGGTCACATCCACCAGGTAATTTTCATCACCCAGCGTAACGATATTCCACATGTGCGGCCCTTCACCTGTACCGCCGGCCATCGCGCCTGTGACCGTATAACACGTCAGTCCGCTCAGATCACAGAGGTACTGGAACGCCTTGGCATATCCCTCGCAGACAACATTTGTCAAGTCATCGCCGTCAAATACATAGATCAGCTGCCACGGGTCGCCATAGCCGCCCGAGTAACTCTCTCCTGCAGCAGCGGCATTATAATCGACCAGATTACAGATCGCATCTCTAAAAGCAATCATCTTCGCATAATCAGAGTATCCTCTGTATTGCTTTGCAATAGCGCGGGCCGTTTCGGCTGCACTTGCCGTTGCACCTGCCTTCTCAGGGTCTACTGCCTGCACCTCAGGGTCAGTCGAGGTCCCCCGGTACTCTGCGCTGACTGCAAAAGTAAAGGTGATCGCACTGATGCTCCATCTGCCATCGGAGAAACCCGCACTGTAACCCATGCGCACCCCTTGTGTTTTGTCATACCAGTATAGCTCATATGGGCAGTCTGCAAGGAGACAACTCATGATCGTATTCAGGTCAATACCGGACGCAGCAAATGCCTGACTCATGGCATCTTGAATATTGCCCCCTTCGCTGCTCTCCACGGGAATCGCGTCATCGCCCAAATTAACTACGACTTGGGCTTCTCCGCCCTCTGCCGCCAGATCAGCCACCCCCTCCTTCAAAGCCCGGTAAAGGATAAGATTATATCCATCCAATTCTGCTTCTCCGAAATTACTCAGGAGGGCAACGCCGCTGTCCCCGTAAAATACCTGCATCGCATAGCCGGCAAACAACTCGTCTGAGTCCGGCAGACCGGAAGCATCCGGGACATATGTCTCCGTGGCGCTGGCCTCCAGGATCACGTCATCCCCTGTGTTCCCCGTGTCCGGCTGCTCCTCAGCCTGTTCGATCTCCCCGGCATAAACCGTGCCTGTCCAGCCGCGCACCTGCATCAGAGAAAGTACCATAACCGCTGCCAGAAGCAGGCTTATGACTCGATGCCATTTTCTTTTCCTTTTCATACTTCTACCCCTTTTCTCATCCCGCGAACCTGCTACCGATATTTCATCCGCCGGATATATTTTAATCGTTTCTGTCCAAAAAAATACATAAAGCCAAATTAATTCTACCTCAGATACAGCAGAAAGTCCAGTATTTTGTACTTTTTGAGTATATTTTTTGTGCATTTTAGTTGATATTCGACTTTTATATCAGTAGAAATCCGGCAGCTCCTTCTTTTTTCATTATAAAAAACAGGAGCCAGTGTTCTGATATACACACTCTGCCCCTGTTTTTTATCACGAACTCTTCTGTCAGCTGTGCTGATGCAAATACTTTTCTCTCGTAGCCATCCCACCCCGGATATGGCGCTCAGATTTATTCATATCCAGCACCTTTCGCGCTTCCCGCGCCAGAGATGGGTTGATCTGGATGAGCCGTTCGGTAACATCTGGCGGTGTCAAGTTAAGAACAAAAATCCTTTAGGAAAGGTTTTATTTATTCAAGTTTCTGAAAAATTCTATAAACCACTCATCTACCAGTTTATATTTTTTCCTTAATTCATCTAAACGCTTTAACGATGTCCTTCTTTTACTTTCGTCCTGATTGCACGACAGGTTGAACAGCCCTTTCGCATATTCTAACGCGATCTCTTCATTCCCTTCATATTTCCCGCTCAGCTCTTCCAGACGACTGACGCTTCCTTTCGCTCCGGCTTCCTCCTGATCGCACGACAGGTTGAACAGCCCGTTCGCATATTCTAACGCGATCTCTTCATTCCCTTCATATTTCCCGCTCAGCTCTT
>ERZ1643251.3529-NODE-3529-length-14387-cov-6.173388_pt1 | contig 14387 bp, 5 predicted proteins | sample MGYA00579261_ERZ1643251 | MGnify/ENA primary metagenome ERZ1643251 (study PRJEB29033, sample SAMEA4952267) | chicken gut metagenome | biome: Broiler Chicken; feature: Gastrointestinal Tract; material: Caecum | place: Ireland | collected 2018 | study: Broiler... | reverse complement strand
TCAAAAATGTAACTACAAGTTTAACAAAATGTAATTTATATTTTAAAAAAGGATACAGTGAAACAATATTAAATGGAGCAGATCCAATAATCAAAGATGAATTAATACCCGTAACAATTGATAATGACGGAACAGTCAAAAAAGCAGATTTAGAAAGCAAATGGTATAGCTATTATGAAAAAAGATGGGCAAATGCCATAATCTTAAAAGATGAAAGTACAGCAAGTAATTACAAGGCAGGCTCAGTAATACCAGAAGAAGAAATAGAATCATACTTTGTATGGATTCCAAAATACCGTTATCAATTATGGGACCTAGGCCAATATGAAGGATTAACCGAAATAGATACAAACAAAGTTCATGAAATTCCAATTATTTTTGGCAATTACAATACAAGTGATTCAGTAGATGGAGAATGTACAACACCAATGGAAAGTGGCGAGACAGGCTCCTGTCAAGTAGGAGACTACATGACACATCCAGCATTTTTAAGTATACCAAGTACGGGATTTTGGGTTGGAAAGTTTGAGACTGGCACAACATTAACATCAAATTACAATGTTAGAAACGGAGAAGCAATCCAAATCAAACCAAATATAAGTTCATGGCGAAATATTCAAGTAGCAAATGCATTTTACACATCATATGATTACAAAAGAAATTTAGATAGTCACATGATGAAGAATACCGAGTGGGGTGCTATAGCTTATTTACAACACAGTATCTATGGATCACAGGCAAGTGTTCGAATAAATAATAATTCATCATATATAACAGGATATGCCGCCAATATTTAACCAACATGTGGACATACAGGAACAAATGAAGAATGTAATCGATATTGTAATGACGGTAGTTGTAATATAGCATATCCAAATAGTATATTAGCGAGTACAACAAATAACATAACAGGCATTTATGATATGAGTGGAGGATCATGGGAATATGTCATGGGAATCATGTTAGATAAAAATGGCAAACCAATTAGTGGCAGAAATAGCATAGGTAATTCAGGTTTTAACGGAATATTTGGTTGTCCTACATGTGATGGTGATACATCAGGCTTAACATCACTAGCAGGAGGTTATGATTTTCCAAATTCAAAATATTATGATACATATGGATATGCTGAATTAGATGAACAATATCAACGAAGAATACTAGGAGATGCAACAGGAGAGATTGGGCCGTTTAATTCAGTAAAATATTTAACTCAAACTAGACAAATAAGTAGTTGGCACGCAGACAGTGCTTGGTTTGTTTTATCTAACAATCCGTGGTTTGCACGAGGGGCTGCTTACTACCATGGTTCGAACACAGGAGTGTTTGCGTTTGTTATTGCAAACGGTTACGTCGATGTCAATGGTAGTTTCCGTCTAGTTTTAACACCGTAATAAATACCCTTAATATTAATAAGTACAAACATGTTTTTAAGCATTTGAAATTAATAACATAAAAATTTTAATAGTAGTTTGGTTTTAACAGCCAAACTTTTTAAATTATGTGTTAAAAATCTTTTAATATTAATAAAATTACTATTTATAAATTTAGATAATAAAGCTGAATTTTGACTATTAGATGAAAAAAATGTCGAAATTTGTTGAGATTTATAATGCATAATGGTATACTTAATACGATAATAGACTAAAAGAATATAAGGTTGGGATGGAAATGCGCAGTATAAATTTAAAGATAGTTTTAAAAAATATTTTTTGCTTTAATGTAATCCTATTAGGAATGTTCTTTAATTTTAAGAATATCAATGCCGCAGAAAATCATACACTTAGTTTATCTGCTGTAAAATGCGATATGACACGTTATGAAGATCAAGTTGGTGATGATAAATATTACACCTGTTTGGATGATTATTTAAATGGCGACTTAGATTCATATGTTATTCATAGTAATGATGATGTTGAACCTGGAACAGTATTATTAGGTATTGTTAATTATACTCCAGGATCAGTTGCGGCAGTTACTGGTATAAATACAACAATCAAATTTGATACAAGTAAATGGCAAGCAATAACAGATGAAAGTGGCGCTCTTTTATATGATTATGATGATACTCAATTTCCAAAATCAGGAAGAAGAACCAATTGGAGTACTGAATTTAATTTAAATGAAGAAAATGGCTGGATTAAATTATTAAGCTATGATGACACATCATTTATACCTTTAGATAGTGAAATAGAATTAGGATATTTCTTTATTAAACTTGATGAGAGTGCTGAGCCAGGAAGTCAAGCGTCTCTAGATTTTAGTAATGAAGGTGGAGATACTGATATGACAGATGAAATGGGAGAACAACTTCCATTTGAAATTACACCTTTTCCTTTAAATGTTTATGGTGAACAATCAAAAGATGCTTCATTAAAGACATTGACAGTAAAAAATAATGACACTTATTATTTACTTACTCCTGATTTTACACCTGGAAGTACCGACACAAAAGAATACAATGTATACGTTCCAAGTAATATTAGTGAAGTAGATATAGAAGCAACGCCAAATCATCAAGATGCTAATATTTTACCTGGTGGCGGAATGGGTCATCAAAGCATAGCATCTGGCAATAATACATTTCAAATAACTGTAACTTCTCAATATGGAAATACTGAAATATATACCATAAATGTCTATCGTTTATCAGATATAGCAACCTTACAAACTTTATCTTTAACTGATGTAAATATTGGTTCATTTTCAAGCGAAACTTTTACTTATGAAGCAACCGTTCCTTATCGATTAAATGAAACAGTTGTCAGTGCTACTCCTACAAGTGAACTTGCCACAGTTGAAGGAACTGGATCTTTTTCATTACCATTATATGGCGATACAGCTAACACCAAAAATATAGTTGTTAAAGCTGAAAATTGTAAAGAAGAATATAAAAATGTCCCAGGTAATGCCTGCACAAGCAATACTTATACTTTAAATATTTTTAAAGAAAACCCATCTTCAAATAGTTATTTAAGTGAATTAAAAGTAAATAATAATTCTGTACCAGAATTTCAAAAAGAAAATAAAGATTACACTTTAGAACCTGTTTCTAATGATACAACCTCAATTAATATCAGTGGCGTAGTAGAAGATACAGGAAAAGCTAATATTATTTCAGGTACAGGTGATATTCCTTTAAGTGTTGGTGATAATACCTTAGAAATTGTTGTAGAAGCTGAAGATAAATCAACTACTACTTATGTAATTCATGTTCATCGCTTGTCAAATGATGCAACATTAAAAAGTTTAAATGTAACATCAGATCCAAAAGGAAATTTCTCACCACTTTTTCAAGAAAATTTTACTGGCGATTACACCTATAGTTATCCATCAACTGTAACTGAAATAACAATTGATGCCACTGTTAAAGATACAGATAAAGCCTCAGTAACTATTTTTGACTCAGATAGTGAGGAAGAAGGAGATGCTGTATTAAATACCACATCTAAAAATTTTACATCAGAAACTAAAAATGTAACAATTATGGTTACTGCTGAAGATGGTACAGTTAAAAATTATACATTAAAACTAGAACGTGAAAAATCATCAGATACAACTTTAAAAAGTTTGAGTTTAAATCATGGCGAGCTATCCCCAGAATTTAATCCTCAAACAAGAACATATAAAGCTACAGTAGATGGTACAATAGAAGAAGTAGAAGTAACAGCTATAGTAAATTTCCCTGAAGCTCAAGTTATTAAAATTGACGGAAATACAAATTTAGAATTTGGAAATAATCAAATCGAAATTACTGTACAAGCCGAAAATGGCAGTCAAGCATCATACATAATTAATTTAACTAGGGAAAGAAGAACAGATGCAACATTAAGTGATTTAAAAATTAATGGACAAACGATTGAATCATTTGATAAAGATACTACTACTTATGTATTAGAAGATGTACCTTATCAAACAACTGCCTTAAATATTGAAGCTATTCCAAATGATAGTTTAGCAACTAAAAAAGGTGATGGCTTAATTACATTAAATACTGGTGATAATACAATAAAAATAACTGTTACCGCTCATGATGCCAGAGTAACAAAAGATTATATCATTAAAGTAAAAAGAACTTTAAATAATGATACAAGTATAAAAAAGATTACCTTAGCTGGTCAAGAAGCACAGAAAAAAGATGACACGCATTATGAAGTAACCGTGCCTAATAATGTTACTGAAGCCAACGAAGAAAATTTAATTGTTGAAGTAAGTGACACATTATTACCAAGTGATCCTAAAGCTAACGTTTCTTTCAATAACACTCCTTTAAGTACAAAAAATCTAAATATTGTAACAATTACAGTAACTGCCGAAGACCAAACAGAAAAAACATATCAACTTGAAGTAACAAGAGAAAAATCAGATGTTGCTACTTTAAATAGCTTAACAGTTACAAATGGTAGCTTTAATCCTAGCTTTAAATCTGAAATATTTGATTATCATGTAACTTTACCTGTCAGCGCTACCGAATTTGATATCGCTGCTACATTAACTGAAGAAAATGCTAAAATTATTTCCGGAACTGGTCATTATAGCTTAACAAACAAAGTTACTGAAGTTGATGTTGTTGTTGTAAGTGAAAATGAAGAAGTAACAAATACTTATCATTTAACAATTGAAAGAACAGCATCTGCCGATTATAAATTATCTTCTTTAACTGTCAGTGAAGGAACATTAAGCCCTGACTTTAATCCTGATGTAAATCGTTATACTGTTGATGTTGATTGGCAAGTAGAACAAATAAATGTCGATGCTACTACACGTGATGAGAGAGCTAAAATTTTAAGTGGAACAGGATCTCATGGTCTAGAAGTAGGTGATAACGTCATTACTGTAGAAGTTCAAAATGAAGCTGGAGACACTTATACATATACAATAACAGTTAGACGACCAAAAAAAGAAAATGCCTATTTAAAAGAATTAAAAGTTGATGATCAACTTGTTGCCAACTTTAACAAAGAAACTTTAGAATACACATTAGATGAAGTTGAATATTCTAAAAATGAAATAACTATAACAGCAGTTCCTGAAGATGATGATGCTACAGTAGTAAGTCCTCAAACAATTCCTTTAAAAACAGGCGAAAATGTTATAAAAATAACTGTAACTGCTCAAAATCAAGATGTTACAAAAACTTATATATTAAATATTACTAGAAAGAAAAATGACAATGCTAAATTATCCATGTTATCAATTAATGGCTACGTTTTAACACCAAACTTTTCAGCAGATAATTTAGAATATAATGTCACAGTCTCAGAAACTAAGGATCGTTTAGATCCAAGTGAAGTAACTGCTATTGCTCAAGATTCCAATGCCAAAGTGACAAAACAAGAAGCTATATCAATTGTTGCTGGTGAAGACAATACTTATCAAGTAACTGTAGTAGCCGAAAATGAAGAGGCTAGTGAAACTTACATAATTCATGTTAATCGTCCTTTAAGTAGTGATGCTACTTTAAAAAGTGTTGATGTTCAAGATGCTCAATTATTAGAAAAGTTTGATCCAGAAAAAACAGATTATACAATCAGTGTTCCATATGGTCAAAAAAATTTTTCAATTACCGGAGTTCCAAATGTAACTACTTCTACAGTAGAAGGAAATGGTGAATATGAATTAAGTGATGGAAGTATTACTTTAACAGTTAAAGCTCAAAATGGTAGTACAAAAACTTATAATTTTACTTTGATTGAAGCTTTAAGTAATGATGCAACATTATCTAATTTGAGTGTAACAGGCTATCCTTTTGATCAAACATTTAATTCCGCAATTACAAATTATGATATAGGAAATATTCCATATAGTACTAATCAATTAGAAATTATTGCCACACCAACAAATACTCATGCTAATGTAACTTACTATGTTAATGGTGAATTACAAGCAAATAATATAATATCTATTCCTGAGGTTGTTGGTCAAAAAACAATTACAGTTAAAGTAGTCGCAGCTGATGGAATTACTACTAAAAATTATAATATTTCATATAATTTAATTTATTCTAACAATGCTTTTTTAAGCAAGTTAGAACCAACTGTTGGCAAATTAGAATTTTCCAAAACGCAAAAATATTATGAAATAACTGTTGCCAATGATGTAACAAGCATTTCTTTTGATATAGAAACAGAAGATAGCAATGCCCATATTAAAGTAAATGAAGATACTTTTGCAACACCAAAAAGAATTACTATGGATAATTTATCAGTTGGCGATAACACATTAACTATCTTAGTCACGGCTCAGGATAATACAACTACTAATACTTACAATGTTGTTGTTAAAAGACTAGAACCGGTAGCTAGTAATGATGCTTGGTTAAAGAGTCTATCTGTAGATAATTATTCTTTAGATAAAGAATTTGAAATGACAAATTTAGATTACTCAATTGGTAATATTCCATTTTCGTTAACTGAACTTACTATTAACGCTGTTGCAAATATGCAAGGATCAAAAATTACATACTTAGTTAATGGTGTAAAACAAGATAGCAACAAAGTCGTTTTACCAAAAGAAAAAGGAAATGGTACTATTACTGTCCAAGTAACAGCTGAAGATGGAATTACTGTAAAAAATTATCAAATCCGTTATCAAAAAGAACCAAATACTAATGCATACTTACAAGATATTAAAGTTAGTGAAGGAACATTAAATTTTGATAAAAACACATATTCTTACACCGTAAATGTTGATCGAAACGTAACTAAAATTGATATCACAGCTATATTAGAAGATGATACAGCTTCATTATCGATGAATGGTGAAATTTATGAGTCACCACATACATTAACTATTTCACCATTACAAAGTGGTGATACAGAAGTTACTATTATAGTTACAGCTGAAAATGGTAGTGTCTTAACTTATAAAGTTTTAATTCAAAAAGAGGCTGATATTGCAACAACTATTACTTCTGAAATATATGGTCATAAAATTGAAAACGGTTATATCAAAACTGTTAGTCTAAATACAACAGCAATCGAAATGAAAGACCAGTTAGATAATGAAAATAAATACTTAGAAATATGGACAGCTGATGAATCACATAAGTTAAATGATGGTGAAAAAGTTGCAACTGGCATGATCGTTAAATTAATCATTGATGGTACTGAAAAAGATCGTAAGTTAATAGTTATTAAAGGCGATACCTCAGGAGATGGTGAGATAGATTTATTTGATGCAGTTAAAATTCTAAATGATTATTTAGGAAGAACTCTATTAGAAGGTGCTTATAAAGAAGCTGCATATGTCAATGATGATAATGAAATAGATTTGTTTGATTCAGTTTTAATTCTAAATCATTACCTAGGTAGAATATCAATACATTAGAAAGGAGTTTATATGAAAAAATTAGGAAAATATTTAGCAATTGTTATCTTTGCATGTTTAGCAATATTTATTCATTCTTTGCCTGCATCTGCTGCAAGTGCTACAGTTGGCTTTCAAGGAAATTCGACAGTTGAGGTAGGAAAAAATATTACTATTACAATGTACATTTCTGACGTTACCGATACAGATGGAGGAGTAGTAAGTGCTGGTGGTAATTTAAAATTTGACAGTAATTATCTTGAGTATGTTTCAGCAACTGGCATATCTACTCCATACCAATTTCAAATTAACCCAAATAATAATTACATCATAGCGGGCTTAGATACAACCCTTTCTAATGGTATACAAGGAAGTAGTGCAACAACCGTTTTTACTTTTGTATTTAAAGCAAAACAAAAAGGCACAACAACTGTAACATTAGAAAATGCTAAATTATCTGATGCATCTAAAAAAATAACCGCTAATGTTAGTGGTAAAGTAATTAATATTATAGATAGCAGTGCTTCTACAGAACTAAGTAACGATGCTACTTTAAACGATTTAAAAGTAGAAGGCTATGAACTATCTCCTAGCTTTTCTAAAGATAATACTAATTATACTGTAAAAGTTCCAAGTAATGTTTCCAGTGTTAAAGTAAGTGGAAGCACTAGTAATAATAAAGCCAGTGCTAGTGGCTTTGGCGATATAAATCTAACTGGTGATAAAACAACAGTTACCATTACTGTTACCGCTGAAGACAAAAGCACAAAAACATATACTATTACTATTGAAAAAGATTCTAATCAAGGAACTACTACTCCAGGAAAGAGTAGTGATGCCACATTAAAATCATTAGATGTCAGTGGTTATACATTAATGCCTTCTTTTAGTCCAAATGTTAATAGTTATACCATTCAAGTTCAAAATACAGTTGATGGCCTTAATGTCAGTGCCATTCCAAATAGTGATAAAGCTAGAGTAGAAATCAGTGGCAATCACGGTTGGAAAGATGGAATAAATACTATTACTATAAAAGTTATTGCTGAAGATGGCACTACTAATATTTATTTAGTAAATGCCAATAGAGCGTCAAAAGATAATCAACAAGAACAAAAATCAAGTGATAACTATTTAAAAGATTTAATAATAAATTCTAGTCATGAAATGAGTCCTGAATTTAATAAAGATACCTCAAATTATAACATTACCGTTCCTAATGAAGTAGATCATTTAGAACTAAATGCCATCCCAAACAGTCCTCAAGCTAAAGTTGAAATCAAAAACAACGAGAACTTTAAAATTGGTAGTGTAAATACAGTTGAAATTGTTGTCACAGCCGAAGATGGTTCAATGCGCGTATATACATTAAATGTTACTAGAAGTACTGTTAGTGCAGAAAATGATTTGGAAGATTTAGAAATTGATGCTCCATTGAGTCCAAGTTTTGATCCAAACCAATTAGAATATACAACAAGCGTTGATAGTAATACCGATAAATTAAATATTAATGCTGTTGCTAAAAATAAAGACGCTACTGTTGAAATAATTGGCAATGAAAATTTAAAACCAGGCAAAAATACAATCCTTATTAAAGTAACCGATAAAAATGGTTTTAGCAAAGTATATCAAATAGAAGTAGAAAAAGAAGCTAAAAAAACTTTATTATTTGGTCTTACAGGCTTTCAATTAGGGATGATTTTACTTGGCTTAATTGGTCTTGCTTTCTTAATTTGGTTATTTATATTTTTAGCTAAAAGAAGAAAAAAAGACGAACCAGAACCAACTACTGAAAATATAAATCCTCCAATTAGTTCACCAATTCCACCTGTTATTGAAATTAAACCGGAATTTAATTTTGGCTCTAAAAATAATTCAGATGATGATGTAGTTCATGGCAATTTAAATCAAGATAGCAGAATCTTAAGTGATCAAGATGACGAAGAAGAAAAATATATTGATGCTGATTACGAAGATGTAACTAATAAAGTTCCATTTGATTATTATGATGAAACCATTACAAAAGATGAGATTGTTGCAGCAATTAGAGAAGCAACAGAAACAAAAGATCCATCAAAATTAAAAATGTTATTAGATCAAGATGAACTAAATCAAAGAAAAAAAAGAATGAAAGAAGAAGAAAAAAGGAGAAAGGAAGTAGATGAAGATGAGTTATAAAAGACTATCTATTTTCTTTTTGCTTTCCTTTTTTTTGCTACCAACACTTGTTTTTGCTACAGGAAGTGCAACAACGGGTTTTAGTGGTAGTAGTAGTGTTTATGTTAATGAAAATATTACTGTAACTTTATATGTTAGTGAAAGTGGTAGTACTGGCGGGTTAGCTGGTTTTGGAGGTAATATTAGTTACGACTCTAGTAAGCTTTCCCTTATTAGCAAAACTTCATTAGCTCCTTTTACCATCGAAATGGAAGGAAACAAAATTGCTGGTTTTGGGCAAAACACAATTAAAGGCCAGTCTAATGTTATTAGCTTTACTTTTAAAGCTTTAACAACTGGATCTACTACCATTTCTTTTAGTGGTGGTAAACAACCAGATAGTACAGCATCCCCAGTTCAAATTTCGGGATGTAGTAAAACAATTACAATCAATAATCCCCCAAGTGGCAATAATAATTTATCAAGTTTGTCAGTTTCAGCAGGCTCTATTTCTTTTAATAAAACGGTTACAAGTTATTCAATTAGTGTTGCTGAAAATGTTACAAGCATTCAAATTAGTGCTACACCAGAAGATAGTAAAGCAAGTGTCAGTGGGACTGGCTCAAAATCATTAAATTATGGAAATAATAGTTTTAATATTGTTGTCCGGGCGGAAAATGGTAGTACTAAGACTTATACAATAAATGTAAAAAGAAATGATAACCGAAGTGGCAATAATAATTTATCCAAACTTACAGTAGAAGGTGGTAGTTTAAATCCAAGCTTTTCACCTAATACAGAAAATTATCAGTTAGAAGTCCCTTTTTCAATTCAAAGCCTAAAAGTTTCTGCGACAGCCGAAGATAGTAAAGCAAGTGTTAGTATATCCGGTCAAAATAATTTAGTTGCCGAAGAAACAAATACAGTAACTATAAAAGTAACAGCAGAAAATGGTAGTACTAAGACATATACAATAAATGTAAAAAGAGGAAAGGATCCTAATAAAGTTTTATCTCAAAACAACAACTTAGCCTCATTAACAACTGATGTTGGCATATTAAGTCCAGCATTTGCAAAAGAAAAAACAGACTATGTTATTTATTTACCTTATGAAATTGAAACAATTCATTTAAATGCTACAGTAGAAGACACAAAATATGGTGTTTTAAAAACTGATGGGCCAGAAAAATTAAGTGTAGGCAATAATCTTTACACTTTCACAGTAACAGCTGAAGATAATTCAGAAAAAACTTATAAAGTAACAGTAGTAAGAGGAAATAGTGTTGACCAACTTTCATCTAATGCTTTCTTAAAAGAAATAAATTTGGAAAATGGCAAATTAGAAAAAAATTTTGATAAAAATATTTTTGTATATTATTATTCTGGGAAAGAAAATATTTCGGTAAAAGCTGTAGCCGAAGATGAAAATAGTAAAGTTACTATTTTAAATCGTGATGGAATTTATACAATATTTGTTGAAGCAACTAATGGTGACAGTAATGTTTATATTCTATTGCCTAAAAAAACTTCCTGTTTATGGATTATTATCATTCTTATCGTTTTAGCAATAATTTCTACAATTATTTATAAAATATTTAGAAAAAAAATTAAAAAACAAGATAACAATCCAAAAAACAAAGAGGAAAAAACAAAATTAAAAAAAGAAAAATCTAAAAAAGAAAACAAATTAACCCAAAAAAAAGAATCTTAAAAAGACTCTTTTTTTTATTCTTCACAACTTAAAATACTTTCAATTCGATAAGATGTTTTTTCATAAGGATCTTGTGGATAAATTACAACCATTGTATTAGTTTTATCACATTCTTTTCCTGTTTTTTCATTTTTAAACTTTGCAACTTCTTCTTTATTTTTTCCAGAATCATAACGCTCTAAATTATCAAGGCTTACTTTAATTCCTATTGATTCATATTTTTGTAAAAATACTTTTTTTTCAGAGTCATCTTTTCCTATTTGATTATAATAAAAATTTTCATAAAAATCTTTACCCATATTTATTAAACTTTTATCTAAATTAACTTTATTAAAGTTTTTAAAAGCAAAGATAGCTAGTATTATTAAAGCTATAATTACAATACAACCAATAATAATTCCAATTGTTTTTTTATTTTGAAAAAAGCTTTTTAATTTTTCTTTCATTACTACACCTCTTGATTGTAATTATACACTAGATTTTTATAAAAGTAAATTCATAAAAAAATTAAAATATTTAATATTAAAGAATGACAAATTTGTCGAAATATAGTATACTTATTTAAGAATATAGCAATGGGTGGTTGATGTATATGAAACATAAAGTGCTATTATTGATTTTTTTAATCACATTATGTTGGTTTCCATGCTTTGTTAAAGCAGCAGATATATATAATTTTGATTACACAGGCGATATGCAAGAATGGACAGTTCCTTATGATGGATACTACCGTTTAGAGGTTTGGGGGGCTCAAGGCGGATATCGGAGCAATGCAAATTCTGGCGGCCGTGGAGGTTATGCCAAAGGAGAAGTCTTTTTAAAACAAGGAACTCACTTATATATTTATGTCGGTGGCGATGGCAAAAATCACCAAGGTTATAACGGTGGTGGAAAAGGCGGATATCCAAATATTTATGGTGGAGGTGCAAGCGATATTCGTTTAATTGCTGGCCCATGGAATAATACTGCTGGATTAAATAGCCGTTTAATTGTTGGCGGCGGTGGCGGAAGCGACGGTGCTGTTAGTGGCGGCGGTGGTGCTGGAGGTATCACAGGAGGTAGCGCTGGCGGCCGTGGATCAGGCGGTGTAGGCGCAACTTTAAATGGTGGTGGTGCTAACGGCGGTACTTTTGGTATTGGTGGAAACGGTGCAGCTGCATATGGCGGTTATGCTGGAGCCGGTGGCGGCGGCTGGTATGGCGGCGGCGGTGCTTATCCAGATGGTAGTTTAGATGACGACCGCGGTGGCGGCGGCGGTGGAAGCTTCACTTGGAACGAACAAACAAAAATGTATGTAGGAAAAAATTATACAGTAAGTGAAGAATATTATTTAGAAAATATTTCATACACTAGTGGCAGTAAAACTGGCGATGGAAAAGTTACAATAACAGCTTTAAAAAACAGTAGTATTAAAAGCTTAAAAATTAACAATGATGCCAATCTAGTTGATTTTAGATATAATGCTTATAACTATGTAGCAGCAATCGATAACTCGGTTGCAAGTGTCGATTTTAATATTGAACTTAATCCAGGATATTCTATTTTACAAACAAATCAATACTATGAATTTGGTAGTACCCTTACAATGACAAATGAAGTTACAGTAATGAATGATATCAGTGGGGAAGCTACTATATATACATTTACTATCAATAAAATTAATCAATATTTAGATGGTGGTGATACAACTACTTATGGTTACCAATATACTGGTAGTTATCAAAAATTTTATGTACCTGCTTCCGGATTATACTCATTAGAAGCATGGGGAGCACAAGGTGGTTATCGTACAAGTAATAATGGTGGAAAAGGTGGCTATGCTTACGGCGAGATATATTTAGAAAAAGGTCAAGAACTTTATGTTTACGTTGGTGGAAGTGGCAATACTACCTCTTTAGATGGTTTATCAAAAGGTTATAATGGTGGCGGAAAATTACCAGGAACTTATTCAACTGGCGGAGTTTACAGAGAATCTTTAAATATTTATGGCGGTGGCGCTAGTGATATTCGTTTGGGAGGACAAACGTTGTATCATCGTATTTTAGTTGCTGGTGGTGGTGGCTCTGTTGGAGCAGCCGGAAATACTGGTGGCTATGGTGGTGGTACTGCTGGTGGTAATGGTGCCGGGGGCTACGGAAGCGGAGCTCAAGGAGCAACTATAACCTCTGGTGGTGCTAATGGTGGTACATTTGGCATCGGTGGTAATGGATTAACTGCCAATGGCGGTTATGGTGGAGCCGGCGGCGGCGGCTGGTATGGCGGCGGCGGCTCTACTACTGATAGTAGCGGAGACGATGATAAAGGCGGCGGCGGCGGCTCTGGATTTGCCTGGACTGAAGCTTATGCCAACTATGTTCCTGCTGGTTATCAAGTATCTGACAAATCTTACTTAAGTGAAGTACAATTAGTAAATGGTGCAACAAGTTTTAAAGCGCCAATGGGTGGTACAGAAACAGGCCACAGTGGTAACGGTTTCGTTAGAATCACACCACTATTACTTAACGGTGTTGCAAGTTTTACCGTTAATGATGGTGATGTAGCAATCGATTTTGATTACACAACATATGATTATTCCGTTAATGTTTTAGATGATGTAAACAGTATAAAAGTAAATGTTGAATTAAATGAAGGATATTCAAAAAAAGAAAGCTATACTGGAACTTATGATTTCAGTGGTGAAAAAGTATATGTTTATACCGTTGATGTTATAAATGATAACACTGGATTAACCGTAACTTATAAAGTGACTTTTTATAAACAAAGTTATTTTATAGGTGAAGGCGTTTCTAGTTATCTATATCCATATACAGGCATTATTCAAGAATTTATTGCTCCTGCAACTGGAATTTATAAATTAGAGGCTTGGGGAGCACAAGGTGGCGGAAGAGGTTCACAAAATGGTGGAAAAGGTGGCTACGTTACTGGTCAATTATTTTTAACAAAAGGCCAAAAAATATATATTAATGTCGGTGGTGATGGAAGTACTCATAAAGGATACAACGGTGGTGGCCGCATGGGAACAACATCAGTTTATGGTGGCGGTGCCAGCGATATTCGTATTGGCGGTCAAACATTAAATCATCGTATTTTAGTTGCTGGTGGCGGTGGCTCTGTTGGCGCAGTCGGAAATACTGGTGGCTACGGTGGTGGTCCAAGTGGTGGCTCTGGCGTTGGAAGATACGGAACAGGCTCAGGAGGCGCAACAATGAGTGCT
>ERZ1643251.3527-NODE-3527-length-14391-cov-4.741839_pt1 | contig 14391 bp, 15 predicted proteins | sample MGYA00579261_ERZ1643251 | MGnify/ENA primary metagenome ERZ1643251 (study PRJEB29033, sample SAMEA4952267) | chicken gut metagenome | biome: Broiler Chicken; feature: Gastrointestinal Tract; material: Caecum | place: Ireland | collected 2018 | study: Broiler... | reverse complement strand
GGTTTTTAAAGACAGAAACATTGCCGTTTCAATATCGGAAAAATACGGAAACGAAGCTTACGAAAGTTTTTTAAAACAAATTACGGACTGCTCATATACTAAGCGCGCTGAACGTTTAAGCGCAATCGACAGTGCTTTAAATAAAGTTGTAAATAATATTATAGGTACAACAATCACACTAAAGCCGAAAATCGCGGTTACACAGCTTGTGTCCGTAATAAATTTTGCGGATAAAATGCCTGCTACTCAATGGTTTAGCGGTTTTATGCAGTGTCTTTTAACTCCGCGCAAAACAATAAAATTTATGATGCAGTGCGATTATCTGTTGCAGCGTTTTGGCTCAGGTTCGCAAAATGAGGCACTTGCGCGCATTGTTGAAACCTCAAGGTTTGCAAAAAGCAAAAAATTTATTGATTTCTTTTCGCTGAACGTAAAATTAGGCGATATGGGAGCAATAATTTTTGGCGGCAAGCCTTATGTCGACTACCTTATGAATAGCAAAGGAATGAGCAGAGAAGATGCTTTTAGGGAATTTGTACTTGAAGTAAACAGAGCGCAGCAAGGTGCAACCACATCATCATTAAACGAGTTCCAAAGAAGTAAAAATCCCATTTTCCGACTGTATTATGCATTTCAAAACACAACAAATCAGTATTTCAGAAAAGCAGCCGACGCCATAATTGCACGGGCTAACGGTGATATAAGCAGGGGGCAGATGATAAAAACCATTTTAATTTATACGGTTTTCAATAATTTCTTATATCGCATGGTTGCAAATCCTTATGTCTGGATTTTAGGTTTAGCAGCGGGCGATTGGGAAGAATTTGCAAACGAAACCATTATGTCTGTTTTTGATTTAAATTCACAGTCAATTATTTTTATCGGAAGTATTTATCAAGCAATCTTAAATGCCCTGCTTGAAAAACCTGTTTTAAATTCCGTAAAAGGTCTTGATAAAATACCGCGCGATATAAATAAATTAATCCTCGAGGCGCAAAAAGACGGTCTAAGCGGTATAGAACTCGATACTTGGCTTGGTGCAATGACTGACATAATAGACGCCACAACGGGTATTCCCGCCTCAACAATTGTAAATATGGGAAGTTCCGTGATTGATTTTTACGAGGGAGAAGCAGGCAAAGGGGTAATGAAACTTCTAGGCTACTCGGATTATCAAGCAAGAAAAGCGCTCGGCGAAGATTAACGGAAAGGAAAAATAAATATGATACCTGATATACCCCCGTTTAACAATTACAACGGGAACAATTCCGCTACCCGTTTTGATTACGATTTAATGATTGAAAATGAAAATCAACTTATCGTTATGCATACGGATAAAAACGGCAAGCAGACAGAACTCAAATTAAATGTTGACTATTCAATACATGACATAGGAAATGAAAACGGCGGATATATAATTTTTCCGCTTGAAGGTTCTTTGTACGGCACTCTTGATGAGGATGAAGTAATATCACTATTCTTATCACTTCCTATTGAACAGGCAACGCCCTTCGGTACATCCGATAAGCTCGATATGAATATTTTAGAAAAGACTTTTGATTATATTGTTAAGCTTATAAAAATACTAAACAGAGGCGTAGAGCGTTCCGTTAAAATTCAGGAAGGGTCAGATATAAGCCCGAACGAACTTGTATCATCACTACAGCAGGCACAAATCAGCGCTTTAAACTCGGCAGATAAAGCGGAAAATGCAGCAGATACCGCAACAAAGTGTGCAAATACCGCAGAAGAAAAAGCAGATGAAATTGAAGAACTTGCAATAAATACCGCTTTTGACATTCAAAACAAAACATATCAATCAAAAGAGGCAATAGAAGAAAAAAAGCTTGGTGCAATTGGTGAAATTGATACAAAGGCATTAAATGCAGTATCTCAAATAAATAATGAGCTAAACTCCGCATTAAATACAATCGAGCAAGACACCATAAGCGCGCAAGACATAATAGCGCAAACTCTTGAAGGTGCAAAAGACGTTATAACGACAAATAAAACACAGGCGATTGAAGATATTGAAAATTTAGCGGATGATATTAACGTTAATGTTTTAGAGGCGGCCACATCTGCAAGTTTAGCCAAAAAATATGCTCAGAATGATTTTAACGTACCCGTCGAAAATAACACATACTCAGCCAAGCACTGGGCGCAGGTTGCACAAAACACAGCAAGCGCCGTTGGAAATCCGCTTGATTGTTCATTGTCTAACATAAACGAAGATGGCATAGAGTTTATAAAAGAATTGAGCGGAGGCGGTGAAGCAGGTTCGGGATTTTTTGGGCTTGCGCCATTATGTGTCAACTCAGGAGCCGCAGAGGGAATTTTATACGATTATGGATTTAATATTTCAGAAGAAAACCCCGCCGTAGTTACATTTGCAAACGGTTACACAAAAACCTTTAAAACACTTGCAAATGTGCCGGATGAGCCTATTAATACAAATACAACAATATATTTCGGGATTGATGAAAGCGGGAATATTGAAACATTTAAAAGCATTAAATATGCGAATAATCAGCCCGCAAATATTTCAAGTTCCCAACTTCCCTGTCTTTGGATTAATACAGCAAATCCGATAAGGCAGACAAAGGCAAAATATGAAGAACAATCCGATTGGGAAAATAAAAATATTGTTCCTTTTGCCGATTATAAAAAATCAGACTCTATTGCAGCAATCAACAACTACGAGTACAACTCAAACGGTTTTAATGATGATTTTTCAAAGAGCATAACAGGGAAAAGTCAAGATTGCGAGCTTGAACTCATTTACTCAAATACAATAGAATTAAATCTGTCAAATAAATTTTATGACCTTGGTACAACCTCGTATAACCAAACTTACTTTTTAAAAAAGGATGTAAATTTCCCCAAAAACGGTATGGGGATTTTTTATTTAAGTATTTACACGCAGGAACAAGTAATTATTGATATTAAAGCTCCTGATTATTCAAAAGTAAAGCTATCGGGTGACAAAATAGGTTCTTTAGGTTCAGGACGCTATCTTGCAACCCTTTATTATAATTTTTCAAATGACGATACGTTCATGTTGGTTAATTACTTTCCTGAACCCGAAGCAGATTTACCGCCGGAAGTTGAATAGAATATTTAAAATTTTCAGGCGCTATGCGCCATTTTTTGTACATAAAACAGAAAGGAAGTAATTTATGAATTACAAAGAAATCTTAGCGGGTCTTTTAGCGTGGGTATTACCGCTTATCAAAGAGCTTATTGAAAACAAAATTATTCCCGCGATTATCAAAAGAAGTTATGAAGCCTTTGACAAAAAGGCGAATGATGTAATTGAAAATCTTAGTGATTTACTTGAAAAAATTAAATCAACCGATGACCCCGACAAGAAAAATCGCCATTTACAAGGATTTAAACTTGGGGTTGCAATAATTGAGGCGGTAGGAAATAAGTTAACTCAAGCTGCAAGACTTCTTAATAAAGAGGTAGTGCAGAATGATTGAATACTTGCCATACGCCGCAATAATAATAGCGGTTCTCGGGTTTTTTGTTCAGTTTAACATTTTTGTAACTCCTGAAAAGCTTGAAAAGAAACATCGTGAAATATTATCGGATGCCGATAAGAAATTTATTTCCCTGCAGGTTTTCCAGTATTTCAAGGATGATGTCAAAGAAGATTTCAAGGAGCTTAAACGCGGACAAAGGGAAATAATAAATACACTTACACAGCACAAGGAGTTATAACAATGTCAAAAGTACTATACGTTATAGGACATTGGACAGCAGGAAATTATAAACCAAATACAAAAGATAAATCGAGTTATCAAGCATTAATTGACGGTTCGGGAAATTTAATACCCGCTAAGGCTCAGGGAACAGCCTCATCAATTGGCGGAATGAACTCAATTACATATAATATAGCCTGCTGCGGAGGACTTGACAGAACACCTATTACAAAAGTGCAGCAAGAGGCGTTTTGGTTTCACTGTGCAAGAATTATTGCAAGGTATAATCTTTCGCCTTTTGATTTTTACACCCATGCTGAAATAGGTGAAATGTGCAAAGATAAAACCATAGAAAAACTTTGCCCGTGGAATAAATATCTTGTCCAAAACATAGGTAAAATTGATTTAAACAAAATGCCTGAAAAAAGCGGACAAGCCTATACAATGGGTGATTATCACAGGCAAAAAATCAAATGGTACTACCAGAAGATTAAATAGGGGGCAAAATGTCCCCCTTATTTTATTTGGATATTTTTTTGAATATCCCATCCTGCCGATAAACGAGATTTACAGGTTTGGTGCTTTTGTTTCTTTAAACATTGGTTAGCAACACCCCAAATGCGCCTTTAAGATAACGGGCGGCACCCTGCCGAGCTTGTAATATTGCTCAAATTATATGGACTATAATATCACAAATTATTTTATAATCAGGTCAAGTAAAGGTAATTTTAACAAAAAACCATTTATTATAAATCGTTTTCATATTCAAGCATTGCAATTGCCCGCACAATATTGACTGCAAAGTAATACAAATAAACCATATAGAAAGATTTTGATTTTTTAGCATAAAAAGATAACTTATGCCACATTTCAAAAAGTTCTGCGCGTTTGACATTTAACCTTTGAATGTCAATATTTTTAATTCCCGTATATTCATACAATGTTGTTTGTATTTCTTGTTTTTCAATAAGCATTTTTCACTCCATTTCTGTATTGCCTTTTGTAAAATTTTAAATAATTAAAATACACTTGTACATTACCCATGAGGGTATATTTATATCTATATTGTTAATATATGTCTTTATTATCATTGTAAAACGCAATCATAGCATTTAATGTTAAGCTATGATTACATTATCAAGACTTAAAAAGAATTTTGGGTTAAAAGTTAAAAAATACAGAGAAGATTTAGAGCTTACACAGACAAAACTTGCCGAACTTATCGGAATTGAGCCTGCAAGTTTATCGAGAATTGAAAGCGGTAAATCTTTTGTATCTTCTGTTATTTTGCATAAAATTTGCAGGGCTTTAAATGTAGAACCCGTTAAATTGTTTGACTTTAAAGATATTTACGAAAATAATTTACCTAAAAATGATAAAATTATTGCAATAAATGCTATTTTGGCTAAATTAACAGATGAGCAGCTTGATTTTATACATGGCGTTATTACAAATTTAAAACAAAATATTTAAACAGTTTGAACAGCAAATTAATTATTTTTTAACCCTGTAAGAAATTCACCCATGCTTAACTTTATTTTATCATTTTGCACCGCAGAAAACGCATTTATGCTTTTTTGGGTATCCTGTAATGTCTTTTCTTTTTTTCTTTTGAAATGAACCGCAAGCGCGCCAAAAGTGACGCAAGCAACAGACAACAGGGCAATTGCAGCCCCCATTTTACCCTTACCCGCAATTATTCCTTCATCCGCTTTTAATTTCGGTCTTGGCGGTCTTGTTTCTTTGGGATAAAGCGTATCTAGTTCTTTTATTTTCTGTTTAAATTCCGTTGTTAATCTGTCAATTTCCTGTCTCAGCTTAAAGTTTTCAATACCGCCTTCTCTGTATACTTCTGTCATCTCGTCAACAGTGGGTTTAAGATTTTCTGTTATCTCTTTTACATAGAAATCAATATCTTCTTTTCTTATTCCCGCCTCATCAAGATTACATATATTATTTATCCTGTGTGAAGCTCTTGCGGCAGGGTCGCACTTTTCAAAATCAGTTATCGCACATTGTAATTGTGCATGGAAATCTTCATTTGCAGAGCTCATTAAATCTTTCATGCAAGAAATATTCCCTCTGCTATTACTTTCCGGCCTTATAAGCCTTTCCATATTTTCTACAGTAATAACCGTAGGCCTCCCTGTTTTTTTGTAATTTTCTTCTGATTTTTCAAGTAAATTAAGTATGGCATCTTGCAGGGCGTTGTTATCGCCCGTTTTATCGGGCAAATAAACAAAATTTATATCATAGACCAGATTGTACGGACCAAACTTTCTATCTAAATAACTATCTTTATATGTTGCACTTGCAAGTTTTGAATAATACTCCGCAAGCATTAAAAAATCTTCTGCCATTTTTTTATCTTTTGATATAACGGCAGAACAATTTGGATCGCTAAAAAACCACTTAAACTGCCAATGCGCTCTTTTTCTGTAGGCAAGAAGTAAATCCCTTATTTTATCTACAGTACTATCAGGGTCATATTTTTTATCATATAAGGCGTAAGCACGAAGTAAATTTGAGTCTGACGCAAACTTATCATCTCTGTGTTGTATTTCAAGCACTCTTTTGCAGACATCAAACCACTGTTGTTTTTCTTGTTTTCTAAGTTCGGCAATTTTTGGCAAATATTCTTTTTGCAATGTTTTTCTTGCCTCCCAGAAACCGCCCCGCGGTTTAGATACAAATTCATCCGCAGCACAAAACGACAGTTGGCGTGTATTTTGTACAGCATTTTGCCTGTTTATGCCATATATTGAATTTACAGCCGCGGGTGAGATTTTCAAATTTATTCCTCATTTCCTATAAATTTATTGTATTCATCCTGAAATATTTTGTCTATTTCTTCTGTTATAACAGGCGTTATATTGTTGTCTTTAATATATTTTATTATATCACCCTGCTCGATTGTTTCACCATCAGCCTGTTTACACACACTTTCACAAATACTGCTTATTTGACCGTTAGAAAATTTTGCACCCGTTTGTGTTTCAAATTTCATAAGCTCTTGTGCAAGTTCAGAATAATTTATATTCTTTTGAGGATATTTTGCAAACAAAAACTCCAGCACCTGCTCCATATTTTCCTTATCAGGCGGGTCAATAGACATTTTTATGGGGAATACATCGTTATCATTCATGTTTAAAGCAAGAGCCGAAGGCGTGTTTGTTGCAGCAAATACCGTACAGTGGTATTTTTTGGAGCAGGTTTTAATAAACTGTTCAAATTCATTTTTAATGGGTGAATTTTCATCAATAATTCTGTCAATTTCATCTATGAATATAATTGAGCGTTTTCCCGTATTTTCAAAATTTTCTTGAGCCTTTTTGGCATATAATTTTACTTTTTCCATCGCGGCAACAGCGTTATCACTTGTAGCATTTGATGTCCTTATAGAATACACCGGGCAGCCCGTTTCCTTTGCAACAGTTTTTGTAATATATGTTTTACCGTTGCCAAAAGGACCAAAAAAGAGTACACTGCCGACTATATTAGGGGCTTGTCCTTCTTGTTCCGCATTAACTTTGTCAATAAATTCTTCTCTTAATACACTCATTTCATACTGATAGCCGCCAACATCTTTTATACCCGAGGTTGTCGAGCGCTGCTGGGTGAAATTATCCCATTGATTAAAATCTTCAAGCGGACGATTCTTATCTTCATTATCAAGTCTTTCAATTTCCGTAAGGCTTTCTAATGCCAGAGCATACATTTTTTCAACATATCCGGCTTGTTTTTGTAAAGACCCTAGAATATCTCTGTAGCCATCAAGTACTGCATCATGGCGTCTTTTTGCACTTGCCGAAGTAATATCGGATGTGTCCATGGCTTTTATCGCCTCAGGTAAATACTCGCCTCTGCTTACTTTATCAGGGTCTTTTATTTCTACGCCATCCATTTGTTTTTGCAGTTCGTTTAATTCTTTTGTCCAGTTTTGCATAACTTGATATTGTGCCTGTCTTACCCTTGGCATGTTCGGGTCATAGACTCCGTTTTCATCTTTCTTCTTTCTGCCGTTTACTTTAATGCCATTAAAGCTATAACCTGTAAGTGCTTTTATTTTCATATTTATTTTCCTTAACCTTATTTCCTTCTTTATTTAAGCTTAATTTGATGACAGATCAAATTTTAATCCCACCCTGTGTGATGCAGTTGCAGCAGGGTCAAGATTTTTGGGATGATTTGAATAAAATATTATTGTTGAATGAAAATCTTCATCAGCAGAACTCATTAAATCTTTCATGCAAGATATATTTCCTCTGGAATTTACGGCAGGGTTTAAGAGTTTTTCCATACCATTTACAAAGATAATGGAACGTTCACCCGTTGATTGATAATTTTCTTCCGCTTTTTCAAGTTCTTCAAGTATTTTATCCTGCATTTGGTTAATATTGACTGAACTTGGTATTTTAACATAGTTGGCACCTGATTTTTGGCCTATCCAATCAATAATTTCCATCATTGTATAAGGGTTTGCCCCTGTTAACATTACACAGTTCGGCACATCAACCCTTTTGCCCCCATGATTTTTCCGAATCGGCACAAACAGTTCTTCTTGTATCTTGTTTTTAATTCTTTCTATTTTTTCTTGCTTATCTCTTATGAAAGCAGCCTGTATATTTTCTTGTTTAAGCTCATTTTGTGTGCGCGCCGCATGCCTTTTCATCTCTTCATTATTTATTTTTCTTGCTTTTTCTACCGTTTTCGGGACTTCCGCAATATTTTGATGTCTATCATACACCCAGCAGGCAATTTTACCTACTTCATACAATCCGAGTGTAAGACCATCATACATAATGCGCTGCAAGAAGTCTTTTGAGCCATCAGTTAACAAATAGCTGCGAAACGCACTCTTTTTTGCATATTGCAATTCTTTGTCTGCGGTTTCTGAATCATTTTTAATTTTCTTATCAAAATCATCCAATTTTGTTTGCGTATCTTTTTTGAAGTTATCAAAAGCCGGTGCAACATCAAGTGTAAAATCGCTTGAATTAAGCAATTCAGTAATTCTTTCACTGTATTTGCCAAACATTTCCACACATTCATCATAACGCCCTTCATTGAGCATTGCCCGTACTAAAGTTTTATACGCACTGTGGTTGTAATCGTTATCTATTTTAGCAAAATCAGGATAATGAACCAAAATCTCATCAAGGCGTCCTTCTTGAGCCATTGCGTCTATTATCAGACCGACAGAATCTCGATAAAAGAATTTTCTATGTTCGCTTGAATTTGCATATTTCAACAGCTCGCCAATTCTGCCCTGTCTTTTCATTTCGGGAACAACAAATTTTCCGCTTAATTCTCCGTGTTTAATAGTGTCGGATATATTCTTTTCTGACAGCATACCCTTAACAAAACTTTCATCAGGATATTTTTTATATTCAACTGCGCCATTCTTCATTATATGCATAAAGCCGCTATTTTTATATATTAATGAGTAATTGTAGTCAATGTCTCTTGTGGTGGGGTACAAAATTTCGTAAAACGGTAAATATGTATCGGCATTTTCAGGATTAGAAACATAATCTACAAGTTGCCTGTGTTTATCTTCCATTTCTTTGTAATTTGGTTTTGCGTATTCGGAATTAGAACCCGAATCATAATAATAAGCTTGTCGAGCGCTTGAAATATCGCAATTGTTTTGCACCCCGATGATATTTCCGTCAGAATCGGTATAAAGCCCGAATGTCTTTGGTATATCTTCCGGCTTATGGAAACTGTAAGCAGAATGTGGGAACGGTTTTACAAATTCCTTGTTCCCAAAATTTATAGAATAAGCACCGTTATTTATCGGTGCTTTAATCGAGGAGGTTGATGTATAAGCCGAGTTTTTAATACTCGAGCTTTGTTTTAATATATTTTTTCTGCCCGTATAACTTGACACACCCGAAATTCTCATTTATTATATCCCTTTCACTTATTTATTGACTATTAAAATCTTGGAAATTATTATTTTTGCTACAATTAGACGGAAAAGTTGAATAATTTTACAATACTTTACATGTTTTTTTCTTGATTTCATATTTACATACAATTTCCTTGCCATAACGGCTATTTATTTTATGCATTGCATTTTCCGTTTCTTTATTAATGCAATTCCAGATAATTTTGCTTATATTAATATTTTTGTTTTCAATCATATTTATTGTTGTGTTGATTGCAATGTTTAGATTTTTTATAACCAGATAATATAAAATAAGCTTGCCTGATTTTAGTTCTGCAAGAAAGTAGCCGTCACCTATAGCGATAATTTTCATATCAAAAATTGTATCATTCATGGTTTTTATCCTAAATATTTAAAAATTTAATATATTAACCTATCAATATTATTTCTATAAGTTAACATTATCCTATCAATGACTATATGTCAATTTAATTCCGACTAATGGCTATTTTAAAGTTTTTATTATCTTAATATCATATATAAATGACAGACAAGAAAAACATTAGGAAAATTCTGGGTGCAAATGTTCGTTCTTTGCGAAATGGTCTAAAGCTTGCACAAGATGAATTTGCAGATAGAATTTCTATTTCAACAAGCAATTTAAGTGATATAGAAAACGGCAAATGTTTTCCCAGGGTTGCAACCTTAGAAAAGATAGCTGAAATCCTAAAACTTGAACCTTGTCAATTATTTGTAGATAATGGGCATATTTTTGACATTGAATTCACAAAAGACAGCTACAAAATACTGTTGGAAATGATTAATGAATTTAAAAATGATGAATCAAGTCTTGAACTCTTGTTGAAATATGCGCAACTATTAAAAGCACACAAAGGTAGAAACTGCTAGACTATGAAGTCAGTGTCTCAATACTAAATTTAATAATTGTAAATATAGTATATACAATTACTTGAAACTTGAGAAAAATAGTAGTATGATGAGTTGCCCATTTGGGAATCATCGCCAGAAAGTTAGGTTAAATATGAAAGTAAACGGCATAACAAGCCACAATTTTAGTTCGCAAAAACAAATTAGTTTTGGCATTGTTGAAGATGAAACAGCAGCAAAAATTATTGAAGAAAATACGAAGGATGAATGCACTCTGCCAATATTAAATTCATCAAAATTTTTCATATTTTCATCAGAAGGTCAAAAACTAAAAGCAAGGCTTAACGAAGAATTTTTGCGTGAGAGAACTACTGATGATATGGTTGAAGATATAAAAACAAGCAAATATCTTGATTTTGAAAATCCTATTGCAACTTTGAACGCTTTTAAATCAGAAGCGCTTGCACTCTATGAATACGAAGATACAAGCAAACCTTCATTAAGAGAAAGGGTTGAGCGAGCCAAAGAGTTTTATACAGAATTTCAAAATAAGCCATACACGTCTGCTCCAGATTCAAGTAAAGAAGAAACGGAAGCTCAAGTTTGGCGCGAAGCCCATGGATTTTGGTTTTAATTGTAAATCTTTTGTTACATTCAGCTGAATATTAAAATTTTAAGACAAATTTTAATATTTATCGTTTTTGTTTTTTTGACAAATTAATTTACATAAGCCAAAATGCAATTATCCTCATTAAAACAAAAACATTTTAACTCAAATTTTAAGGGCAAAGCCCCTGATGTCGACACTCTTAAAAAAATAAAAAAATTTGTTGACTGTGGCATAGATAACCTTGCAGACAACTTAACAAAAGAAGTTAAAGCAAAAGCCCCTAAATCCATTGAAAGCATTGATGGGTTCGAAATACCCAAAAAAGTTGGTTTTCTCAAAAATGCAGTCGAAGGTGTAAGGGATTTATTTGAGTTACCTTTTGATTTGTTTGACGAGATTGCCACAAGGTTTAGAGGCTCTAGAATTGATAATTCAAAAATTTTGTCAAAATATCGCGCACACGCGCTAAAAGAAAGTCAGATAAAAGCACTGCAAGGAATGTATGAAGATGGTGCAAAATATGTTCAAAAAATTGATAAAAATGCCTTATCTAAAATCAATAACAATGCTGGTGATTGTAATGAATTTTGCACTGCAGCCTGCAATAGTGTAAGTGCGGAATTTAACCGCCTGTTAAATAAATCCATGGCTTTTGACAAGGCGACATATGACACCAAAAAAGAACGTTTCATCACAAGGCTTGTTTCAGGTTTTACTGCTGCAGTTTTTCTTGGAAATGATTTCTTCAATAGTGCAAAACTAAAAGGCAAAACCGATGAAGAAGCTAAAAAGTCGCAGCACCTTAAACAAGGGCAAGAGATTAAAGAGAATATACTTGAAGCCCTTATGCAATTTGGTCTGCTTTCTTGTTTTTCAAAATTTGTTAACTCTAACCTGTGGGCATCGGCACTTTTTGGCACATCAATAAGCATGGTTTCTCGAGTAATTTCTCGAAAAAGTTCGGGAATGGGATTAACAAGAACAAATGTGCCGGAGTATTCAATAAGCGAGTTTCAAAAAGCGGTAAAAAATAAACAAGAGTACAAAACGCAAAGCGAAATGGATAAAGAGGCAAAAAAACCCGTGCTTTCTCTTAAAAACATTTTGCTATTCTGTACTACTTCGATTGCTTGTGGCTTTACCCTCAGGGCAATAAAACTGCATACCAGAATTGGGAAAAATATAGATAGTTTAATAAAAAAATATACCGATATTGCCAAAAAGCAATCAATGCAAGATATAGTTGCGAAAAGAGAAGAACTTGAAAAAATAAGTCAAATTTTATTTGATTGCGGCGAAGAAAAAATGTCAAGCAATATCAGAAGAAAGCTGGTACCTTACGACAATTTAATATTAGGGGAAACTTCAAAAACAATTAAACTTTTTGGCAAAATAGAAGTTCCTTTGTGTGAACTTAAAAGTTTACCTTTAGCACCCTTTAAAATTGTTAAAGAAATTGTTTCATATCCGTATAAAATAGCTAAAAATCTTGCCAGTGCAGCAGGTTTAATTAATAAAGGTGATAACAGCAAGATAATAAGTCCTGAATTAGCCACAAAAAAACTTAAAGAAAACAGATTTAAAAATATAGTTAGCGACATTAAAATTACTAAGCCAATTAAAAAAGCTGATTTAGATGATTTATTAAATGACCCTTACGACATTAAAAACCTCTATCTTCGCTTTAAGCAGTTTGAGGGCAAATATGGTGCAGATTCTGAAAAATTAAATGAAGAATTTGGCAAATATATAAATAAAATGCGCCTCGCGTCACTAAACAACAAAACTGTTTCAAAAGTAGACAACTCAAAAATTGCCATAATAGCACAAACCACGGGCACTTTATCTGGTATGTGGTTTAATATGAATGATGAATTTAATGCAGCGATTAAAAACGGTGATAGCAAGCAGGAAGCACAAATTACCGCTAGAAAAAGGGGTTTAAATAAATTTGCCAGAATGACCTCACAAGTTGCAATTTCAGGCGGTTTAAACAGCCTGTTTAAGCGGCAATATCAAGGTTCTATGCTAGGTGCAGGATTGATTGTAGCGCTAAGCACGGTTATAACGGATATTGTTTCACGACAAATGACTGCTATGCCGACAAGAAAAATGAATAAAGAGGAACTTGAAAAATATCAGAAAAATCATAAAGAAGGCGCTATGAGCTGGTATTATAACATGATTGATAAATTATCGAAATAATTGCAAGTCTTGCTATGTATATTAAAGTTTATTGTTATTCAGACAGATTAAAAATAAATTCAGAATTTGAAGTTTGTCTTTATCATTTTTAATATTTTCAATCAAATGCAAATTTTCACCATACAATGACTCTTTACTTTTGCATTCAATGTTGCATGAAAATAAATCTTGTATAGAAATATCCAAAGCACTTGTTATACTTGCAAGAGTTGAGGCATTTGCAAAAAAATCCCCCTTCTCCATTCTACTGATTGAGTTTTGATGAATGCCAATCATTTTTGCAAGTTCAGTCTGGCTTATATTTTTCTTTTGCCTTTGCAAACGTATATTGTTTCCTAAAATTTTTTTAATCTCATTTTCTTGCATAATAAAATTCCATTTTATACGTATTATGTATAAATATATTTACTTTATACGTAATACGTAGTATAATATAACTAAGTTCTTCCTTATAATTTATTTTCAAATTCCTGTGGGCTTAGTTGTAAAAATACAAACAAGCCTAAGTTTATTGTACCTATTTTTTAGGAAAAAGGCTATGTATAAAAAATTTATTTTAATTAACTACAAGAAAACTAACTATTTGTGAGGTATTTATGAATCTTTACACAAAAGATGATGTAGCTAATATCTTTTTTCACAATATTGAAGACAGAAAAAAGCGCATCAAAAAATTAGACAATTGGCTTGAAAGAGGTATTTTGCCACGTAAGGGCTTGACCAGACAGTTTGGCAGAGATTTATACTTTTTTCCAGACAAATTGGAAGCATTTATAAGAAATGAGGGAAATTATGAAAATACGCAAAAAGTATAAAACAAAATTTGACAATGTATATTATAAAGAAAATGGTAGTGGATTTAGATACAGGTTTAAAGTAAAAAGAAAAGAATATAGTGGAATCTGTCTAAATTGCAAAACTGAGGAAGAGGCTTACCAATATACACAAACAATAAAAAATGAAATATATGATAGAGAAAGAGGCATAATTGTCTGTAAAGACAGAGAATATACTCTTGGCAAAGCTGCAAAGGCATATTTAAAATACATGTCGGAAAAAAGCACATACAAGGATGCCAAACGACACAT
>ERZ1643251.3524-NODE-3524-length-14396-cov-8.767799_pt1 | contig 14396 bp, 13 predicted proteins | sample MGYA00579261_ERZ1643251 | MGnify/ENA primary metagenome ERZ1643251 (study PRJEB29033, sample SAMEA4952267) | chicken gut metagenome | biome: Broiler Chicken; feature: Gastrointestinal Tract; material: Caecum | place: Ireland | collected 2018 | study: Broiler... | reverse complement strand
TCCTGAACGCCATGCTCTCGGACCGCCTTACCCTTGCCCAGAGGAAACGCTTTGGGGCGTCCAGCGAAAAATATGCGGACGGGTATGCCCAGATGAATCTTTTCAACGAGGCAGAGCAGGAAGCGGATCCCAATGCCCCGGAACCAGATCTGGAAGAGGTCCATCCATCTTCTTACAAGAGGAAGAAACGTTCCGGAAAAAAGGAAGAGGACCTTTCCTCCTTTGAGACAACCGAAGTGATTGAGTATAAGCTGACGGGGAGAGACCGTTACTGCCCGGACTGCAATACGAAATATAAGGTTGTCACAAAGGAAACTGTAAAGCGCCTGAAATTCATCCCCGCGCGGTTTGAAGTCGTAGAGGAAGTGACCTTTGTTTACAGTTGCCCGAAATGCGGGACCATGAAACGGCCGGAGAAAGAGCCGTCCCTTCTGAAAGGCAGTGTGGCAACCCCATCCCTGGTGGCAGGCATCATGAATGCCAAATATGTAAATGGGATGCCGCTTGCACGTCAGGAACGGGAATTCGCCCGGTATGACCTGAACCTGTCCACAAAGACTATGGCGAACTGGATCATCCAATGCGCCGACCGGTATCTGCAGCCGCTCTACAATCTAATGAAAGAAGAGCTGCTGCGGAGTAAATATTTACATGGAGACGAAACCAGGATTCAGGTAATCGATGAGCCGGATCAGAAGGGTTCCACTCAGAACTGGATGTGGGTCTATCTCACGGATGAATACAGCGACTCCCCGCGGATGGTTCTCTTCCAATACGAAAGGACCCGTGCCGGATACCATCCGGCGGAATTCCTTGGAGATCAGTTTGAGGGATATTTCACCTGCGATGGTTACCAGGCATACCACAGTCTCCCGGAAAGGATCACTGTGACGGGATGCATGGCCCATGCGAGACGCAGATTTGATGAAGCCCTGACGGTCCTGAAAAAGGATTTCACCAAAGAGCAGCTGAAGGAGACAACCGCATATCAGGCAATGGAACGGATCGGGATGCTCTATAAGATTGAGGAGATGATCCGTGACAAGTCACCGGAAGAACGGTATGAAGAGCGTCAAAAGCAGGCAAAACCGCTTTTAGAGGCTTTCTTTGAGTGGCTCCATACACTGGAGGATTCCGTGGACCGATCTTCGCTGATCGGTGAGGCGGTTCTGTATACCCTGAACCAGGAAGTTTATCTGAAGAGATATCTGGAGGACGGACACTTAAGCATCGATAATCTGGCGGCGGAACGTGCACTGAAAAACTTTGCAATAGGGAGACGGAACTGGCTTTTTGCAAAGAGCATCCGCGGAGCACAGGCCAGCGCGACAGTATACAGCGTTACTGAGACAGCCATGCTGAATGGGCTGAAACCATACAATTACCTCACCTATGTCATGGAGAGAATGAAAGAATTCGGCCCATTTCCAGAAAAGGAAGCCATGCGGGAACTTCTCCCATGGTCCAACAGCCTGCCGGCTGACTGCCACAGCAAACTGAAAAAATAAGAGTCAGATATTCCCCTGGTAAGTACCGGGGAATTTCTTATTTTGTCAAGGTACTGATGATTACCTACTTACGTTTGACCGAGAGGGAAAGCCTTATACGGAAGAGAAAGTGCGAGAACTGGATATGCCCATCCTTACCGTAGGAAATTGCGGGGAAGTGCTGAAAGATGTGGCTTCTTACAGAAGTCCCGGCTGCTGCAGCCCTTCTGCCTGTATGCTGGCAGCTACAGCAGCTATGAAAGTGCCTTTTCCGCTGCTGTCTGTAAAAAACCACTACTTTCTAACTTTTGGCCTGGATGCTGTAGGAATGGTCTTAAAAAGGACAGCTTTATGCCTTCAGGGAATCTGGATCGACTGTCCCAGCCGCCATGTAGATGAGATTTATCCTGTGCCGAAAGCGGCGGAAAAATATAAGAATAAAGACTTCATTCCCTGGCCCCTTCCAAAGATGAGCTGGAAGATGAGAAAGAAGATGGCAGGGGATCAGCTGAAGATTTTAAAACTTTAATAAAAAAAATATTAAAAGAAATGAAATTATTGTGTACACAATTGAGACCCTTCTTTTTTTGTGTTATCATTAAACTATGTTTTGCCTTGAAAGGCATAAGCGCAGAGAAAGAAAGGTGAAATACAGCGTACATGATAAGACGACAGAAGCCGGAGAAGAATCCGCCTGATGAGAAGAAGATTAAATTTCCCATAGAGCCTGTAAAGGCGGATTATTTATACGGACTCACAAGAGAGCAGGCAGAAGAACGGGCGGCAGCAGGCTGGAGCAACGAAGAGGTCGGCAGTGTCAGTTTAAGTACAAAAGATATTGTAAAGAAGAATGTATTTACCTATTTCAACCTGATATTTGCAGTTTTGGGAGTGCTGGTCTGTCTATCAGGTTCTTTCCGGGATCTGACCTTTTTGCCAGTAGTTATTCTGAACACAGTGATCGGTATTTTTCAGGAGATTCGGGCGAAGAATGTCTTGGAAAAGATGAACATGCTGAATGCGCCTAAGACCGATGTGGTCCGGGAGGGAAAGATCCGTTCCATAGATTCTGCTCTTCTGGTACGGGATGACATTGTAATCTTTAAGACCGGAAATCAGATATGTGCAGATGCTGTAGTATGTTCTGGAGAAGTTCGGGTAAATGAATCTCTTCTTACGGGAGAATCTGAGGAAATTCTAAAAAAAGAGGGAGATTCCCTGATGTCAGGAAGCTTTATTGTTTCCGGTAAATGCTATGCCCGGCTGGAGAAAGTGGGAGATGAATCCTATATTTCCAAACTGACTTTAAAGGCAAAGGCCATGAAAGACGAGGAACAGTCAGAAATGATCCGTTCCCTGGACAAACTGGTGAAAGGGGTGGGTATTGCCCTGATCCCTATTGGAATCATTCTTTTTATCCAGGGATTCTTTATCAGCCATGAAGGATTTCAGGGAAGTATTATTTCCATGGTAGCTGCAGTGATCGGTATGATACCGGAAGGTCTGTACCTGCTGACAACAGTGGCACTGGCTGTAAGCAGTATCCGTCTGGCTATGAATAAGGTGCTGCTTCATGATATGAAAAGTATTGAGACTCTTGCCCGAGTGAATGTTCTCTGTGTGGACAAGACCGGAACCATCACAGAGAATGCTATGAGCGTCCAGAATATTGTGCTTCTGGATGAAGAGCAGGATATGGACAATGTGAAGGGGCTTCTCTCAGACTTTGTTCAGGCCATGGGAGAGGACAACAGCACCATGGCAGCGCTGAAACAGTATTTTACGGAATACAGAGGGGAAAAACCTCTGAAGATCGTATCCTTTTCTTCTGCCAATAAATACAGCGGCGTTGTATTTGAATCTGGTAATTTTGTATTGGGCGCCCCGGAATTTGTTCTGGGAAATTCCTATGAGAATTACAGGGAAAAGATTGAAGAATATTCTTCAAAAGGATACAGAGCTCTGATTTTTGGAAAATATGAAGAAGAGCTGAATGGAAAGAAGCTGCAGGGGGAAGTGGAGCCCTGGGCTCTGATTCTTCTGATGAACCGGATCCGGGAGGAGGCGCCGGAGACTTTTGCATATTTCAACCGCCAGGGAGTGGAGGTCAAGGTAATTTCCGGAGACAACCCGCTGACGGTATCGGAAACTGCCAGACAGGCGGGCATAGCTGGAGCAGAACGATATGTGGATGCCCGGACTCTGAAGACAAAAGAAGAGCTGGAAGAGGCTGCTCTGAATTATACAGTATTTGGAAGAGTGCTTCCTGAGCAGAAGAGACAGCTGGTCCGTGCCCTTCAGAGAAAGGGGAAGACTGTGGCTATGACCGGGGACGGCGTAAACGACGTTCTGGCTTTAAAAGATGCGGACTGCAGCGTAGCCATGGCATCAGGAAGTGAAGCTGCTATGCAGGCTGCCCAGGTAGTTCTTCTGGAATCAGATTTTTCCAAGATGCCCGAAGTGGTGGCCGAAGGAAGAAGAGTGGTAAACAACATACAGCAGTCTGCCAGTCTGTTCCTGGTAAAGAATATTTTCTCTTTCCTGCTGTCGCTGGTTTCTATCATATTCGTGTTTACTTATCCTCTGGGACCTTCCCAGATTTCCCTGATCAGTATGTTTACTATTGGCATACCGGGATTTTTCCTGTCTCTCCAGCCAAACAAGAATGTGATCAAGGGGCGGTTTTTACAAAATGTGCTGCTAAAGGCTCTGCCTGCAGGACTGACCGATGTGTTGGTAGTAGCGGCCCTTGCTATTTTTAGCCGGACGTTCGGTGTGGGAGGCGAAGACCTGTCTACAGCGGCTACTATGCTTTTGGCAATCGTAGGCTTTATGATCCTGTTTAAGATATGCAAGCCTCTGAATTCCCTGCGTCTGGCAATCTGCATCGGATGCATTGTCGGATTTCTGGCAAGCTGTATTCTGTTCCCGGGACTTTTTGGCATTTCTTCTATGTCTACCAAATGTGTAATGCTTTTTGTGGTATTCTCTATTGCCACAGAGCCTATTCTCCGGTATCTGACAAAGTTTAATGAGTTTATCCAGAGACTGTACGGAGACAGGGAGCAGTATAAGAAGAAACTCAAGTCTGTAAAAGATGTATTGCAGAGAGAATAGTAATGGAGATTGTAAAGAGGTGGCGTAATGTCTTTGCAGAAATTATGGGAGAAGTACCGGCAGGAGACAGTGTTTAATTATTCAGTTCTTCCGAAAGAACTGAGAAAAAAAGGAGAATGCCTGGAATTGGATGCCAGATGTATGATTGTTTCCAGAGGAGAATTTCCCCATTGGATATATTTTATCCTGGAGGGTACAGTAACAGGGATCAGGGAGTATGCGGACGGCAATGAATACAGCTATTTCCAACTGGACAAACAGAACGGGAGCATAGGACTGCTGGAAATTCTGGCCAGGAAAGACAGATATATTGCCACGATTGTAAGCACTACAAAAGTGAAGCTGCTGCGTATAGAGGCAGAAGTCATTTATGAGGCAATCATGGAGGACAAATCACTTTTGAGACGGAGCATGTCTTTACTGGCGGAAGATTTATACCAGCGTTCAGGAAAAGAGGGCATTTTATATTATTTCCAGGGGATAGACAGGGTCAGGTATTATCTTACCAGCTATTATGAGGAACATCGGGAAGATGCAGAGAATGGAAAGCTGATCGTCAGGGCAGAGTATCAGGATATTGCCAGCAGTATTGGTGTAAGCGTAAGAACAGTAGGACGAAATCTGCAGAAACTCAAAGAGAGTGGAGAAATCGGCTCCAGTAAGAAAAAGATCATAGTATCCGATATCCAGTATCACCAGATGCTGGACAGTCTTTATCTATAATGTTGAAAAAACAGGGCGAAGCCAAGGGCTTTAGCCCTGTTTTTTGTGCGAAATATGCAAAAAAAGAGAAAAGGACAGGTGACCTTTGGAAAGCAGAGGATTCTTTGTATAATACAGTCAAAACTAATAAAAAAATAAAGAGGAAGGAGAGAAATACATACAATATGACAAAAAGAAAAGTGCTGGTTTATGGATCATTAAACCTGGATTACGTTTATCAGGTAAAACATTTTCCCTGACCGGGAGAGACTGCAGCGGCAGAAACGCTCCATATATCCAGCGGAGGCAAGGGCCTGAATCAGGCCGTGGCCTTTGCAAAGGCAGGGGCAGAGACGTATCTGGCAGGGAAAATCGGGACAGACGGTCAGTCTCTCAGAGATGCCTGTGAAAGATACGGGATAGACACCAGATACTTGATGAAAGAGGACAGTCCGGGAGGTCATGCTGTTATACAGGTGGACGAAAAAGGACAGAATTCCATCCTGGTATTCGGTGGAACGAATAAGATGCATAGGGAAGAGGAGATGGATCAGGTACTGAAAGACTTTCAAGAGGGGGACTATCTGATCCTTCAAAATGAGATCAATGGCCTCTCCTATCTCATTGACGCAGCGTGGAAGAAGAACATGGAAATCGTGCTGAATCCCTCTCCCTATGAACCGTCCCTTATGGAGTGTGGACTGCAGAAACTATCCTGGATGATTTTGAATGAAGTAGAAGCCTGTCAGATTACAGGAGAAAATCAGCCTGAGAAAGTATTGGAATATTTTAAAGAAAGATATCCTGACCTTAAAGTGGTGTTGACTTTAGGGGAAGAAGGGGCCATGTGCACGACGGGGGAAACCTACTGCAAAGTGCCCTGCTATAAAACAGAGACGGTAGATACTACTGGGGCGGGTGACACTTTTACCGGATATTATTTTGCAGAGATCATCAGGGGAAGATCTCCAAAAGAGGCCCTAGATACAGCTTCTAAGGCGGCTGCAGTGACTGTATCCAGAAAAGGGGCTGCTGATGCTATTCCTTTTCTGAAAGAAATTCTGGACAAATAAAGAGAGGAAAAAAATTATGAAAAGAGGAATAAAATATGATTTTTCACTGTTGGCGCTTTTGCTGATTCCTGTGGGAGTTTCTCTCAGCGTAGTCGGGTATCAGCTGTCAACAATTTTGAAACTGCCGATCTTTGTAGACCAGATAGGGACTATGCTGGTTTCTATGATCGCAGGTCCCTGGGTAGGGCTGGTAACAGGCCTTCTGGGAAATGTAGTAAACGGAATGCTGAACCCGGTTTCCTTTGGATTTGCTTTTGTTTCCATGGTATTGGGCCTTTTCTGCGGATTCATGTCTAAATGGAAATGGTTCACAAATATTATCGGCATTGTAGTGGGATGTGCCATTATCAACGTAGCTACGGCCATGGCTTCCGGAGTGGTATCTACTTTTCTCTTCGGAGGAGTGACGGGGGCAGGTACCGATCTGGTTACAGCGGCCTTTCTGGCCACCGGACAGGCTCTTTGGACTGCGGTTATCTCCACAAATCTGATTTCTGGAACCTTTAACACGATCATAAACTTTGCAGTCAGCTATATCATTGTCAGAAGGATTCCGGACAGGTTCCTTGTAAAGCTGAACTACGGCATGCCTTATATTAAAAAGAAGGGGGTAAAATAAATGAACAGCAGCATCGGTAAATTATATCCTTCCACTAAATTTGCAGTAATGCTTCTGCTGGTGATTTTCAGCATTTTTACACCGGGTTATGTAATGCAGTATCTGATGTTCCCTCTTGTGGTCCTGATCAGTTTATGCGCCGGCACCGGAAAGCAGTTTCTTGGAACATTTTTTAAATCCATTTTTATCATTATTCTTTTTATTTTTGCTATTCAGGTATTCATTATAAGCAATGAAGATGCCCAGCCAATTTGGGGGTTCCTGCATTTTTCTCAGACAGGGCTTAATGACAGCCTGAGCATGACATCTAAAATTGTGGCGATCAGTTCTCTGGTCATCTGCTTTTTTCAGGTAACGAATATCAAGGATATTACTTATGCCTTGGAAAGATCTGGTGTACCTAAAAAAGTGACTTTTTTGATCTCTTCCACAATCCAGCTGATTCCTCAGATGTCTGCCCTTTCAAAGACGATTACAGATGCCCAGAAGTCCAGGGGCATAGAAACGGAAGGAAATATGCTGATCAGAGCAAAAGCTTTCGTGCCTATGCTGGGACCTTTGGTGCTTTCTTCTATACAGCAGACCGAGGAGAGAGTGCTGGCACTGGAATCCAGGGCATTTTCTTCAAGAACGAAAAAAACTTCGATTTATGAAATGAAAAAGAAAACAGCGGATTACATTCTGGACATTTTGTGTATTGCAGGATTTATCGCTTATATCCTATGGAGGGTTATGTAATGGCAGTGATTTCATTAAAAAATGTAAGTTACCGGTATCCTCTGGAAGAAAACCAGGTCATAAAAAATGTATCCTTTGAGATTGAAAAGGGACAGGTATGGGGGCTTATAGGAGCCAATGAATCAGGAAAAACAAGTATCTGTAACATTATCCGGGGCTTTATTCCTGAAATATACAGAGGAGAACTGGAAGGCGAAGTAGAAATAAAGGGGAAAAAGATCGAATCCTATGGTGACGGCGAACTGGCTTCTGTTGTGGGGTATTCTTTTCAGAATCCCTTTACACAGATATCGGGAGTAAAGGAAACCGTTTATGAAGAACTGGCCTACGGAATGGAGAACATAGGCGTTCCAAGGGATGAGATGATCGATAGAGTGGAGAAACTCATCCAAATCTTTCACCTGGAGAGGCTGAAAGATAAGAATCCTTTTCAGCTTTCAGGAGGACAGAAGCAAAGAGTGGCTCTGGCCTCAATGATCGCCCTGGATCCGGAGATCGTGATCTTAGATGAGCCTACCTCTCAGCTGGATCCTCAAAGTACAGAAGAGATTTTTGAAATTATACAGCTTTTGAAAGAGCAGGGCAAGACAATTATCCTGGTAGAACATAAGATTGATCTGATCGCAGAATACTGCGACCATATACTCTTGATAAGCGGCGGTGAGATCGGGATGATAGGAGAGACAGAAGAGGTCCTTACCGACCCTAAAGTCCTGACCTATGGAGGCCAGCTTCCTCAGGTAGTGCTGTATTTCCTGGAAAGAAGAAAGAAAACAGGAGAAAAAGGGAAGATTCCTCTCACTGTAGAACAGGCTTATAAGATATTGAAGAAGGGAGGCCGGAACTGATGGCATATCTGGAACTGAAGAATGTAAGCTATGTATATCCCAACGGATATACAGCGGTAGAAGACGTAAGCATGGCATTTAAGGAAGGGGAAGCGGTAGCGATCATTGGTCAGAACGGAGCTGGAAAAACTACAACTGTGAAGCTGATGAACGGCCTTCTGCGTCCGTCAAAGGGAGAAATCCTGGTGGAAGGAGAGTCAACGGAAAACAAGACCACTGCTTCCATTGCAAGAAAAGTAGGATATGTGTTTCAGAATCCTGATGACCAGATCTTCCAGGAATCCATTTACAAAGAAATCGCATATGGATTGGTAAAACAAAAAATGAGCCATGAAGAAGTAAAGAGAAGGGCTCTGGAGGCTGCCAGACTGTGCGGCCTTGAGGAAGACTTGGAGGAACATCCTTATAACCTTCCTTATTCCAAAAGAAAATTTATCACAATCGCAGCTATCGTGGCTATGGATCCCAAGGTGGTGATCCTGGACGAACCTACTGCAGGACAGGACCGGGCCTCTATACAGCTTCTGGGAGATATCGTCCATAAGCTGGCAGAAAAGAATAAAATTGTTATTACCATTACTCATGATATGGAGTTTGTAGTGAAGTATTTTAAGAGAGTCATCGTTATGGCAGAGAAAAAGGTAAGGAGAGACGGAGGCCCCAGAGAAATTTTCTGGGACGAGGAACTGCTTAGATTCAGCAGCTTAAAACAGCCATACCTGTGTCAGCTTGCAAATCTTCTGGGATACAGGGATATCCTGACCATCGACGAATTGCTGGAGGTGGATCTATGAAATATCTTTTGATCGACTGTGATCCTGGACATGACGATGCCCTTGCCATCTTAACAGCCTGTGCCCATAAAGAAGAACTGAAAATTTTGGGAATTACTACCGTGGGAGGAAACCAGACCCTTGAGAAAGTGACGAAAAACGCAGGAAATATCCTGAATTTTATCCATGAGGAAATTCCTCTGGCCCCAGGCCAGGAAGGGCCTTTGGTAAAAACCCTGTCCCCTGCCCCTGAGGCTCATGGGGACAGTGGCATGGACGGTCCGTATTTTAAAAAGAAAGAATATCCTCTTGCCTCTGACAATGGAGTGACATTTCTGTATGAGAAGATCATGGAAAGCCCGGAAAAAGTGACGATTGCAGCTTTGGCTCCTCTTACGAATATTGCCCTGCTGCTGAAAACCTTTCCTCAGGTAAAGGAAAAGATTTCCTGTATCAGTATGATGGGAGGAGGAATCCACCACGGAAATCGTACAGCCCTGGCAGAGTTTAATATTTACGCAGACCCGGAAGCCGCACAGATCGTATTTGCCTCTGGACTGCCTGTTGTTATGGCAGGTCTGGATGTGACAGAAAAGGCTACTGTGTCTGTAGAACAGATAGAAAGTCTGAAGGAGAAAGGAAGAGTCAGCCGGCTTGCCTATGAATTGCTCAGTTTTTACCATGAAACAGGAAAACAATTTGGATTTACGGAAAGTCCCATTCATGATCTTTGTGCTGTTGCCTATCTTCTGGAACCGGACATGTTTTCCGGCACATATGAACATATCAATGTAATAACAGAAGAAGGCAGAGCCAGAGGACTGACCTATGCAGACAGACGTCTGACCTGCGGGGAAAAGAAAAACGTGCTGGTCCTTGATCAGGTTGACCGGCAGAGATTTGCAGAACTGCTGTTTGCAGCTCTGGAACAGCTGGACCATAAAGAGAGCTGTTAGGGGTGAAGAGGATGTAGAAAAAGGCTTTTAAGGTATTTGATTTACCCTAAAAGCCTTTTCTGATACAAACCTATTCCATACGCAGTACAGCCTTCATAGCTGTCCCGTTGTGAGAATCCTCGAAAGTCTTTGAGGAATGATATTCTGCAAACCTGATCTACTCCTCTATTTCCTCCTTCCTGCTGGTTTATTACGTAAGCGTTATCGGGGTAAACTCTCTGGCCGCCGGTTCCGTCATGGCAATAAGTAAGATTTTCGACGGAGTTTCAGACCTGATCATGGGAAGGATCGTGGACCGGACCCACAGCCGCTGGGTAAAGGCAAGACCCTGGATGCTGCGGATGTGTGTGCCTTTGGCTATATCTACAGTGCTGATGTTTTCTGTTCCCACCTCTTTAGAAGGCCGGGTGCAGATTGCTTATATCTTTCTTACTTATAACCTGATTTCCACCATTTTCTATACAGCTTTAAATGTTCCCTATGCTTCCCTTCAGGGGCTTATGACTACAAACCAGTATGAACGGGGACTGTTGGGTAATTTCCGTATGCTATTGGCTACGGCAGGTACCATGACAGTAAATACCTTTGTTATGAAGATCTGTACCTTTTTCGGGAAGGGAGACCAGTACAGTCCCAGAGGCTGAACCCTTACTTATATCCTTATCGCAGCAGTCTTTGTGATCCTGAACCTGATTACTTTTTCTGCTGTAAAGAACGTGTGACAGAAGTGAAAAATGAATCAGGAGAGAAGGAAAAACAGCCTTCCGTCCTGGCTTGTCTCAAAAGCCTGGTAGTCAACCGGTACTGGATGATTATGGTGGTCTTCCTGCTCTGCCTTTACTTTATGATGTCTACATTTTTTGGCAGCAACTACTATTTTGCTCAGTATGTCCTGGGAGATGAGGCAGCCTTTGCTTCTATATCCAATGCTCTGTCTATAGCACAGATTGCCATTATGTTTGTTACGCCTTTCATCATGAAGAAAATCGGAAAGCGGTATACCGCCCTTATCGGTATGGCCTTAGGGGCTGTGGACTTCCTGATCACCAGCCTGGCTGGAAACAATGTTATGCTGGTGATCGCCAGCAATGCTTTAAAAGGAGCGGCTTTCGGATGTTCCGGCGCAGTGATGTACGGCCTGCTTCAAGATTCCATTACCTACAGTTCCTGGCTTACAGGGGTTCAGGCTATCGGCATGGGAAATGCAGCCTCTTCCTAAATATTACGGAAATGCAGTGGCGGACCTGGAAAAAGGTTTGTATAAAAACAGTTCCAGAAAGGAAAAAGAGCAAAGATAAAAATTGACAAGGGCCATCTATAGGTATATAATATAAAAAATTCTTCAGGGCAGGGTGCAAGTCCCTACCGGTGGTAAAGCCCACGAGCCGCAAGGCATGATTCGGTGAAACTCCGAAGCCGACAGTATAGTCTGGATGAAAGAAGATTTGGCGTTTGAGATTGTATATTTATATACCATAAAAGGTCAGGCTCTGAAATGGATTTCCATTTCAGAGCTTTTTGTATTTTACAATACATTGAGAAGAAGCAAATTCTTCTTCATATGCCTTTTGTCAAGTGTTTAAAAGTCCTGAAAATTTTTATCAGGGCTTTTTCTTTTGCGAAAATTTCCTGTGGAAAAGCCCGATACAGAGAAATGAGGTGATAAGAAACATGTACACGGCACAGGAAGACGAAAAATTTATGAGAAGAGCGCTGGAACTGGCCAAAAAAGGAGAAGGCTGGGTCTCGCCCAATCCTATGGTGGGAGCTGTCATTGTAAAAGACGGCCGGATCATCGGGGAAGGGTGGCATGAAAAATACGGCGGACTTCATGCAGAGCGGAATGTTCTGGCCCGCTGCAGCCAGCCGCCAAAGGATGGGGTCATGTATGTGACCCTGGAGCCCTGCTGTCATTATGGGAAGCAGCCTCCCTGCACAGAGGCCATCCTGGAGGCAGGTATCCGGAAAGTAGTGGTGGGAGCAGGAGACCCCAATCCTCTGGTAGCAGGCAAGGGACTGGAAATCCTCCGGCAGCATGGTGTAGAGGTACAGGAACATGTATTGGAAGAAGAATGCCGGGAGATCAATCAGGTGTTTTTCCACTACATCTGTACAGGTACCCCTTATGTAGTGATGAAGTATGCCATGACCATGGACGGCAAGATCGCCGCCTATACCGGAGCCTCCAAATGGATCACAGGAGAGGCTGCCAGAGCCCATGTCCAGAGTCTCCGGCACAAATATCGGGGGATCATGGCCGGAGTGGGAACTGTGCTGGCTGACGATCCTCTTCTCACCTGCCGGATGGATGGGGGAAGAGATCCTGTGCGGATCATCTGTGACACTCATCTTTCCACACCTCTGGATTCCCGGATCCTGGAGACTGCCAGAGAGGTGCCCACGATCCTGGCCATAGGACAGAAGGTGGAAAGGGAAAGACAGATCCCTTATGAGGAGAGGGGATGTATTCTGCTGGAAATCCCGGAGAAAGAGGGAAAGATTGACCTGTCTGTTCTTATGAAAGAGCTGGGGAAAAGGCAGATTGACAGTATCCTCCTGGAAGGAGGAGGGGAGCTGAACTGGTCTGCTATTCAGGCAGGAATCGTCCGGAAAGTCATGACCTATATTGCTCCTAAGCTCATAGGGGGAAAAGAGGCAAAAGGGCCTGTAGGAGGACAGGGATATCCGGATCCTCAGGAAAGCCTGTTCCTGAAATCTGGGAAAATAAGCCGCCTGGGGGATGATTATCTGATCGAAAGCGAGGTGGATGGGAATGTTCACAGGAATTGTTGAAGAAATGGGAGTTATCCGGGGAATCCGTAAAAACCGGGAATCTGCAGTGGTGTCCGTAAAAGCCGGCAAAGTCCTGGAGGATCTGAAGATCGGGGACAGCGTGGCGGTAAACGGGGTGTGTCTAACAGTGGTGGAATTTTTCCCCGGAGGCTTTGGAGCGGATGTGATGCATGAGACTCTGGACCGGTCCACTCTGGGCAGTCTGAAACCGGGCAACCGGGTAAACCTGGAGAGAGCCATGGCTGCAGATGGCCGCTTTGGCGGACATATTGTAGCGGGGCATGTGGACGGACGAGGCACTGTCCGGAAGATTGAGAGAGATGATAATGCCCTTTGGTATACTATCGGTGCAGGGAGAGAAATTCTTCGCTATGTGGTGGAGAAAGGTTCCATTGCCATAGACGGGATCAGTCTGACTGTGGCGAAAGTCTCAGAGGAGAGTTTTCAGGTTTCTGTGATACCCCACACAGCCCGGGAAACGGTCTTGCAGGACCGGAAGCCGGGAGATGAAGTGAACCTGGAAACGGATGTGATCGGAAAATACGTGGAAAGATTCCTGGCATTTCCCGCCGAGACTGATAAGAAGAAAAATATGGCCGGAGAAGGCATTACTATGGAAATACTGAGAAAATACGGATTTTAAGGAGAGTGAGAACAATGCCGTCATTTCAGACTATAGAAGAAGGGCTGGAGGCCCTGAAAAAAGGTGGATTGGTGCTGGTCACAGATGATCCGGACAGAGAGAATGAAGGAGATCTGATTTGCGCCGCTCAGTATGCCACTACAGAGAATGTGAATTTTATGGCTACCTACGGCAAAGGGCTGATCTGTATGCCTATGACCGAGGAATATGTGAAAAAGCTTCAGATTCCTCAAATGGTGTCTCAGAATACAGACAATCACGAGACGGCCTTTACTGTATCCATTGATCATGTGAGCACCACCACAGGGATTTCTGCTGCAGAACGGTCTGTAACTGCCATGAAGTGTGTGGAAGAGGGCACAAAGCCGGAAGATTTTCGACGTCCCGGCCACATGTTTCCCCTGCTGGCTAAGAAAAATGGAGTCCTGGAGAGGAACGGCCATACAGAGGCTACAGTAGACCTTCTCCGCCTGGCGGGACTGAAAACCTGCGGGCTGTGCTGTGAGATCATGAGAGAAGACGGAACCATGATGCGGACTTCAGAGCTGGCCCAGATGGCAGAAAAGTGGAGGATCCCATTTCTTACCATAAAGGATCTTCAGGATTACCGGAAGCGTCATGAAAAACTGGTAGAACAGGTGACTAAG
>ERZ1643251.3521-NODE-3521-length-14402-cov-14.944867_pt1 | contig 14402 bp, 15 predicted proteins | sample MGYA00579261_ERZ1643251 | MGnify/ENA primary metagenome ERZ1643251 (study PRJEB29033, sample SAMEA4952267) | chicken gut metagenome | biome: Broiler Chicken; feature: Gastrointestinal Tract; material: Caecum | place: Ireland | collected 2018 | study: Broiler... | reverse complement strand
GCCGTTTGCAGCCGCCATCCAATCGCAAAGCGGTTGCTTCATCTGATTATGGCAGATTCAGCATGGGTAAACTGAATGTATCGCCGGACTGTCAGAAAACAGCGGGATGGTTACTATATAAAGAAAAGGATGGACAAGCTATGAAAATCATTGCCCCCCAGGCATGGAGAGAGGATATCGCACTATTTAAAGAAAAAACGGACGCTTTCTACGCAGGGGAACTGGACAAGGGCGCCTATAAGGCTTTTTCCGGCTACTATGGAAGCTACGCGCAAAGAGGCGGGAAGGCGAATATGCTTCGCCTGCGCATGACGGCAGGCCGTGTGACCAGGGAGAAAATGGAATATACGGCAAAGGCGCTGCGTCAATATGATGTAAAAAGGCTGCATTTTACCACGTGTCAAACCATTCAGCTCCACGACCTTCAGCCCGAACAGGTATACGGCATTATGGAGGGCGCTCTGGATGCGGGAATTGTGACAATCGGCGGCGGCGGGGATTTTCCCCGCAATGTGATGTGTTCTCCGCTTTCCGGCGTGGAGCAGGATGAATTTTTTGATGTGCTCCCGTGGGCGCAGGCGGCCGGGGAGTATCTTATGAGCTTTATCAAGGCTGAGAAGATGCCGCGGAAATTAAAGGTCGGATTTTCCAATTCTCCAAAGAATCTGACGCATGCGACGTTCCGCGATTTAGGCTTTGCGGCAAGGGCGGACGGGCTGTTCGACGTATACAGCGCGGGCGGTCTTGGGAACAATCCCCGCTTTGGCGTCAGGGTGGCCCAGGCGGTCCAGCCGGAAAAAATCCTTTACTATATCAAAGCCATGTGGCTGACCTTCTGCGCTTACGGAAATTATGAAAACCGTGCAAAGGCGCGCACCCGTTATATGCAGGACGCGCTGGGCGGTCCCGAAAACTATGCAAAGGCGTACCGCGAGAAATTGGACGAGGCGTTTGGCGGCGAGGATCTGACGATTGTTGCAGAGCCTGTCGCTTTTGATAAGCAGGGCGACGGCTCCACGGCGCAGGGCCGCCGGGTCCTGGAGCAAAAGCAGGAGGGCCTTTACACGGTGCAGTGGCATCCGATCGGCGGACAGCCCACGCCGGAGGAATTTTGCGCTTTAAGCGATGCATTGGCGGAGATGCCTGGCGCAGAAATGCGTCTCGCGCCGGACGAAACGGCCTATATCATCAACCTGACGGGAAACGAAGCCCAAAAGGTGTTGGAATTGACAAAAAACAGCGCCGGTACACTGTTCGAAAATTCAGTAAGCTGTATTGGAGCGCAGATCTGCCAGGTAGGTTTGCGTGATTCCCAAGCGCTCTTGACAGCTTGTATAGATGCGGTGCGCAAGGCGGGAATTCCCGATAAGGCCCTGCCCCAGATTCATATTTCCGGATGCCCGTCCTCCTGCGGCACTCATCAGATTGGCGCGCTGGGCTTCAGAGGCGGTGTGAAATCCGTGGATAAGAAGCCGCAGCCGGCGTTTGTCCTGTACGTCAACGGGGACGAGCGCCAGGGCAAAGAAGCCATGGGACGGGAACTGGGGACGATTTTGGAGACGGAGATTCCAGCCTTTCTGGTGGAACTTGGAACGGCCGTTGCGAAAAGCGGAATGGATTTTGACGCTTGGAACACGGCCGAACCGGAGGCGTTGGAACGTATTGCCGCGCAGCACCTGGCTTGATGGGAAACATTACGAACCGGCATGCCGATTCTTGTCCGCTGAACGTATCATTGGGGTTTGCTTGAGAAAGACGGATATTCCAGTTTTTTAAGCGTTCCCCCGCTGCTGTACAGCTTTGGGCCATGCGGGCCGCTGAGGTCCGCATGGCCTTTTATGGAGCTGCGCGGCGGGGCGGCAAAGATACGCATAATGGGAATTGTCAAGAAATTGATGGAACTTGAAATACAGGGATGTTTGCGATACAATAACACATAGTATTATGGGATGGTTTGCCCTTGTGGAAGGATGTACGAATGCATGAATGTCAGAAAGGCGCTGGAGAGGGTGCTTTTGCAGGTGCAGAAGCCCGCGCGCTATACGGGCGGTGAATTGGGAAGCGTTGTGAAGGATGCGGCGTCGGTGGATGTGCGGTTCGCGTTTTGTTTCCCGGATTTATATGAAGTGGGCATGTCGCACCTTGGGATGAAAATCCTCTATTCGCTGATGAACGCACGCGACGATATCTGGTGCGAGCGGGTGTTCGCACCAGGCGACGATTTTGAACGCGTGATGCGCGAACATCAAATCCCGCTGTTCGGGCTTGAGAGCCTGGATGCAATCGCTGATTTTGATATGATCGGCTTTACGCTCCAGTATGAATTGAGCTTCACGGCAATCCTCAACATGCTCGACCTCGCGGGGCTGAAGGTGCGTTCAAAGGACCGCCCGGGCCTTGCGCCGCTCGTTGTGGCGGGCGGCCCGTGCGCCTGCAACCCCGAGCCGATCGCCGATTTCATCGATTTGTTTATTCTGGGCGAGGGCGAGCAGGTCAACCTGGAGCTGATCGATCTTTATAAAGCCTGCAAGCGCGGGGGCGCGTCCAAGGAGGCGTTCCTGCGCCGCGCCGCGCAGATCGAGGGCATCTATGTGCCGTCGCTTTACGACGTAACCTACCGGCCCGACGGCACGGTTGACGCCGTCACGCCGCGCGGGGACGCGCCGGCTGTCGTGCATAAGCGCATCATCCGCGATCTGGACAGCGTTTTTTACCCGGAGACGTTCGTGGTTCCGTTTACGGAGACCGTCCATGACCGCGCGATGGTCGAGGTGCTGCGCGGATGTATCCGCGGGTGCCGGTTCTGCCAGGCGGGTTTTATTTACCGGCCGTTTCGGGAGAAGCGCCACGAAACGCTCAACAAAAACGCGCGCGCCCTGTGCGATAGTACCGGGTACGACGAGGTATCCCTCACAAGCCTTTCGACAAGCGATTATTCGGAGATTGAGCCGCTTTTAAACGAGATGCTCACCTGGACGGAGCCTGACGCGGTCAATATTGCGCTGCCGTCGCTGCGCGTCGATAATTTTTCCAGGGAGCTGATGGAGCGCGTGGCGGCTGTGCGCAAATCATCTCTGACCTTCGCGCCGGAGGCGGGGACGCAGCGCCTGCGGGATGTAATCAATAAAAACGTCACGGAGGAGGAGGTCCTGCGCACCTGCAAAACGGCGTTTTCCGGCGGTTATACAAATGTAAAGCTCTATTTTATGATGGGGCTGCCGACCGAAACGGACGAGGATATCGCGGGGATCATCCATCTGGCGCAGAAGGTTGTGGACGCGTTTTACCACATGCCGGACAAGCCGAAGGGACGCGGCGTCAATGTGACGGTGTCTGTGGCGTGCTTTGTGCCGAAGCCGTTTACGCCGTTCGAGTTCGAACCGCAGGACACGATGGAGGAATTGCGCCGCAAACAGAAAATTTTGCTTGACACGGTTTCGTCGCGTAAAATTTCCGTCAAATACCACGACAGCCCGACCAGTTTTCTGGAGGCGGCGCTCGCGCGCGGAGACAGGCGGCTGTGCCCGGTGGTCGAATACGCGTGGCGCGAAGGCTCGCGGCTTGACGGCTGGAACGATTTCTTTTCCATGGAGCGTTGGGAGGACGCGGCCGCGGTCTGCGGCGTCGACTTTTCGTTTTATGCCAACCGCCGCCGCGCCTATGATGAGGTGATGCCGTGGGACCATCTCGATTACGGTGTGTCGAAGGCGTTTCTGGCGCGTGAAAATGCGCGCGCCCACGCCGGCGAAGCGACGCCGCACTGCCGCGCGCATTGCTCCGGCTGCGGCGCTAACCGTCTGTTGGGAGGTGCGTGCTTTGGGGACTGATCTGTTTGCCGTGACGGCGCGCGTCTTTTATAAAAAGCAGGGACGCGCAAAGTATATTTCGCATCTCGACCTGGTGCGCTGCATTTCACGCGCGCTCAAGCGTTCGAAGCTGCCCGTATGGCACACGCTCGGCTTTCATCCGCATGTGTATCTGACGTTTGCGCTGCCGCTTGCGCTCGGTTATGAGAGCGAATGCGAATCGATGGATTTCCGCCTGACCGAAACGCTGCCGATGGAAGCCGTCGTCGACCGCCTCAACGCCGTGCTGCCGGAGGGAATCTGCTGCTATGCGGCCGCGCCCGCCGTCATGAAGCCGGACGCGATCAAATGGGCCGACTACACGGTGACGCAGGAGTTTGACAGCGTGGACGCGGATGAAGCGTGGCGGGCGTTCGCGGGCTGGTGCGCCAGAGAGACGGTTCCGGTCGTCAAGAAGGGGAAAAAAGGCGAGCGCGTCGTCGATGTGAAGCCGCATTTTACCCTTGGGGAACCGCATGCTGAAGGCGATACGCTGACATTTTCCATCCGCGCGGCCGCAGGCAGCGCCTTTAACCTGAATCCGACGCTGCTGCTTGACACGTTCGCGCAGGAGGGCGGCGCCCGCGCCGGTTGGGTGCGCGTGGTGCGCACGGCTGTGCTCGACGGAAATCTGCGGCCGTTCGAGTAAGCAAAACGATGCCATGAGGAGGTATTTGAATATGGTTACAAGGAAAGAAAATATCCGCCCCATTATAAAGGAGCAGATGCGCGGCGGCGACGGACGCGCGGTGCAGACGCCGGTGATCGATGAGGCGCAGTTTTGCGGCCATGGACGCCTGTTTGCAAAGATGACGCTTGAGCCGGGCTGTTCGATCGGCTGGCACGAGCACCACGGCGAGAGCGAAACGTTTTATATCCTCGCCGGCGCGGCGCGCTACTGCGACAACGGCGAATGGGTCACGCTGCGCGCAGGCGACTGCGCATACACGCCTTCCGGCGAGGGGCACAGCATCGCCAACGCCGGGACACAGCCGCTCGAATTTATGGCGCTGATCGTCAAAGCCTGACGGCAAAAGGTGCATCGGAAAAAATTTTGGAAAATGCTTGCATTACAAAGTGCATTGTGGTAACATATATAAGCATGTAATGAACGTTGGAGCCTGCAACGGGCGTTCATGCCCAATCCTGCCGGGATTGTACATGAAACCGGACAGTCCTCTGCCATCGCTCGAATGGGAATGAATGTCTGTAAAAAGAAGGAGGAAGCGTAAATGGACGCTTTGAAGCACATTGTCAGCGACTGCGCGAAAGCGGAGCTGCCCAAGATCGAGATCGGCGACACCGTCAAGGTTCACGTTTGGATCAAAGAGGGCGAGAAAAAGAGAATCCAGGTTTTTGAGGGCACCGTCATCGCCAAGAAGCACGGCGGCATCTCCGAGACCTTTACCGTCCGCCGTGTGGCGCACGGCTGCGGCGTGGAGAGGGTTTTCCCGATCCATTCGCCCAACATTGACAAGGTGGAGCTGGTCCGCAACGGCCGCGTCCGCCGCAGCAAGCTTTATTATCTGCGCGACCGTGTCGGCAAGGCCGCCAAGGTCAGGGATGTCATCCGCTAAAAGCAGCGGGGCGCTTGGGGAAAGGGACGTGGAAACGTCCCTTTTTCGTTTTCTGCGCCCGATAACGACGCGTTTCGTTATTGGGCGTTTTTTGTTTACAATCCGCTTCTTGCATCGCGCCGCGCGGTGTGATACGATGGAGGGGACTTCAGGGACGCGCCGCGTCCGTGGGAAGGAGGTCGCGCCGTGGAAAACGGATTGCCGCCGGAGTGGAAGCGAGAGTGGGATTTTCGCTATGATATCAGAAATTCGCTCAACAACGTGCGCCGTCCGGGCGAAGCGGTCACGGAGCTGTATGAATGGATTGAATCGTGCGTGCTGGCAATCGTCGTAATTCTGACGCTGTTTACATTCGTGCTGCGCACAGCCACGGTTTCAGGCCCTTCGATGGCGCCAACGCTGCACGACGGCGACCGCCTGATTTTGATGCAGGCGGGTTACAACGATCCGCAGTATGGCGATATCGTTGTCATCGACCGCGCCGCGCACGGCCAGCCGCCGATCATCAAGCGGGTGATCGGGCGCGCGGGCGACGAGATTGATATTGATTTCGATACGGGTGAGGTGCGCCGCAACGGCATGTTGCTTGACGAGCCATATATCAATGAACCGACGTATATAAACCTTGGCGCCGAGTTCCCGGCCGTCGTGCCGGAAGGGCATATTTTTGTATTGGGGGACAACCGCAACCACTCGTCGGACAGCCGCGACGTATCGATCGGCATGATCGATCTGCGGCAGGTGATGGGGCGCGCGGTGTTCCGCTTTTTCCCGGTCAGCGCGGCGGGCGCGCTGACAGACTGACAGGACGGAGGAATCACGATGGATACAGAGCGCGAAGCGGATATGTCCTTTGAGCGGGACGAGCCGAACGAACCGGACGGCCGCCCGGACGCGCCCGGGGATGGAGGACAGCAGCGCGCGGGCGGCTCCTGCGCCGAGGCGTACGAGTGGGCCGAGTCGTTTCTTGTGCCGCTTTTGCTGTTTTTGGTTGTGTTTGTGTTCTTTGTGCGGCTGGCGACGGTCAACGGCATCTCCATGGAGCCGACGCTGCACGAGGGGCAGCGCCTTGTGCTGCGCCAGATCGGCTATGAACCGCAGTATGGCGACATTGTCGTCGTCGACCGCACGCAGGACGGCGAAGAGCCGCTTGTCAAGCGCGTCATTGGCAAGGCGGGCGATGTTATCTATATCGATTTTAACACGCACGAGGTCTGGCGCAACGACGAGCTGCTCGACGAGCCGTATATCAACGAGCCGACCGCGCTTTCCGGCGATTTGACTTTCCCGACGCGCGTGCCGGAGGGCTGCGTGTTCGTCATGGGGGACAACCGCAATCACTCGCTCGACAGCCGTGACAGTTCGGTCGGCATGGTTGACGAGCGGCGTGTGATGGGTGAAGCGGTGTTTCGCATCTATCCGCTCGACAAGATCGGAGGCGTCTGATGGAGGAGTTTGGATTTGCAAACGGCCCGGCGGCCGTGGACATGCCGTCGATCCAGTGGTTTCCGGGACATATGGCAAAGACGCGCCGTCTGATGGCGGACAGCCTTCGCCTCGTCGATATCCTGGTGGAGCTTGCGGACGCGCGCATCCCTGTCTCAAGCCGCAACCCGGAGATCGGGCGCCTGGCCGGCCAAAAGCCGCGTGTGCTGCTGCTCAATAAATGCGATGCGGCCGACGACGCCATAACGCGCCGCTGGCTTGATTACTACGCGGGCGCCGGCCTGCCCGCGCTCGCGGCCGACTGCCGCAGCGGGCGCGGATTGGGGGCGTTTTTGCCGCTTGTGCGCGAGACGCTCGCGCCGCAGCTTGCCAAACGCGCCGCCAAGGGCATGTCCGGGCAGCCTGTGCGTATGATGGTGGCCGGCGTGCCGAACGTCGGCAAATCGTCGCTGATCAACCGGCTGGCCGGTTCCAGACGCGCCAAGGTGGAGGACCGTCCCGGCGTGACGCGCGGGCGGCAGTGGGTATCGCTCGGCAAGGGCGTCGAGCTGCTCGATATGCCCGGCGTGCTCTGGCCGAAGTTTGAGGACCCGGCCGTCGGCGAGCGTCTTGCGTTTACCGGGGCGGTCAAGGACGATATCGTCGATATTGAATTGCTCGCGATGCGCCTGCTCGCGCTGCTGGCCGCGGACTATCCAAAGCAGCTTGCGCAGCGGTACCGCTTCGCGCCGGGCGAGGCGGACGGACTCGACGCGTATGGGCTTTTGCGCCTTGTCGGCAAAAAGCGCGGGATGCTTGCCGCGGGCGGGGAGGTCAACACGGAGCGCGCCGCGATCACGGTGCTCGATGAATTCCGCAGCGGGAAGCTCGGGAAATTTACGCTGGAGGCTCCGCCGGAGAAATGAATATGTACGAGTTTGAACAGGCCGCGCGCCGGGAGGGTTATGCGGCTGTCTGCGGCGTCGACGAGGCCGGACGCGGGCCGCTCGCCGGGGATGTGTACGCTGCCGCGGTCATTCTGCCGCCGGGGCTTGAGCTTGCGGGCGTCAACGATTCAAAAAAACTGTCTGAAAAGAGGCGCGAGGCGCTTTACGGCGTGATTACAGAGCAGGCGGCCGCATGGTGCGTTGCCTCGGCGAGCGTAGAGGAAATTGAACGGCTCAATATTTTACAGGCGTCGCTGCTGGCGATGCGGCGCGCGGTGGAGGGGCTTGGCGTGCGCGCGGATTTCGCGCTCGTCGACGGAAACCGCGATCCGCATTTTGAAGGCGTGCCGTGTAAAACAATCGTCGGCGGCGACGGCAAAAGCGCGTCGGTTGCGGCGGCGTCGATCTTGGCCAAGGTGACGCGCGACCGTTATATGGAACAGTTGGCCGCGCGGTATCCGCAGTATGGCTTTGAGCGCCACAAGGGCTACGGGACGAAAGCGCACCGCGACGCGCTGCTGAAATACGGACCGTGCCCGGCGCACCGGAAGCTGTTCCTGCGAAGGCTCGGGCTGTGAGCGCGCGTACATACGGCGCGGCCGGGGAGGCGTTTGCGGCCGGCGCGCTGGAGGCGGAGGGCTACCGCATCCTGGAGCGCAACTGGCGCAGCGGCCGCAGCGAGATCGACCTGATCGCCCAGCGCGGCGATATCATTGCATTTGTCGAGGTCAAAACGCGCGGCGAACACGCGCTGGCAGCGCCGGCGGCGTTTGTCACAAGGGCGCAGCGCCGGCGCATCGCGCTGGCCGCGGTGGAATATCTGCGTGCGCGCGGCATATATAATACGGGGGCCGTGCAGCCGAGGTTCGACGTGTTTGAGATCGTGACCGGCGGCCCGGACGGCGCGTGCGTAACGCGCTTTTCGCATCTTGTAAACGCATACGATACGGGGGATCTGGATGTATTTCTTTGACCTGCACTGCGATACAATCACCCGCCTGAACACAGGCGAGCGCCTTGAACCGGGGGACCGCAGCCTGCGCCGCAACGGCGCGCACATCGACCTGGAGCGCATGGAGGGGCTTTCATGGTGCCAGTGCTTCGCGGTCTTTATGCCGGATGGGCTGCGCGGACGCGCCGCGATCGATTATTATGAGCAGAGCCTTCGCTTTTTCCGCACGCAGCTTGCCGAGAATAAAGACCGTATCGTCCAGGTGCGCACGGCCGATGAAATCCTTGCTGCGGTGAAGGACGGAAAATGCGCCGCGCTGCTCACGGTGGAGGGCGGTTCCGTGCTCGCGGGGGAACCGTCGCGTGCGGCGGAGCTGGCGGCCGACGGCGTGCGGATGCTGACGCTTACGTGGAACGGGGAAAACGAGCTGGGCAGCGGCGCGGATATGCCGGGCGGCCTGACGCCCAGGGGCGTCAAAGCCGTCGAGGCGTGCGAGGACGCGGGGATCATCATCGATGTTTCGCATCTCAACGACCGCGGCTTTGGGCAGATGGCCGACCTGGCGCGGCGGCCGTTTGTCGCGTCGCATTCGAATGCGCGCGCCGTCTGCAACCACCGGCGCAACCTGACGGATGAACAGTTTATGCGCATCGTGGCTGCCAAAGGGCTGGTCGGGTTAAATTTCTGCACGCATTTTCTTTCGGAGGAGATTGCCGATCCCCCGTTTTCGTGCCTGGCGGCGCATATCGAGCATTTCCTGTCGCTTGGCGGCGAGCAGACGCTCGCGCTCGGCTCCGATTACGACGGGACGGATGTGCCGTCGTGGCTCGACCCGGCGCGAAAGGTGGAGGACCTCTACCAGCTTGTGTGCGGGGCGTTCGGCCAGGCGCTGGCCAACCGTCTCTTTTTTGAAAACGCGCTCGACTTTATGAAACGGTACGAGCTTGCCGGGGAGGGATAGGCGGTGGCGCTGTATACAATCGGCGATCTGCACCTGTCGCTTTCCGGAGATCATGCGATGGATGTGTTCCCAGGATGGAAAGGGTATGTCGGCCGCATTGAAGAAAACTGGCGCGCGAAGATTTGCGCGGACGATACGGTCGTACTGCCGGGCGATACCTCCTGGGGAATGTCGCTGGAGGGGGCGCTCGCCGACTTTAAGTTTCTGGAATCCCTGCCCGGCAAAAAGATTCTGCTCAAGGGCAACCACGACTACTGGTGGACGACTAAGACAAAGATGGAGGCTTTTTTTTCAGCGCACGGATTAAAGTCGCTGCAAATCCTCAATAATAACTGCGTTGCTGTGGACGGCGTGGCTGTCTGCGGCTCGCGCGGGTGGCTGTTTGAGACGGGCGAGCCGTTTGACGATAAGATCATCAACCGGGAAGCGATCCGTCTGGAGCTTTCGATCGCTGAGGCCGAAAAGACGGGGCTGGAGCCGGTCGCCTTTTTGCACTATCCGCCTCTGTACGGCGAAAACACGTCGCCGCAGATTCTCGATGTGCTCGCGCGCCACAGTGTGCGCCGCTGCTATTACGGCCACATCCATGCGGCCGGATGCCGGTGGGCTTTTGAAGGGGAACGCAGGGGCATTTTCTTTTCGCTCGTCAGCAGCGATTACCTGCATTTTGACCCGCTGTTGGTGGAGCCAGGCAAAAAAACTGCTGATTTTTCGGGAAATTCATAATTTATCTATTGGCATAAACGTACCTGTTTGCTATAATTACAAGATAGTGGGCTTATAATATCCAGAAAGGCCCAACGGATGGCTGGCAGACGCGCGGCGGCGGTCAAGGGGACTGCGCGCGGGACCGGCCGTGATTTCCGGGCAGGTCCGCTTCGGCGCCGTCCGGCCGTTCCTCCATGAAAAATGGCAGGAGCAGGAGAATTTTTCAGGAGGAAGTAGAAATGTCAGTTACATCGATGAAAACAAATGACGACAAACGCGTGGAGCTTGAAATCAAGGTGGACGCTGAAACGTTTGAAAAGGCGGTTGACGCGGCATTCAAGCGCAACAGCAAGCGGATGAATGTTCCCGGTTTCCGCCGCGGCAAAGCGCCCCGAAAAATGATTGAGCGCCTGTACGGCGAGGGTGTGTTTTACGAGGAAGCCGTTAATAATACGTATCCCGCCGCCTATGAGGACGCGGTGAAGGAAAAGGGCATCGAACCGGTCGACCGCGCCGATATCGAGGTTATGCAGGTCGGGAAGGACGGCTACAGCTTCAAGGCGACCGTCACCGTCAAGCCGGAGGTATCGATCGAGGGCTACAAGGGTATTGAGGTTGAAAAGAAGGTGGCGCAGGCGACCGACGCAGAGGTCGACGCCGAGCTTTCCCGCATGCAGGCGCAGAATGGCCGTGTGATTGCGGTGGAAGGCCGCGCCGCCCAAGACGGAGATACCGCGGTGATCGATTTCGAGGGCTTTGTCGACGGCAAGGCGTTTGAGGGCGGTAAGGGTGAGAAATACCCGCTTGAGCTTGGCTCCAACAGTTTTATCGAGGGCTTCGAGGGGCAGGTTGTCGGGCATAATGTAGGCGATGAATTTGAAGTAAACGTCACGTTCCCGGAGAATTACCACGCGGAGGAATTAAAGGGCAAGCCCGCCGTGTTTAAATGCAAGCTGCACGAGCTGAAAACGAAGGACCTGCCGGCGCTGGACGACGAATTTGCCAAGGATGTCAGCGAGTTCGACACGCTCGACGAGCTGAAAGCGGATTTGAAGAAGAAAGCTCAGGAGCGCCACGACAGCCGCAGCGAAACAGAGACGGAGAATAAGCTGATGGAGGCTGTCTGCGCAAAGATGACCGTCGACATCCCGCAGTGCATGTATGAGCGCCGCATCGACGAGATGGTGCGTGAGTTTGAGTACCGTCTCCAGTCGCAGGGCCTGAACCTCCAGACATATTTGCAGTACGCGGGTATGGAACTTGAGTCGTTCCGCAAGACGTATGCGGCGCAGGCCGAGGCGCAGGTCAAGACGCGCTTGGCGCTCGAGAAGATCGCCGAGCTGGAGAAGCTGGCGGCGACCGAGGAGGAAATCAACGGCGAGCTGCTCAAGATCGCCGGAAACTACAACATGGACGTTGAGCGCGTGCGCAAGATCGTTTCGCCCGAGGATGTGGCCCACAACCTGGCGATGGGCAAGGCGCTCGATCTCGTGCGCGACAGCGCCGTGATCACCGAGGTCAAGGAGGAGGCGGCCCCTGCGGAGAAGCCGAAAAAGGCATCCAAGCCGCGTGCCAAAAAGGCCAAGACAGAGGACGCGCCGGCCGCAGAGACATCTGCTGAATCCGCCGAATAATACGCGATCAGTCGGAGAGGGGTTCGCCGCGCGGCCGCGCAGCGGACCCCCTCGTACATACCGGCGCGCACGCGCTGGTTTTATCATGCATCATGGGCCGGCAGGCCCGCGGCTCCGGGCGGGCGCCCGGATGAATCAGGCTATGGGAGGAATCAGCATATGAGCCTTGTACCAATGGTAGTGGAACAGACAAACAGAGGCGAGCGTTCCTATGACATTTTTTCGCGCTTGCTCAACGACCGCATCGTAATGCTCTGCGACGAGGTCAACGATACGACGGCGAGCCTTGTCGTAGCGCAGCTTTTGTATCTGGAGGGGCAGGACCCCGATAAGGATATCAACCTGTATATCAACAGCCCCGGCGGCTCCGTCACCGCAGGCATGGCGATTTACGACACGATGAATTTCGTCAAGTGCGACGTTTCCACCACATGCATCGGCCTTGCGGCCTCGATGGGGGCGTTTTTGTTCGGAGCGGGCGCCAAGGGCAAGCGCATCGCCCTGCCGAACGCCGAGATCATGATCCATCAGCCGTCCGGCGGCGCGCGCGGCCAGGCCAGCGATATGAAAATCCATACCGACTGGATTATCCGCACGCGTGAAAAGCTTAACCGCATCATGGCCGAGCAGACCGGCCAGCCGATTGAAGTGATCGAGCGCGATACCGAGCGCGACAATTTCATGACGGCGCAGCAGGCGATGGAGTATGGGCTTGTCGATAAGATCATAGCGCACAGGGAATAAGTTTTGAGTTCTGATGCGCCCGTTTGTATATAAAGCGGCTGAAAGACCGCGAGCAGGCGGACGCTGTGAAAGATAATTGCAATGGGGATGATGGCCCCGGGAGGTTATTCATGGCAAAGAACGACGACCAGAGGGAATTGCGCTGCTCATTCTGCGGCAAGATGCAAAACCAGGTTCAAAGGCTGATCGCCGGGCCGGGCGTATGCATCTGTAACGAATGTGTGGAGCTTTGCCAGAGCGTGCTGGACGACGACGCGCCGCCCGCGCCGCGCGCCCGCCAGAACCGGCAGGAGCAGCAGATCGCCGTGCTCAAGCCGCACGAGATCAAGGAAAAGCTGGACGAATATGTCATTGGGCAGGAGCGCGCCAAAATCGCGCTTTCTGTCGCGGTTTATAACCATTACAAGCGCATTTATTTCGGCGATGTCGGCGATGTGGAGCTGAGCAAGACGAACGTCCTGTTGCTCGGCCCGACCGGCGTCGGCAAGACGCTGCTTGCGCAGACGCTCGCGCGCATGCTCAACGTCCCGTTTGCCATCGCCGACGCGACGACGCTGACCGAGGCGGGCTATGTCGGCGAGGACGTTGAAAATATTCTGCTGCGGTTGCTTCAGGCGGCTGATTACGATGTGGAGCGCGCGCAGAAGGGAATCATTTATATCGACGAGATCGACAAAATTTCACGCAAGAGCGAGAACCCTTCCATCACGCGCGACGTCTCCGGCGAGGGCGTGCAGCAGGCGCTGCTCAAGATTTTGGAGGGCACGGTCGCTAATGTCCCGCCGCAGGGCGGACGCAAGCACCCGCAGCAGGAATTTATCCAGATTGACACAAAGGATATCCTGTTTATCTGCGGCGGCGCGTTCGAGGGCATCGATAAGATCATTGAGCGCCGAACGGATAAAAGCTCGCTCGGCTTTTCTTCGACGCTTAAAAACGTCAAAGCGCGCGACCGCCTTGTTCAGCAGGTGATCCCGCAGGACCTTGTCAAATTCGGCCTGATCCCGGAGCTTGTCGGACGCACGCCGGTGCTGACCGCGCTTGAAGCGCTCGACCGCGACGCGCTTGTGCGCATCCTTACAGAGCCGAAAAACTCGTTGGTGCGCCAGTATAAGCAGCTATTCAGCCTCGATAATGTCGAATTGACGTTTGAGGACGGCGCGCTTGAGGCAATCGCCGACAAGGCGATTGAACGCAAGACAGGCGCGCGCGGCCTGCGCGCGATCCTTGAGGAGACGCTCGGTCCGCTGATGTACGACACGCCTTCGGAATATACGATTGCGTCTGTCAAAATCACGAAGGGATGCGTTGAGGGGACGGAAAAGCCCTCGTTTGTCTATGATACAAACCGCCGCCCGACACGTTTGCAAATCTCTACAGCGCGCCGCGTGCCCGCCCGCCGGCGTGAGACTGCGTCCTGACTGGAAAGCAGCAATCCTGGCGCCCGCCGGCGATGCCGGCGGGCGCTGTTATTATTAAAGATCAGTTTGCAGAACACGTTTTGGACATGGCGGTATTTCCCACACGGCCGCCGTTTACAAACGTGGACGGTTATGGTATAATATGCGCAGTGCAAACGGCAAAGCCGTTTACGGCCGCCATATGGCGG
>ERZ1643251.3520-NODE-3520-length-14404-cov-6.616001_pt1 | contig 14404 bp, 12 predicted proteins | sample MGYA00579261_ERZ1643251 | MGnify/ENA primary metagenome ERZ1643251 (study PRJEB29033, sample SAMEA4952267) | chicken gut metagenome | biome: Broiler Chicken; feature: Gastrointestinal Tract; material: Caecum | place: Ireland | collected 2018 | study: Broiler... | reverse complement strand
CGCGTCGTCCTCGACACACCATATCATATCCATAATTATGACCATGACTTCGCGTTAGCGAAGTCTTCCTTTCCTGACGGTCGCGGTTCTGCGGCAATACCGCAATTCGCGCAAAGCCTCGGCTTGCGCGGTCATTTTGACTCGTCATGTATTCCTGTGACTGAAAATACGACCCACTCCGCGATATTTACCGCGTGGTCGCCGATTCGTTCAAAGTATTTCGCTATCATCAATAGATCGAGCGCGTATCTGCCCTCGTCGGGATTGTGAGCGATAAGGCTGATAAGCGAGGTTTTGACCTTGTCAAAATAATCGTCGACGACGTCGTCGCCCGCGATTACACGGTGCGCGGCGTCGACGTCCTGCTTTACATACGCGTCGACACTGTCAGTCACCATTCGGATTGCCGCCTTGGCCATCTCGCCTATGTATTCGCACTCCTCGATGCTGCGTCCGTCGAGAAAATTGATTATCTCCGCGATATCCGACGCCTGGTCGCCTATGCGCTCCATATCGGTAATCAGCTTGAGCGCGGCTGATATCATGCGCAGGTCGCGCGCGACCGGCTGCTGCGACAGCAGCAGCTTCAGGCACATAGACTCGATATTCCGCTCCATTCGGTCGATCTCGCCGGACAGCGGAGCGACTTTGGCCGCGAGCTTTACATCGGCTTCGTCGAGCGCCTTCGCCGCGAGCGCAATCGCCTCCTCGCAGAGCGCGCCCATTTCGATAAGCTCGCATTTGAGCTGCGCGAGCTGCTCGTCAAATCTGCTTCTCATTGATTATGACTGTTCCTTTCACTGATTGATTCCGGCACTGCTATTTATTCGGTGCGGCACTATTTATATTATTAACGCGGTTTCATCCGGCGTCCGGCTGTATACACCTATGACGCCATGACGCTCGGTGCTCCGCCGCACGAACCAATAATAGTTATATCAACCGCGATAAGTCCCGTAAATGGTATTCGTGCGGTTCTGTCCGCGGCTTATCCGAATCGACCGGTAATATAGTCCTCGCAGCGCTTGTCGTCCGGCTGCGAGAAGAGCTTCTCGGTTCCGCCGTATTCGACCAGCTCTCCGAGCAAAAAGAAAGCCGTCTGGTCCGAAATCCGCACCGCCTGCTGCATATTGTGCGTGACTATGATTATCGTATATTTGTCCTTTAATTCGAGCGCGAGCTCCTCGATTTTCGACGTCGAAATCGGGTCGAGCGCGCTGGTCGGCTCGTCCATTAACAGAACGTCCGGTTCGACCGCGAGCGCGCGGGCAATGCAGAGCCGCTGCTGCTGTCCGCCCGACAGACCGAGCGCGTTCTTTTTGAGCCTGTCCTTTACCTCGTCCCAAATAGCCGCGCCGCGGAGCGAACGCTCTACAATGTCGTCGAGCTTCGCGCGCGACGTTATTCCGTGTGTGCGCGGTCCGTAGGCGATGTTGTCGTAAATCGACATCGGGAAAGGATTCGGCTTTTGGAAAACCATTCCGACCTCGCGCCGCAGCTCGTTCACGTCGACCGATTGGTCGAATATATTCGTGCCGCGGTAGGACACTTCGCCGGTGATCCTGACTCCGGGTATCAGATCGTTCATTCGGTTCAGGGTTTTGATAAAGGTCGATTTGCCGCAGCCGGACGGTCCTATCAGCGCGGTTATACTTTTTTCGGGTATCGTGACGTTGATATTTTTCAGAGCCTGCGTCTGACCGTACCAAAGGCAAAGGTCATTGACCGTAATGATGTCGCTCATTGCTCTCTCCTCTTTTTAAAGTATTTTCCGACGAGCGAGGCGGCGAGGTTGATCAACATTGTCAGTATCATCAGTATCGCGGCGATGGCGAACGCGACCTCGAACTCGCCCTCCTCCTTGGCGTAGACGTATAGCGCGACAGTCAGAGTCGCGCCCGCGCTGTTAAGCCCCTCGATGAAGCCGTTCAACGCGTGCGCGAAGCCTGCGGTGAACAGCAGCGCGGCCGATTCGCCGAGTATACGTCCGACCGCGAGTATGCAGCCGGTGACGACTCCGTCCACGCATCCGGGCAAAACGACGGTGCGGATTACCTGCCACTTGCCCGCGCCGAGTCCGAACGCTCCCTCTCGGTAGCTCTGCGGCACGGTCTTCAGGCTCTCCTGTGTCGTGCGCATAATCGTCGGCAGATTCATTATGACGAGCGTCAGCGCGCCGGCGAGCAGCGAGGTTTTCATTCCGAGAAACTGACAGAAGAAGAGCATACCAACCAGACCGTATATGATAGACGGTATGCCGGACAGAGTTTCGGCGGCGTATTCGATCGCCGCGACGAGCCGGTGGTTCGTCGCGTATTCAGTCAGGTATACCGCCGCGCCGACTCCGAGCGGCAGGACTATTACAAGCGACGCTATGACGATGTACAGCGTATTCAGTATGTCCGGCAGGATGCCTATCGTGTCGGAAAGGTAGCTCGGCTTGGTCGTGAGCAGCTGCCAGCTTATGTTCGGCAGCCCTTTGTACATCACGTATACAATAAGAAAAATTACGAGCGCGGCGCAGAGCAGCGCTGAAATCAACATCAGCGCGCGCATCACCATGGTATAGATTCTGCGTCGGGTCGACAGCCGACCCGACAGAGACGGTTGGTTTTTTGTCATACGCTCACCTCTCACGGTCGCGCTTCAAAAAGAAGTTGAGCGCGGCGTTTATAAGCATAATGAATAAGAACAATACGAGCGCTATCGAAAAGAGTGCCTGACGCTGAAGTCCGCTCGAATAGGACATCTCGCTTGCGACCGCGGTCGTTAAGAAGCGCACCGACTCGAAAAGCGAGGGCATATTCGGCGCGTTGCCCGAGACCATCATAACCGCCATAGCTTCGCCGATAGCGCGGCCGACGCCCATGACGACCGCGGCGGCGATTCCGCTCTTTGCCGCCGGAACCGAGACTCGGAAGTAGGTCTCGACCGGGGTCGCGCCGAGCGCGAGCGAAGCGTCTTCGTATTCCTTTGGCACGGCGTCGAGCGAGGTCATCGATATTTTAATTATTGAAGGAAGTATCATTACCGCGAGCACGATCATCGCGGCGAGCAGGCTCGCGCCGTCCGGTATATTGAAAAGCTCGCGTATTCCCGGCACGAGTATCAGCATACCGACAAGACCGTATACGACCGACGGGATTCCGGCGAGCAGTCCGATCGCAGCCTCCATCACGGCGCGCACCTTCCGGTTCGCGAGCTTTGACAGCCAGACCGCGCACAAAAAACCAATCGGCACGCCGATTACGATAGCTCCGGCGGTGCCGTATATACTGGTCAGAATAAACGGCAGTATGCCGAACTTGGGTTCGGCATTGGTTGAAGCCCACTCTTTGCCGAACAGAAACTCAATAGGACCGATTTCGACTATCGCGGGCAGACCGGATACTACAAGATAGACTGTGATAAGCAGCACGAATCCGACCGTGATAAGTCCGAGCACGAGGAATATGCCGTGCATAAGGTTTTCGACAAAGCGTTTGAAATTTTTGCGGATCGCGCGTTTGTTTTTGGCTTGTGTCATAACGCCGTTCTCCATTCCTGCCGGGTCGCTGACCTTTGCGTCCTCAATTATATCCGCGGTATCGGTGATGCTATCGGCTATAACCGCGCTTTGGGCATTATCTTTTCCGCCCGCGGTTATATTCGCGTCGCTTGTTCTACTGCCAACGGCTGTATTCGCGTCGTTTTTGTCGCTGTCCGCGGTTATACTCGCGGCGTCGGCGATACTATCCGTGGATACGCGCTTTGTATTCCCACCGATTTTACGCGATGAGCGACGGTCAGATTGACCGCCGCTATCGGACACATTATCTTTATTGACCTCGGTTATACTCTTTGTGAGGTTCGTATCCATCGCTTAGTTCACCGGAACCGCGCCGGCGCCCGAGATTATCGCCGAAGCGTCAGCAGAGGTTATGTAATCGAAGAACTTCTGCGCGGTTTCGGAGAGCGCGGTGTCGGTCTTGGTAACGAGTACGAACGGACGCTGGATGACATAGCTGCCGTCTTTGACGGTCTCCTCGGTCGGAGCGACTCCGTTTACGGTCAGAGCCTTGACGGTGTCCTTAACCGACGCGAGCGACGCGTAGCCGATGGCGTTCGGGTTGGTCGAGACGGTGGTGATGACGTCTCCGGTCGAGGTCAGCTCCTGACGGTACTGGCAGGCGCCCTCGGTGCCGGTGATCGACTCGAAGCCGTCGCGCGTACCGCTTCCGGCTTCACGACCGATCAATACGATCTCGCCGTCATTTCCGCCCACTTCCGACCAGTTCGTGATCTCGCCGGTGTAAATCTTGGCGATGGTATCGGTGTCGAGGTCGGAGACCGGATTCTCGTTGTTTACAATAATCGCGATTCCGTCGAGCGCGAGGATAGTGCCGGTAAGACCGCTCGCTGTTTCCTCATCCTTGAGCGCGCGGCTCGAAAGACCGATGTCGCAGCGTCCCTCGGACACAGCGGTGATTCCCGAGCCCGAGCCGGTGGGGTTGTAGGTGAAGGTTACGCCGGGATTGTCATTCTCGAAGGCTTCGCCAAGCGCGCCGATTACCGACGACATTGAAGTCGAGCCGTCGGTCGATACGCTGCCCGACGCGCTCTCGGAGCAGCTGAAGAGAGATGCTGCCGCAACCGCAGCGGCGAGGAGGAGACTTGCTAACTTTTTCATTGTAAATGACCCCTTTCAGATCAAATAAAATTGCTTTCATCATATTTTCTGTGGATTGGAGCGCCGTTATATGTTTTCTGTCTCTCAATCTCACAGTTATATGATACCATCAGGGTGTAAAATGAAAAAGATTCGTCATGTAAAATCGATGTCAAGCCGCAAAAAGCGATAATTTTCGATTTTACAAAGCATCGAATAGGCACTTTACAAACTTTACAATGTAAAATTCGGCTTGAGCGAGCGGCGAATTTACAACACGACGTGGTGCAATCGACGAGTGATAGATTCGCAGAAATGATTTGACTCCCGCCGCGCTTCTGTTCATGCAAAGCAAATCTCTATCGGGCTTATTATTAACTTATAACGTGAGTTCGATGGAAATTATAATAATTGGGCAATTAAAATAACAAACACTATAAGATTTAAACGACCACGTAGAAACCGAGCCGCCGGTTGGGAAGCAGGGTCCCATTAGGCGGCGCATCTCTGTGGTTCCAAACAACAAGCAGTTATATTATTTCTGTGAAGTTATATACAATTATGTCTTAATCCAAATTATTAAAAGTTTTCGCGGAGGGGGTCTGGGGGAGGTGCCTTTTTCAAAAGGCACCTCCCCCAGCGAAAACGAACGATTTCGCAGTACCAAATAAAAGCCTCGTCGAACTCACGTTAAGTTATTTATGAAGAAAAATGAATAGACACCGGCGGGCATCTATTCATTTTTATCGTGTAGTTGCGAGGACCTTATCGTATAAATGTAATGTCAGCTAATAATATTTCGCATCATGTCAGCCGATAATATTGCGCATCGCGTCGGGGATGTGGCGCACCGTGTCGCCCGAAATCATCGCTACCGACGGTATCTCGCGCGACGCGAGAGCTCCGGCCAGTCCGTTCAGATACGCGCCGGCCGCGACTCCCAGAAGCAGGTCGTCGTCGCTGACATATCCGCAGATTCCGGCGAGGATTCCGGACAGCACGTCGCCGCTTCCGGCGGTAGCCATGCCGCAGTCTCCGCTGTCGGACAGGTACACGGTATTGCCGTCGGTTATAATTGTAGTCGTACCCTTCAGAAGCAGAATAGTACCGGTGTTCTTCGCGTATTCCTTGGCGGCGGTGACAAGGTCGTGGCGGCACTCGTCGAACTTCTTGCCGCAGAGCCGCTCGAATTCCTTCGGATGAGGCGTCAGAATCAGGCGGCAGGACGCGTTCTTGAAATACTTTATATCCATTCCGGCGAGGACATTGAGTCCGTCGGCGTCGATAATCAGCCGGCCCGAGTATTCGCAGAGCATATATTCGAGCAGCCGCTTGACCTCATCGCTGCGACCCATGCCCATGCCGACCGCGGCGGCGCGGGTGTGATAGAGCAGGCGGTCGATCGCGCCGTGGCTGAAGCAGAACTGACCGTCGATGTCGTCGAGCTCATAGAGCGTGCTCTCGAGGATATACGGCAGCACCGCCTTGGTAATGCAGCGCGGCACGGCGAGCTTAGACACTCCCGCTCCCGAGCGCAGCGCCGACAGCGCGAGGTTCGCGAGCTTGGCAGCTCCGCTGTATTCGACCGAGCCGCCGATTATAGCGACGTAGCCGTAATCGCCCTTGTTCGAATTTTGTAGTCTCCCGCAGAATATACGGCGGATATCTGACGGCTCGATTAAGTATGCGGCGTCGCCGACCGACTCGATGCCGATGTCGCGGTTGACCTTATTTTCGATATAGTCCTTGGCAGAGTTTAAGAAGTGACCGCTCTTAAAGCTGCCGAGCGAGACTGTGAGGTTGGAGCGGACGCACGCGCCGTCGTCGTCCTCTCCGGCAAGACCGCTGTTGGCGACGAGACCGCTGTTGATGTCGGCAGAGACTACATACGCGCCCGACTCGTTGATTCGCTCGATCGCGGTTTTATACGGGTCGCTTATCTCGTCGCCGCGGAAACCGATGCCGAATATGCAGTCGAGGACGGTGTTATAGCCGTCGAGCGACAGGTTCTCAAGCCCCTGCTTCATCTCAACGCCGATTGAGGTACACTCGTCAAAGAAATAGCGGCCGTCTTCGGTCAGCCGGTCGGACAGAAGGAAGAGCGTGACGTCGATTCCGGCAGTCTTGAGTCTGGACGCGGTCGCGAAGCCGTCGGCAGCGTTATTTCCGCCGCCGCAAACTACGGCTACCGGCGGTTTCCAGTCGACCGCCTCGAATATCGCGAGTCCGGCACGGGAGATGAGCTCGAACGCGGTCAGCGATTTTTCCATCGCGGCCGCTTCGCTTTTGCGCATATTTTCGGTGGATATAACCTTGATCATAATTTCATTTCCTCAACTTTAATATTAATCGCGAGCCCGGGCATATGTATACTGGAATCAACCTGCGATTGATTCAACCCAAAGTTGATAATATCGCCGGAAATCGCGCTCCATTAATATTATTATACACTGACAGCGTGAATTTATCAAGCGGATTTTCAATTTCCGATGCGCAATTAACGTAGTAATTCGGCAATGTTTTAAGGAAAGATTAGGGCAAAATAGACAAGCGGGTAGATATCTTCAAGAGATCGCTTTATTTTATGCAATACAGGATAAAAAACAACAGCCTGCTCCATTGGGTTGAACTGAAGAGATAAATGAATCATAAAAGTCTTATGAGTGATTTTTTAATGAATATGTGCTATACAAAATGGTTATCAATTGCTAAAATCGGCGAACGATTGATTCAGGTTGTCGATATACCCGTTTTCAGCCGAGAGCTTCGACTGATAGTAGGACGCGAAGTCGGTGTTGTTGTTCATAATCATCGCGTCGGCGAACGAATAGAAGCCGGTCGACTTGAAGTTCATCGCGGGGTCGTAGACGATATTTCCGAAGATGATGTCGAGCATTTCGACCGACTCCTCGTCCTGCGCGAAGCGGACGCTCAGCAGCGAGTCGAAGAACTCGGGGCGGACAAGCGTATATCCATAGTAGCAGAGCCATTCGCTGACCGCTCCGGTGAAATCTGGGTCTGCGGTCGCGGGAACAAGCAGGTTCGGACTCCAGGACAGCGAGTAATATTCTTTCTGATTTTCGTCGTATTTTGGCAGCGGCAGGATTCCGTAGTCGAAGTCGAGTTGGTTAAATGCCGCCGCGGCATTGCTGACAGAAACAAAATAGGTGAGGTAGCTGCCCTGATTGAACAACGCCACTTGTGCGCTCACATCCTGCGTCGAGCTGTCGGTATACATATATCCTCCGCCGCCGTTGAACAGCGCGGTCGTCTTTTCGATAATCGTCTGCATTTTCTCGGAGTCGATCGCGAGCGCGTAGCCGTCGTCCGACTTCCCCCAGATCATCTCGCCGCAGGACGCGGGGATGTTGCGCAGCAGCCAGGACGAACCGGACAGATATATCGCGGTGCCGTAGCGGTCGGTCTCGTCATATACGCTGTCGCCATTGATGTCGGACATGACCTCGGCTGAGATTTCAGCGAGCTTGTCCCACGTCCAGCTGCCGTCGTATACATAATCGTAAAGGCTTCCGAGACCAAGGTCGGTCGCGAGCTCCTTGTTGAACAATAGGAACACCGTTTCATCCATAAAGATGCTGCCGGCGGCGAACGGAGCTTTGCCGTTTATCGACAACGAGTCGATGATGTTCGGGTTCCACCACGGATTTCTGAAATCGACGTGAGGCATTACATTCCAGTCGAGCACCAGATTTTCGGAAACGTAGTTGTTAAGGTTCATGTTGACATGCACGACGCCGAGGTCATACGCGGCGTCGCCCGCCATGACTGTAGACTGTATCACCGGATACACGTCCTCGACCCGCGATCCGGCGACATAGTAGCCGATATCGACTCCGAGCTGCTCCTCGGTCATGCGGTCGCGCTCATACATCGCGTCGTTGACCGCGCTGCCGTTCATCTCGTCGGCGTAAATATACTGAAGCTGACTCGTCGTAACTATCGTAAAGCCGCGCCCGTCATAGTCGTTTGTGTAATCGGGAGGCGGAAGTGTGTCATCGGCGGTGCTTTCGGTCGACGAGGTGTCGCCCGATGTGACGTTGTCGTCGATAGGGTCTGTCGGCGCGGCTTGGCAAGCTGCGAGCGATACCGTGAGAAGCAGAAGCAGTGACAAAATATTGCGTGTTTTCATTGCGTGAACCTCGTCCGGCGACGGTTTTGAGGTGCGCCGTCAGCCGCCGGACACTCCTTTCAAGTATGATGTTTATATGGTTGTAATTAACTGTAAAATTACCGCAGCGACCTCATTCGCCCAGCTCTCGGAGTATATCGAGCGCCGGTGCGGGGAGCCGTCCGAGGTAGTCGGGACCGATGTTCAAGAGATAGTTGATTCCCTGCGAATTCAGGCGATCGCGTATCTCGCGGACGCGGGAAGCCGGCTTCCAGTCGTTGTCGAACGATTTGTAGCCCCATGTGTTGTTGAGTGTGGCAGGACATTCGTAAAGTCCGGTGCGCTCGCCGACCGATATCGCGTAGGGGCGACCCTCCTCCTTCTTAAAGTCGATCTGATTGTCGCCGCAGGAGCGGTAGTCGCCGATTCCGTTGCCTATGCGCGAGTTGACAAGGCAGTCGGGCTGATATTTTTTTATCATATCGTAAAGCTCGCGGCTTTGCGTCTCGGTGATGACGTGCGGAGTGTCGCACCAGATGAGGCAGAGGTCGCCGTAATTTGTCAGGATTTCCTTGAACTGCGTCTTGATTTTACCCTCGAAACACTTCGAAAAATCCTTATGCTCGTTGTCCGGATAGTCCCAGTCGTTTGTCCAGCTCATGCAGCCGCAGTTGGTGTGACCGCTCTTGTAGCCGCCGCCGTTCGGGTCGTGCCAGTCGAGCTCCTGCGAATAGTAGAGTCCGAATTTGAGTCCCTGTCTCGCGCAGGCGTTAGCGAGCTCGTATATGATGTCACGACCGAACGGCGTGCCCTTAGCACTGTTGAAGCTGTCCCACTCCGAGTCGAACAGGCAGAAGCCGTCGTGGTGCTTGCTCGTCACGACCATGTACTGCATTCCCGCGTTCATTGCCGCGCTGACCCACTCGTCCGCGTCAAAGCAGATGGGATTGAATATGCGCGCGAAATTCTCGTATTCGGTGTTCGGTATGCGGAAATAGGACTGCGCCCACTCGCCGATATAGGGCATACGGCGTCCTTTCCACTCGCCTGCCGGAATTGCGTAGAGTCCGAAATGTATCATCATTCCGAACCCCGCCTGTTTGAACCATTCCCTGTTTGTCATATCTTTGCTCCTTTCGCTGCTGAACACTGAATTTTATTTATGTACACCGCTATAATCTATTGACAAGCGGTGTGCTTATGTATTATTATAGTATAAACCCGCGGTTTTGTATATAGCCGTGATAAGCCGCGGCATGACCAAAATAAGCTTTTTGTATATAATTTAGCCGATTGTATATATCGGAGAAATCAAAAAGATTTCGCACATACTAAGCCGCCGGTTGGGAAGCAGGGTCCCATTAGGCGGCGCGCCCCTGTGGTTCCTAACGATTTACACAAATAATATATTGGGCACTATCATTTAATTATAGTCATAACCCAATTTTTAAAGTTTTCGCGGAGGGGGTCTGGGGGAGGTGCCTTTTTCAAAAGGCACCTCCCCCAGAGAAAGCGAACAAGTTCGCACTTTTACAATCGGCTAGTATATAATTGAATAGGAGGCGGAGACGTGCGCAGAATTTCATTGTACATATACCAAGCGGGCAAGGGAGTTGTGCCCGAAAACTGGATTCAGACCGAGTCGATAAATCTTGACCGCCGGCTGATACGCTTGCAGAGGCTGTACTATATAAAAAGCGGTCGCGGCGAGATGATACTGCCGGACGGCGAACGCCGTCCATTCGACGCGGGGAAAATCTACGTCTTCCCATATAATCTGCCGCAGCGGTTCGAAACCGATCCGCTTGACCGAATCGACCACATCTACTTCGATTTCATCTCGACTCCGCCGATAATCGCGGATAGACCGATTGAATACAATGTAGACAGCGCAGCTCCGACCGCGCATATGGTAGAGCTGCTCGACAGTCTGCTCGTGGCGCGCCGCGTCGACGGCGCGCCGATCGACAACAGTCCCGCTATGGGCATTCGGTCGGCATCCGATGCTCCCTGCGGCAGCGAGGATGAATACCGGCAGATAATCTATCAGCTGCTATATTCGCTGCTCCTGCTGCTGTCACACGACCGTGAGCTGCCGTTTATGTCGGACGAGGTGATAATTTCGTCGCTCGAATATATGCGTGCGCATGAAAATGAACGCATATCGGTCGGCGAACTCGCGTCGCGCGCGGGCTTCGAATTGAACTATTTCATTCGTCGGTTCAAGCGCGCGATGGGCACGACGCCCTACGCGTATATGCGCGCCTGTAGGCTGATGCGCGCCGAGGAGCTGCTCTCGCGCGGCGGCTCGGTCACGTCTGCGGCCGAGCTGGTCGGATACGAAAACGCGTCGTCGCTGTCGCGCGCGATGCGGGGAACGCGCGATTGAGCGAGCGTCGTCATAAATCGGAAGTAAAGCCGAACGCCGTCTATGACGACAAAATATATTTTATATATTGCCGAATATTTGTGAAGATTATTGCCGCGGCATATGATATAATTGTTACATCAAGCGCAGTTTGTGCATGATTACTATATCATATGGGAGGCAATGAATCAAATGAAAAAAATCGTATCCGGCATAATATTGGCTGCGCTCGTTTTGCAGCTTTGCTCCTGCGCGTCCGATTCGCCGCAAGCTGCGGATTCGACCGACGCCGCGACTGAAGATTTGACCGAAACGAGCGGTTATATCGACGAGCTTGCTGCCGACTGGGGCGGCGAGACGCTTAATATTATCGTGCAGCACTATTCGTCGCACCCAAATGTGCCTCCGGAGGAGATGAACGGTGAAGCGGTCGACGACGCGCTTTATGCCCGCGACCGGACGGTTGAGGAGAAGCTGAATATCAGTATCGACTATACGGTCTATGAGGACCGTGCCGAGCTGAAATCTGACGTCCAGACTGCTATAAACGCGGGCGACGCTTCGTACGATTTTATTATCACGTCCATGGCGGACGGACTCAACACGCTCGCCCCCGAGGGATATCTCCAAAATCTCAATGACATCGCGTACCTGTCGCTCGACTCGGAGTGGTGGAGCCGATCCTGCCGCGAGAATTTGACGTTCGGCGGCAAGCAGTACATCACAAGCGGACCGATATCGCTCGACTACTATTACTCCCCCTGCGTAATCTGCTTCAATCAGCGGCTCTGCGACGAATACGGCCTACCGAATTTATACGAAGCGGTGCTCTCGGGCGAGTGGACGCTCGATATGTACAATACTATAACGAAGGACGTAGCGCGCGACCTTGACAACGACGGAAAAATGGGCGATGACGATTTTTACGCCTTCGCCTGCGACGATTTGACCGGACAGGCCTTATACATCGGCTGCGGCGGCACACAGACCGAATATTCCTCGGATAGACTGCCGGTGCTGACTATGGACAGCGAAAAGAACATAAACATACTCGACCGGATAATCAACGCGGTCGACGACGACAGCTCGCGCTATCTGACCGAGCAGTTCAAGCTGGACGGAGTCACCGACGTTACCATAACCAAGACCTATCACTTCAAGAACGCGAAGTCGATGCTGCTCGGCTACAATATGTCGGGCATCATCTCCTGCCTGCGGGACATGAAGGACGATTACGGAATCATACCGATGCCGAAGCTTGACGAGAATCAGGAGAAATATCTGACCTACGGCTCGCCGTGGGGACCCTGCGGCGTGGCTGTGCCGGTGACGAACACCGGAGACAAGCTCGAGCTGACCGGGAACGCGATGGAGCTGATGGCGTATCTATCGCACACGAGCGTCGGCGAGCAGATGTACAATGTGACGCTGCAGGAGAAGGTCTCGCGCGACGAGGCTTCGAAAGAGATGCTCGGTATTATCTACGAGGACATAATCTTCGACCTGAACGGAATACACAATTTCGGCAATTCGGGCAACACGCTCCGCAGCTGCGCGATAGGGCGCGAGGAGAACTTCACCTCGAAATACGCGTCGCTCAAGACCAAAGCCGAAGCCGAGCTTGACAAGCTGATTGAACAGTATAATTCAATTGAGTGAATATCAGCCGTAATTTCGTATTGATTATGATTTTATATGAGCTTTGACCTATGAGTAAGGATTGATCTGCTGTAGTACCGCAGCAAAGGCATTATCATACTGTAGTACCACGGCAAAGGCATTGCCGTATAAAAACGAAACCGCACAGGTAAAAAAATCCCGCGTGACGCGAGCCGGACGCGGGATTTTTGGTATAAAAGAAAGTTTGGATTAAACGAGTATTGACCCGAACGGAGTCGTATTTCGGCTGCGTCGGCATTTACTTGCGGTCGCACATCGTCTTGTTGATAGCTTCCCAGATGCCGTTTATATACGTAGCGCCGAGCGCGCGGTCGTAGAGTCCGTAGCCCGGACGTCCGGTCTCGCCCCAGATCATGCGACCGTGGTCGGGACGGATGTAGCCGTTGAAGTCGACGTCCCAAGCGGCGCGCAGGATGTCGTACATATCGAGCGAGCCGTCCTCACTGCGGTGGCCGGTCTCGTTGAAGTCACGCGGACCGGTCAGCTTTATGTTGCGGGCGTGCAAAAAGTGGATGCGTCTCATCGCGCCGAAGTGGCGGATCATGTCGACGACGTCGTTCGACGCCGACGAGCCGAGCGAGCCGGTGCAGAGCGTCAGTCCGTTGTACTCGCTGTCATAGAGCTTGCAGAAGCGCTCGAGGTTCTTCTTGTTCGTGATGACGCGCGGCAGACCGAAGATTCCCCACGGCGGATCGTCCGGGTGGATAGCCATTTTGATTCCGTTCTCCTCGCAGACCGGAATGACTCCGTGCAGAAAATAGCTCATGTTCTCCCAGAGCTTTTCCTCGTCGACCGATTTGTACTCGGCGAGCAGCGCGCGAAGTCCGTCCTGTGTATAGCTCTCATCCCAGCCGGGCAGAGACAGCTTCTTTGTGTTCGGGTCCATCGCGAGAACCTCGGCGTCGCGGTAGATAAGGCAGGTCGAGCCGTCGGGGTTCTTGTGCGAGAGGTCAGACCGCAGCCAGTCGAACACCGGCATGAAGTTGTAGCAGATCACCTTGACTCCGGCGTCGGCTAACTTCTTCACGTTGCGGCGGTAGACCTCGATGTATTCGTCGCGGGACGGCTTGCCGAGCTTGATGTCCTCATGGACCGGTACGCTCTCGACTACCTCAAACGCGAGGTTGTGCGCGTTGGCGGCGGTCTTGACCGCGGCAATCGACTCGGCGCTCCACTCTTTTCCGGGCGGAACGTCGTATACAGCCGAGACAATGCCGGTCATGCCGGGTATCTGCGAGATATACTCAAGGCTTACCGGGTCGTCCGCGCCGTACCAACGGAAGGTCATTTTCATTTCTTTCATTGTATTTCCTCCTTGTCATAAATTCTGACGCGACGGCAGGGTTTTGCCGGTATGCGCCATATCATATATAATGATACAATAAATCGGGCGTTTTGTCAACCGAAAATCTGCCATGACTATATGCTATTTTTTATATTTTGAATCAATTGTAGGCGGCGCGGCATATAAACACGGCTCCGCGCTGAATAAGACAAAAAATTCACATATTATTCGGGCAAAACACTTGATTTTGCGACCGGAATAGTGTACAATATTATAGTATAAATATAAACGTGA
>ERZ1643251.3519-NODE-3519-length-14406-cov-7.202355_pt1 | contig 14406 bp, 15 predicted proteins | sample MGYA00579261_ERZ1643251 | MGnify/ENA primary metagenome ERZ1643251 (study PRJEB29033, sample SAMEA4952267) | chicken gut metagenome | biome: Broiler Chicken; feature: Gastrointestinal Tract; material: Caecum | place: Ireland | collected 2018 | study: Broiler... | reverse complement strand
CCAAGGTTCCCCCTGATAGCTGGAATCCAGCAAAGCAAAGTAGACGCTCCCACTATGGGTAACAGTTAAATATTCTAGAATTAAAGTAGTATAAAAGCAACAAAAATAGTGCGACAAAGTTCGACATTATGGACAAATATTCGAATAATTGTTATGATTATGATGGTGGTAAATATGGATGAGAATATGCATAATCATAATAAATATTTAAGTAAGTATGCAACATGTGATGATGATGCTATATATTTACGGAAAGTAAGTAATGATTTTAGAACGCCTTTTTTTAGGGATATAGATAGAATTATATATACACTTGCATTTACTAGATATAGTGATAAAACGCAAGTATTTTCGTTTAAAAGTAATGATCACTTGACTAAGAGAATGATTCACGTGCAATATGTTAGTAAAATTGCTAGAACTATAGGAAGGGCACTTGCTTTAAATGAAGACTTGATTGAGGCAAGTGCACTCGGTCATGATTTAGGTCATACGCCATTCGGGCATGTTGGAGAAGAAATACTTAATAAGATAAGTCTTAATTGTGGTGAAGGATTTTTTAATCACAATATTCATAGTGTAAGACTTCTTATGTATATTGAAAATTATGGAATGGGTAAAGATATTACTTTACAAACACTTGATGCTATAATGTGTCATAATGGGGAACTTCCTCAAAATGAATATGTACCAAGGAAGAAAACTAAAGAAGAATTTTTTGAAGAATATAATTTAAGTTATAAAGATAGAGGTATAATTAAAAAATTAAGACCAATGACTTTGGAAGGTTGTGTGGTTAGAATTAGTGATTTAATAGCATATTTGGGAAGAGATATTGAAGATGCTATGCGTCTTAATATTGTCAGTTTTAATGATATTCCAGATAGTGTAAAAAAACACTTAGGAAGTAGTAATAGAGAAATAGTAAATACTATAATTAAGGATGTAATAGAAAATAGTTTAGGGAAAGATTATATTAAACTAAGTGATGGAGTATATAAAGCAATAGTTGAATTAAAAGATTTTAATTATAAAAATATATATGCATTAGCATATACAAAGAAAGAAAGAGAAAAGTTAGAAATAATACTTAATACTTTATTTAATAAATATCTGGAAGATATAAAAAATAATAATCGGGATTCAAATATAATAAAATCATATTTATATAATATGAGTGAAGAATATAAAAATAATAATAGTAAAGAAAGAATAGTAATTGATTATATTGCGGGTATGACTGATGATTATTGTGTTAATGAGTATAATAAATATGTAAAAAATGATAATAATAAGGAAGAGGTGGAAAATGATTTATAAAACGTATAAATGTAATTCTTTTAATGTTCATACGATAAAGACGGATAAGTTTAAAACAGCACATATGGAAATAATGTTTCGAAAACCGGTAGTTAAGGAAGAATTATGTGCTTATACATTTTTGATGGATATGTTATCGGAGTCATCAGAAAAATATCCGTTACGGCGAGATTTGATTGTCCGTTTTGAAGAACTTTATAAAACTAGTGCTTATGCGATTACTGTTAAAACTGGTAATGTTTTAAATTGTAATATGATACTTGATTTTATTAATCCGGGTTTTATTGAAGATAAGAATTATTTAGAAGACGTAATTAAACTTCCTTTTGAATTATTATTAAAACCTAATGTAGTAAATGAAGAATTTGATTTAAAACAATTTAATATTGTTAAGGAAAGAATTATTAGGGATATTAATAGTATTAAGGATAATTCTTTTAAGTATTCAGTTAGAAATGCTTTTAATAGTATGAATCCGGATAGTCCAACTAGTTATTCAGTTTTAGGGTCTTTAGAAGATGTAGATAAAATTACTCCTAGTTCTTTATATAAGACTTATAAATCTCTATTTAAAGAATGTGTTTGTGATATTTTTGTTATTGGTAATTTAGATATGGATGAAGTAGTTAGTCTAATAAAGAAATATTTTCATCATCGTTATATTAATACTGCGACATTGGATTTGTTGGTTGATAATAGTGTAAGAAAAAAAGAAATAGTACAAAGTGATAAATCAGATAATATTCAAGCCAATATGGTTATGATTTATAATGTTGGTAATTTAAGTGATGATGCAAGACATGTAACATTCCAAGTGTTTAATTATATTTTTGGTAATGGAGGACTTACTAGTAAATTATATAAACAAATTAGAGAAGAAAATAGTTTATGCTATAGCATTAGTAGTTTATATATGAAGTATGATAAATTGTTAGTTATTCATGTTTCTTTGGAGGATAAGAATGTCAAAAAAGCTAGTAGTTTAGTTAAGAAATGTTTAAAAGATATGATTAATGGAGATTTTAGTGATGATGAGTTAAATGATGCTAAACTAAATTTAGTTATGTCTTTGGATTTAGCACAAGATAATAATGTTTCGATACTTAATAATTATGTATTTAATATATTTGATAATTTACCAGATTTAGATAAAAGAAAAGAACTTATAAATAAAGTTACTAGAGAAGATGTTATTGATGTTGCAAAGAAATTAAAACTTAATACTATATATGTTTTAGAAGGAAAGGGGGAAGAAAATTGAAAGAGATAGTTTTAGAAGGATTAGAAGAAAAAATATATGAATATACTACTAAAAATGGTTTAAAGGTATACATGTGGGTCAATGAAAAAGTTAATGGTTGTTTTGCTAGTTTGTCGGTGAAGTATGGTTCAATTCATACTAAGTTTAAAGTAGGTAAGAAAGTTTATACGGTTCCTAATGGACTGGCTCATTTCTTAGAACATATCAAATTTAATATGAAAGAAGATGTAACTGCTCATGATGAGTTTATAAAAATAGGGGGAGACTCTAATGCTTTTACAACTTTTAAATATACTTCTTATATTGTATTTGCTACCCAAAATAAAATAGAGAATTTAAATTTGTTGTTGGATTTTGTGTATAATCCTTATTTTACAAAGAAAATGATTAGTAAGGAAAAGGGGATAATCGTTGAAGAAGCAAATATGAGTAATGATGATCCATATTCTAAAATATTTTATGATAACTTAAAAAATGTTTTACAAAAATCTAATTATCGAAATTTGATAACGGGAGAAGTAGAGGATATAAAAGAAATAAGTTTAGATGATGTAGAGATTGTTTATGATACGTTTTATCATCCTAAAAATATGTTTTTAACGATAACGGGTAACTTTAATCCCTATGAAATGGCAAAGACGGTTGAAGATAATTTAGCGAAAAAAGAATTTAGAGAATTTCAAGAAGTGGATATTATTAGTGAAAGTGAACCTAAGAAAGTTACTAAAGATTATATGGAAGAAAATGTCGGAATAACTTATCCGCGGGTTAAGTATTCTTTAAAAATACCTGTAAATAAATTTAAAAATGTGGAAACGATAGATTTAAAGTTGTTATGTGATTTGATACTTAATATTAACTTTGGTTCGACGAGTGAATTTAGGTCGGATTTGATATTGAAGGGGCTTGTTACAAGTATGGGTTATAGTTTAGATATATATGAAGAATATATGGTTATAACTATAACTGCAAATACTAATTATCAGGATGAAGTAATAAAACTAATTAGAGAAAAATTTGATAATTTAGAAGTTGATGAAAAAGATATAGTTCGTAAGAGAAATGCTGCAATTGCGACCCTTATTTTGGATTATGAAGATATTGAACAAGTTAATATGAAAATACAAGATGATATTATTAATGAAGGAGAAATTATTACTGATTTAAAGATTAGAGTTGCTAGTATTAATCAAGAAAAATTAGAAAGTGTTATTAACTATATTAATAATGATAATGTAGCAATTAGTGTATTTAAGCCAAAAGAAAACCAAGAATAATCTTGGCTTTTTTTATTATCTGTTGTAGAATTCAACGATAAGTTGTTCATTAATTTCTGGATTAAGTTCAGTTCTTTCTGGAGTTCTTAAATATTTTCCAGTTAAATTTTTCTTATCCATTTCTAAGAATGCTGGAACAGTTCTATTTTGTTCAAGTGAATCGATAATAGCTGGATGGTTTTTAGAGTTTTCTTTAACAGAAATTACATCTCCAACTTTAGTAGTGTATGATGGAATATCAACCTTTTTACCATTTACTAAAATATGACCATGATTTACTATTTGACGAGCACTACGTCTAGTTCTAGCCATTCCAAGACGATATACCATGTTATCAAGTCTTGATTCAAGTAAAACTAGTAAATTTTCCCCAGCGATACCTTTCATCTTAGATGCTCTTTCAAAAGTACGACGAAATTGTTTTTCGTTTAAACCATATAGAATACGTACTTTTTGTTTTTCTTGCATTTGGATACCATATTCACTAAGTTTCTTACGACGATCTTGGCCATGTTGTCCTGGTGCATAAGGTCTTTTAGCAAGTTCTTTACCGTTTTCTAATGTTGAAAAACCTAAACGACGAGACTTTTTATAAGCAGGTCCTGTGTATCTTGCCATAATATCTCCTTTCTTTATATTGCAAAAGATTTATCCGTTATACCGAAATTATAGGGAGTTTAAATTAATTTTTCTAGGGCAGTCCTAGATACTTTATTCCGCATTGCGTTTTAAACACATTATAATTCGATATAACACTGCCATAAAACTTGTGCGAATATATTATATAATAGTTGAGTGATTAAAGTCAAATAATTTTAGCTAAAAATCTGGAATATTGCTTTAGTAGGGTGAGAATTTTAATTAAAAGCCATTACTTCTTGGTCACTATCAGGATAATTAAATAAAACTTCTTCAATGCCATAGCTATCACGTAAAGATAGCGCAATTGAATATTTTACTTCTTCAAGCATATCTTCATCATTTAAGTTGGCTAGTAAATGATTGTCAAATGAAAGACTTATACTATTTTCAAGTAATTCGTAGTTTGTAAGATTGGTAGATGCCGCAAGATAACTGATTAGATTAGTATGATATATTGGGGTAGATTTCAATTCTTTAATGATTATTTCTGCTTTTTCTCCAGTTTCATTAGATACTTTAGTTACTGGAACATAGTAATAATAATCATTATGTTTACTAAGATAATAAATAGTAGTTTTGCTAGTGTCTTTGATGGAATCTAAATTATATATTTTGTTAACTCCATAATTTTTATCTAGAAATTCTGGTAGTTTTTTCTTAGAGTTTGGTAAATTTTTTAATTTTTCTCCTTCAACTTCAATACTTAGTTTTTTTATTCCTGAAATTTCTAAAATAGAATATATTAAGGCTTCTAACATTTTTTCTTCATCCTTAATAGAGACATTTAAAAAATTTTTGTTAAAGTTAATTGTCAAAATACCATTTTCGAGATTGGTATCAAGAACTTTGGTCCCTTCGGGGATAATTCCTTTAAAGCCATCTCGAATATAACTTGATTTTTCACTACCTATAGTAAGTGATTCAATTACCTCTAAAATTAGTTCGTCGGTTGTTTTGCTTTCTTGAACAATTGATGTTCTAGCAATATATTCTAAACTATCAACGAGAAATATAGGCATTTCTTGTTTTTCAATATAGGATAGTGATTCTTCAATCGGCGTAGTTGTGGGGAAAAAGTAAATAATAAGTAAAATAAATAGAGCAAGGGTTGCTACCATGATTCTTCTTAAAGATGATTTTTTTAACATAATCTCACCTGTTTAATTATATTATAATCAATAAAAAAAAGACCGAAGTCTTAATTAAATTGTTATTTCACCTAATTTTATTAGTTCAACTACAGCTTGGGCTCTTCCTTTGACTCCTAGTTTTTGGATAGTGTTAGATATATGATTGCGAACTGTTTTTTCACTTATTCCTAAAAATTCAGCAATTTCTGTAGTTGTTTTGTTTAATACTAATAATTCGAAAACTTCTTGTTCTCTATCGGTTAATATCTTCTTGTTCATATTATCCTCCCTAAACTAAAATAGCTTCATAATATTTTATGAAGCATTTAGTTAAGCGTGCGGGTTTATGTAATTATTCAAATTTTACGGTAATATATTTTTGGGTGTCATAAAGACTTTGGACTGATCTGATTATTTTATTAGCTAGTTCCTTATCGTGTTTACTTGAGGCAATGACAATACTTATAGTGTCTCCTTCAATTTTGACAAAGTTATCATATTTATATTCATCAGTTATTAGTTTTTCAATCTTTTCACACTCACTTTGAGAATTACTTAAAGCTTGTAGGGCATTGTATGCATCATTTTTTTCTTCGATAGTTGCCTCAGCATCTAATAAAATATTTTGGTATTCCGTCATTTGTTTTAATACTGATTCATCATCTTCAACTTGTAGGGCTACAATTACATCTGATTCACTAACCTCAACAACTTCACTTACATCATTATCTCCAGCTAGAACGCTGATTGTCTCATCACCCATACTGACATAATAAATTCCTAATACTAAAATTAATGAAAATAATGTTATAAACCAAAGATTTTGTTTGTTTATCATATTCGCCTCCGTTAATCTAGTAAAGTATATGTACTTAAATTTTTTATATGCAAATTTTAAATTGTCTTTAAAAATTGTCGATTATATGGTAAACTAGTTGTAGTAAGGTGAATGTAATGGGAAGAACAACTTTTTTGTTACTAGCGGTTGCTTATTATATAGTAACTGTTATAGTCGTGATTGTTATTTTAAATTTAATAAATCGTAAAGAAAAAAATAAATTAAAGAAACAAATAGATGAATTAGAAAAGGAAAAGAATTTGGTTATTTCAGCAAGTATGCTTTCGGAATTAAATAAAGTTGAAGCTTTAGTTAATAATGATGAAATGCGGGCAAAATTAGATGATTGGAAAAAAAGATTTAATAATATTCGAGATGTTGAAATGCCGAAGATAACAGATACAATTAATGAGATTGAAGAATTATTTGAAGATCGAAACTTTAAAGAGTTAAAAGGTCTTATTTTAAAAGCGGATTTTGATTTAAATAATTTAAAGACTAAGGCTTCTTTTTTACTAGATGAAATAAAAGATGTTACATTAAGTGAAGAAAGAAATAGAGAAACAATTACAAAACTTAAGGCACAATATCGTGAAATTGTTGCTAATTACAAAGATTATGAAGAAGATTATGCATTAATTAAAGTGCCGATAGAATTACAATTTGAAAATGTTGATAAGCTATTTCAAACTTTTGAAGTTGCGATGGAACAAAATGCCTATACTGAAGTAGGTAAAATTGTTAAGGCAATTGCCGATATTATCGATAATTTAAAAGTTGTTGTAGATGAAACGAGACCAATAGTAAATTTAGGTAAAAATTTAATTCCTAAAAAGATAGAAGATATAAAGAATATAGTTGAAAAGATGACGCGGGAAGGCTATAATTTGGAATATTTAAATATTGACTATAATATAGCAGAAGCTGATAAAAAAATTCAAGATATATTTCAAAGATTAAACGTTTTAAATATTGAGGATTCATTATTTGAACTTAAAACAATGCATGATTATTTTGATTCTTTATATAATGATTTTGATAAAGAAAGAATAAGTAAAAAAATATATGAAGATTATAGTAGAAGTATTTTAATTAAGGCTACTAAGTTAGAAAAAGTAAACAATGAATTATATAAAAAGATAGATGATATTAAATATAGTTATGATTTAACTGATGATGAAGTGGCAGTTATTGCAGAAATTAAACAAGAAATAATGAATATTCGGGCAAGTTATGATAAAATAGTTGATGTTGCAAGAAGTCATATTTTATCTTATTCTAAGTTGGCTCGAGAAATGGAAATTATTAATTCTAAATTGGTTAAGACGGAAGAAAAATTAAATGGTGCTTTGAAGACTTTGGGAAGTTTAAAAGAAGATGAACTTCGAGCAAGAGAACAACTTGAAGAAATTAAGAAGATTTTAAATCAAACAAAAGATAAAATTCGTTCATTTAAATTACCAGCAGTACCTAAAAATTATTATGTTGAACTAGCAGAGGCGATGGAAGCAATTGATGAGCTTATTAAAGCTTTAGATAAAAGACCAATTTCGATTAAAATTTTAAATTTACGAGTTGATACGGCTAGGGATTTGGTTTTAAAAGTTTATAATACGATTAATGAAACGGTTAAAACCGCGAGAATGGCAGAGGTAGCAATTGTTTATGGAAATAGGTATCGTGTAACAAATAAAGAAGTTGATTTTGGATTGGTAAAGGCAGAAAATATGTTTGCTAAAGGTAACTTCAAGAGTAGTTTGGAAAATGCCATAAATGCCATAAATATTGTTGAACCTGGTATCCATAAACGTTTGCTAGAAGAATATAAGTAGGAGATATTATGAAGAAGAAATTTTTGTTTTTGGTAACTATCTTTTTAGGTTTTGGTATTTTTATGCCTGATGTTATGGCTGCTACGACAGATCCACAGTTTTGTGTAAGAACTTCAGCTATATGGCAATTTGTTGGATATGGAATATTTGTTTTAAAAATACTAATACCAATAATTATTATTGTTTTTGGGGTAATTGATTTTGTTAAAGCCGTGTTAAGTGGTGATGATAAAGGTGTTAAAGGTGCTGCCGTATCACTTTTAAAAAGAGCAATTGTAGGTATGGCAATTTTCTTTGTTCCAACTATTGTTAAAGTAATCTTTGATATGATTGATAATATTACTGGTGGTTTAAATGAGATTGAAGCATGTGAAACATGTTTACTTGATCCAACTAGTGGTTCTTGTGATGCTTATATTAAACAAGCCGAAGATTTAAGGGCATCAGGTAATTAGGGAGGAAATGCTATGATATATTTGGATTATAGTGCTACCACTCCAGTATCTTATGAAGTGTTAGATACAATTTCGAAAGTTACTAAGGAATTTATTGGTAATGCCAATTCAATTCATTCTTTAGGGAAAAAATCGGCGGATTTGTTAGAAAGTGCGACGAAGCAAATCGCCGATATTTTTGGGGTTAATAGTAATGAAATCGTTTATACTAGTGGAGCAACTGAGGCTAATAATATGGCTTTAATTGGGGTTGCTATGGCACGTCACAAAAAGGGAAAACATATTATTGTTTCAAAATTAGAACATCCTTCGATTTATGCAATTTGCGATTATTTAAAAAGCATTGGCTTTATAATCGATTATGTCAATAATGATCAAGAAGGTTTGATCGATTTTGATGATTTGAAAGAAAAGGTGCGAGAAGATACAATTTTAGTAAGTATCTGTGCGGTAAACTCGGAAACTGGAGTTCGTCAGCCACTTAAAATGATAAGACAAATCATTAAAAAAGAAAATATTGCGACAATTTTTCATTCTGATATGACTCAAGCAATTGGGAAAGTGCCAGTTAATTTTCATGATGTCGATTTGGCAAGTATGTCAGCCCATAAGATATTTGGGCCTAAAGGGATTGGGTTTCTTTATAAAAGTAGTATGGTAAAAATAACACCACTTATCTATGGTTCTGGTAAGAGTAATGATTTAAAACCAGGGACACCACCACTTCCTTTGATTGCTGCATTATCAAAAGCAGTACGACTTGCTTGTAATGATTTGGAAAAAAGAGAAAGATTTGTGGGATTATTAAATGATAAAATAGTAAATGTTATGGAAAAGTATCCTAATATTAAAATTAATAAAACTAAGTATTCAATTCCGCACATATTAAATATTAGTATTATGAATGTCATGCCAGAAACGATGATTCATGCTTTGGAAAAATATGAAATATATGTAAGTACTAATACGGCTTGTGCTAGTGGGGAAGTATCTCATAGTGTAGCTGCGATATATGATGATGTGAAAAGAAGCAAACATACAATAAGAATTAGTTTGTCTTATGTTACAACAACGGAGGAAGTAAATAAATTTTTAAGTATATTTAAAGAAGTATATGAAAAATTAAGTATGGTTAGATAGGGGGATTTATGAAACATATTATAATTATTAAATATGGAGAGCTTTCAACTAAGAAAGATAATATTAATTATTTCTTAAAATCTTTAAAGAATAATATAAGTAATAATTTAAGTGATATAAAACATACAATTACTTATGATTTTGGTAGAATGTTTATTGAAGTAAATGAAGAAGATATTGAAAAGACTGTTGAAAGATTAAAATGTATTTTTGGAATACATGAAGTAATTGTAGGTTATATAAATGATGAAAGAGAAATAACTAATATAAAGGAACATGTTTTAGAATTAATTAAAGATAAAGAGTTTAAAACTTTTAAAGTAGTTACTAAAAGAAGTGATAAGAATTATCCAATAAATAGTATGGAAGTTAGTAGAACTATCGGAGGGCATATTTTAAAAAATATTGAAGGAATAAGTGTCGATGTTCATAATCCAGAACTTTTAGTAAGTGTAGAAATTAGAAAAAATGAAGTACTTTATTATTTTAATGGCTTATCTGGTCTTGGAGGTTATCCAGTTGGAACGCTTGGTAAGGGACTTCTCATGTTAAGTGGAGGAATTGATTCTCCAGTTGCAGGTTATCTTACTATTAAAAGAGGAGTAAAAATAGAAGGAATCTATTTTGAAAGTCCGCCGCACACTAGTGAATTTGCTAAAGAAAAAGTAATTAAGTTATCACGAGTACTTGCTAAATATAATTCGCAAGTTAAATTACATGTAATTAATTTTACGCACATTCAAGAAGAAATTCTTAAAAATATTCCCCATGAGTATTTGATTACAATAATGCGTAGAATGATGTATCGGATTAGTGCTATTATTGCTCATAATAATAAATGTAATATACTAGTTAATGGGGAATCTATTGGGCAAGTTGCCAGTCAAACTTTAACAAGTATGCGAGTTATTAATGAAGTAGTAAAGATGCCGGTGATAAGACCAGTGGCTTGTTTTGATAAATTAGAGATAATAGATTTGGCAAAAAAAATTGGAACATATGATATAAGTACTTTACCTTATGAAGATTGTTGTACTATTTTTGTTCCGGATCATCCAGTAATTAATCCAAGTAGTATAAAAGCACAAGAATATGAAAAATTAATACCATATAAAGAGTTGATTCATGAAGCAATAAAGGGACATGAAGTAATTTGTGTTGGTGTAGAAGAAGATAAGACTTACGAAGATATATTGTAAAGAATAAAAAAGTTTAATATTAAGAGAACAAATTGAAAATAAAATGATAAATGTTTAAAAAATATAAATATTACCATAATAATAGTGGTGATATTATGTTTAAAGCAAGTGACTACTATTATAAAGGGTATGATGTAACTAATAGTAGTAGATTAGAAAAGTTAGCAATGGAATTAAGTAATCCTTATGGATATAATTTGGAAAGTAGTTTGAGAAGAGTAATTGATTATGATAAGAAAGTAACTTATACCAATCAAAATAACGTAAAAAATAAGGAATTTTCAGGAAAAAGATAGTAAAAATATCTTTTTTTTTGTATAATAAAAGGGAGGTGAAAATAAATGAAAATATTATCAGTAAATGCTGGTTCTTCATCACTTAAATTTACATTGATTGAAATGCCAGCACAAGAAGTTATTGCTAGTGGCTATTTTGAAAAAATTGGTCTTGATGGTAGTTTTTATACTATTAAATATAATGGTGAAAAAATTACTAAAGAAAGTGATCTTGCTGATCACGCTGTTGCAGTAAAAGTTTTAATGGATGAATTAGTCAATTTAAATATTATTAGTTCTTTGAGTGATATTGAAGGAGTAGGTCATAGATTAGTTCATGGCGGTCAAGAATTTACAGCATCTGTAGTTTTAAATGAAGATATTTTAGAAAGAATATCTAAATATAATGATTTGGCGCCGCTTCATAATCCTGCAAATATTATGGGAGTTAGAGCATTTATGGAAGTCTTACCTGGAGTTATTCAAGTAGGTGTATTTGATACTGCTTTTCATACAACTATGGCTGCAACTGAATATTTATATCCAGTACCATATGAATGGTATGAGGAATATCAAGTAAGAAAGTATGGATTTCATGGAACTAGTCATAGATTTATCAATAAAACTATTAGTGAATATTTTGAAAGAAATGATTTAAAGGTAATTTCTTGTCATATTGGTAATGGTGGAAGTATTACTGCCATTGATTCAGGTAAAGTCGTTGATACGTCTATGGGATTTACACCACTTGCAGGTATTATGATGGGAACTCGTAGTGGAGATATCGATGCTAGTATCTTAGAATATATGAATAAGAAGACTGGAAAGTCATTAAGTGAACTTACAAATGAACTTAATAAGAAAAGTGGATTACTTGGAGTAAGCGGAGTAAGTAGTGATTCAAGAGATGTTGAAGTAGCTGCTGATGAGGGTAATGAAAGAGCAATTTTGGCTCAAGAAATATATGCCCAAAAGATTGCTAATTATATTGCTATGTATAATAATTTATTAAATGGGGCTGATGTTATTTGTTTAACTGCTGGAGTTGGTGAAAATAGTAAACCAATGCGAAAGATGATTTTGGATCGTATTTCTTCACTAGGAGTAGAAATTGATGAATCTAAGAATGATTTTAGAGGAGAATTTAGACTTATTACAACTGATAACTCTAAAATACCAGTTTATGTAGTTCCAACTAATGAAGAATTGATGATTGCTATTGATACAATGGAGCTTGCACAAAAAGGAAATTAGAAAGTGGTGAGTATAATTAAAAGAGAATTATACAAAAAAATATTTAAGATAATCAAAGATTATGATGAAATAGTACTGGCTAGACATATTGGACCCGATCCAGATGCTATTGCTAGTCAAATAGCATTAAGAGATTCTATCAGACTTACTTTTCCTGATAAAAAAGTTTATGCTATTGGGGCAGGAGTTTCAAAGTTTAAATATCTTGGAAATTTAGATAAACCAGATTTAACTGAATTAAATAATCCTTTATTAATAGTATTAGATGTTCCAAACTTTTTTCGAGTTGATGGTATTGAAGGTTTGGAGTATCAAGCGATATTAAAAATAGATCATCATCCAGCAGAAGATATTATCGGAGATGTCGACTGGACGGATGAGGCAATGAGTAGTACTTGTGAAATGATTGCTAATTTGATTATGGAAACTAAGTTAGTAATGGATCAAAAGATTGCTGAGAATCTATATACAGGAATGGTTTTTGATAGTGATAGATTTTTACTACAAAATACTAGTACAGAAACATTTAAAACGGTTTATAATTTACTTACAACTAGTAAAATTGACTTTGTACCTTTATATGATAACTTATATGAAAGAAGTATTGTTGAAGAAAAATTTAGAGCTTTTTTAATTAATCATATCGAAATAAGTGATAATCATTTTGGATTTATTTATGTATCAGCAGAAGATTTAAAGAAGTATAATGTTGAAGCAACAATTGTTTCAAATCAAGTAAATGATTTTTACTTCATCAAAGAACTATTATGTTGGATGTTTGTTGTTTATGATGAGCGAAATGAAATATATAAGGCAAATATTAGAAGTCGGGGACCAGTTATAAATGAAGTGGCTAGTAAATATAATGGGGGAGGACATAAGTTTGCATCAGGATGTCGCAGTAAAGATTATAAAGTAATGGAAGATTTGGCTAAAGACTTGGATGATGCATGTAAGGCTTATATAACGAAAGAAAATAACTAATGGAGATAAAAAAAATAAGCAAGAAAAAAAATAATCTATATCAAATATTACTTAGTGATAATACTTCACTAAGTTTTTATGATGATACAATAATTAAATATAACTTATTGGTAAATAAGACTTTTGATGATAAAACTTTACAGGAGATGTTAGCGTTTAATAATGAATCAGCGGCATATTATAAAGCATTAAGTTATATTAAAGCAAAACTTCGAACTAAAAAAGAAATAGAAGATAAATTAAAAAAGTTAGGGTATACTAATAATGTTGTTTTAGCTACTATAAAGAGATTAGAAAACCAAAAATATTTAAATGATGATATTTATATAAAAGCATATATTAGTGATCAAGTGAATTTAACATTGAAAGGACCTAAAAAAATAAGTTATGAATTGGAAAAATTGGGTTTTGCTAGTAATGTTTTTAATAAATATATAGAGAGTTATGGTGAATATATTTGGCAAGAAAAAGTAAGAAAGGTTATAAATAAAAAAATTAAAAGTAATCATAATTTATCTAAAAGAAATTTAATTATTAAAATAAGGACAGATTTAATAAATTTAGGTTATAATTTAGATATGATTAATCAGGAATTAAGTAAAGTGGAAATAGATGATGATGAATCTATAATAAAAAAAGAAATTTTGAAAGCTTCTAAAAAGTATAGTAAAAAGTATAGTGGTAAAGAATTAGAATGGAAAATAAAGAATTATTTATATAGTAAAGGTTTTAAGGACTATGAAGAGGGTGTAAAAAATTTTTGTAGGTAAATTGTCATTATATGGTATACTTATTAATA
>ERZ1643251.3518-NODE-3518-length-14408-cov-4.271581_pt1 | contig 14408 bp, 15 predicted proteins | sample MGYA00579261_ERZ1643251 | MGnify/ENA primary metagenome ERZ1643251 (study PRJEB29033, sample SAMEA4952267) | chicken gut metagenome | biome: Broiler Chicken; feature: Gastrointestinal Tract; material: Caecum | place: Ireland | collected 2018 | study: Broiler... | reverse complement strand
AAAATATCTTATCAATGCGGATGGGACGCTGTACGAGAAAACGGACATGAACCTGAAGCGGACCGTAGGGGTGATTGACCCGGTGGCCTGCGCCGTCAGTATGCAGGTGATTTCCGGGCGGGTGCAGGGAATGGCCTTTTTTGACAACAAAATCCTGCTGACCCGGTCTTACAGCTTCCTCCCCTCGGAGGTACAGGTGTTTAACTACTCCCGTTACGGAATCCTTCAGGGGTCAGAAGCCTATAAGGCCATGCGTTTCCCGGAAAGACTGGAACAGATTTATCAGGACGGAGATTATATCTACGCCCTGTTTGAGTCCGCCGCCTATTCCTACCGGATGTCTTCATTTAACCGGATTGACCGGGTTATCCGGCTGGACGGAAGCGGACTGGTATCGCCATATCGCCCATAGAAAAGAGAGGAGTAATAACATGCTGATTATTCGCGACGTGACAGAAGCAGACAGAGAACAGGCGGTTGCCATGATGAAAGAGTTTTACAAAAGCCCGGCCTGCCTGCATGAAGTGCCGGAGGAACATTTTCACAGGACTATTACCGAGGCCGCAGGCCCTAATCCCGCTGTCCGGCTGATGATGCTGGAAGAGCAGGAAGGAGACGAGGCCCCCAGAACCGTAGGATATGCCCATTTTGTGGTTTCCTGGAACAACGAGGCCGGAGGACAGCAGATATGGTTTGACGAGATGGTATTTAACGAAAACGCCAGAGGAAAAGGTTACGGTACCCAGGTGTTTGCGTGGATGGAGAAAGAATACCCGGATGTGAAACGAATCCGGATGGAAGTGACCAGAGAAAACATCCGGGCTATTGCCCTTTATGAAAGACTGGGCTACAAACATCTGGATTATTACCAGATGTGCCAGGATTTTGACTGAATTGTTCGAGAATTGTAGTCGGGGACGGGTACAGGCCAGCCTGTACCCGTCCCCGTTGACCCCTTGAAGTTATCCGCAGATTTTGCAGCCCAGGGCACAGCCGGTAGGTGTTCCGGCACAGCCGCCCATGGCGGTCTCCCGCAGTTCGAAGGGAAGGCTGAGACCTACCCGGTACATGGCCTCGGCCATTTCGTCGAAAGGAATGGGATGTGTGACACCGCTTAAGGCCATTTCTGCGCAGATGAGGGCGTTGGCCGCTCCGACAGAGTTTCTGCTCTGGCAGGGTGATTCCACCAGTCCGGCGATGGGGTCGCAGACCATGCCAAGGAGATTGGAGATGGCAAGGGAAGCGGCCTGGAGAGACATCTCCGGTGTGCCACCCATGATTTCTACAACAGCGCCCGCCGCCATGGCAGAGGCGGCGCCTACCTCGGCCTGACATCCGGCTTCCGCACCGGACACAGAGGCATTGCGCATCAGAAGGTAACCGATGGCAGAAGCGTGGAGAAGCCCCTTGAACATATCCTCGTTTGCCAGTTCCCGTTCTTCCTGGAGAGCCAGCAGGACGCCAGGCAGCACACCGGAAGAACCAGCGGTGGGGGCGGCCACAATCAGTCCCATGGAAGAGTTTACTTCCAGGACAGCCATACTGTAGGCAATGGCCCTGCCTACCAGGGGACCGCAGATACTTCGGGAAGTCTTTTCAAAATCCGCCACTTTCCTCGCCTCTCCGCCAATCAGCCCGCCGATGGACTTTTTAGGATTCCTCAGAGGCTCATGAACGGCCTCCCGCATAATAGAAAGCACGGTGTCCAGTTTTTTGTCTATCTCTTCGCCGGAAAGGCTGCCGCAGGTAATTTCCCGCTGTTTCATTACAGCAGAGACGGGAAGCTGCTCCCGGGCACAGAGTTCCAGCAGTTCTTTTCCTGATTTAAAATCCATGTTACACCTCCTGGGCCTGAATCAGCATAAGCTCTTTGACATGCTTATTCTCTCTGATTTCATCTAAAATTCTTTCGGGAATCGGTTCATCGGATTCCACCACGGTATAGGCCATGGCTCCTTTGTCCTCCCGGAAAAGCCGCATGAAAGCAATGTTGACCCGCTCATTGCTGAGACACTGTGTAATATGGGCCACAATTCCCGGATGGTCTGTCTGACGCACAATCAGGGTGCTGTATTCCCCGGTAAATTCCACGTCAATCTGATTGATACGGACGATTTTAATCTTGCCTCCGCCAATCGATTCCCCCCGGACCGTCAGCTCATACCCGCCCTCGCAGGTTATCTGGATGTCCGCCGTGTTGGGATGGGCCGTTTCCGTCTTTTCGTCAATGATGTATTCGTATTCTACCCCCCGCTCTTTTGCGATGGAAAATGCGTCCCGGATTCTCGGGTCATCCGTGGAAAATCCCAGGATTCCGCCAAGCAGGGCCCGGTCCGTGCCGTGTCCGTGATAGGTTTTCGCAAAGGAACCGTAAAGGGTAAACGTGACACGGCGCACCGGAGACGGACACATCTTCCTGGCCAGCAGTGCCATGGACACGGCTCCCGCTGGGTGGGAGCTGGACGGCCCAATCATGTTGGGGCCGATGACATCAAAAATACTTAAAAACTTCATAACATTCCTCCAGCAAGATTCCGCCGGAATACGGCGGAAGATACTTTGTAAAAAATCGCGCTTTTACGCAGGGCCCCGCCGGGCGGAACCCTTTTTACTATAACATATGCTCCGCATATGTCATCCCTCCGGGGGATGCGCACGCCCCGGCAGGGTAACGCCTCCCTCTGGTCGGCCCGGGGCGGCGCTGTTATAATGTCTCACGACATTATAACATATCCGGTGAAATTCTAAAAGGGAAATCAGGGAAGCAGATGGGGATAAGTGATACCGGCGCCCGTATTCGGATGAATCAGGGAGAAAACTGTATCCAGTGCAAAGACAGAAAGCAGTAAAATTACCAGAAATCTCCGGTGGGAAAGGGCGATTCTCTGAATCTGCCTGTCCAGAAACGGCGCCGCCACATAGCAGACAAAACAGCCGCCGAAGGCAAACAGAAGAAGCCCTGCCAGGCAGACTTTCCCGTGAAGCTGGAACAGCATACCGCTGTAGTCCCACCATTTCTGGTGAAACAGCATGTCCAGGGCAGTGGCGGTCATGTATTCAATCAGTCCGGCCAGTACCATGGAAATGCCAAACAGTTTCAGGGGACGGGACCGGAACCGGCGCAGCAGTACCAGAATCAGAATGCCGCCCACCCCATAGATGGGAAGCCAGGGGCCGGTCAGTACACCCCGGTTTACAAATGCGTGGTCCATGTATGCGTGCAGAAGCACTTCCCAGAACCAGCCTGTGAAAGCATAAGCAAAAAACTGGAGTACCAGGGAGTCAAAACGGTAGCTGGCCTGTTCCGCCCGGGCAATGCGGGAAGGAAACTGCCTCTGTATGGAACTGGAAATAAGAATCAGCTGTTTTTTCATGAATGCCGCCTCCTCGTCTCATTCTTTAAAATATTTATCCTTTGATACACGGTCTTTGAAAAATGGCTACTTTTCGGTGTTTTGCGCGTCCAAAAGTCATGCCTGCCTGCGCAGGCGCAGTCCGCACGACTTTTGTCCGCTTGTATCATTGATTTCATTGTAAAGGAGAAAATCTAAGATTCCGTAAAGGCGGATGAAAGAATTTCTGAAGATTACAGAGGAGTTATTAAGAAATTATGAAGCGGAATGCGGGCAACTTTTGGAAAAAAATCTTGAATAACCAGCGCTCTTATGATAGAATATCATTGGCTTATTTCCCGGGAGGTGTGAAAGAATGGAAATTTTGAAAACCGTAATTATGATTATTTTCGCAATAGATTGTATCGCATTAACGATTATCGTATTACTTCAGGAAGGAAAGGCAGCAGGCCTCGGAACCATTGCCGGAGCCGCAGATACTTACTGGGGACAGAACAAAGGCCGTTCCATGGAAGGAACACTTGTAAAGTCCACCAAGTTTCTGGCGATTCTTTTTATCGTGCTGGCCGCTGTATTAAACCTGAGCGTATTCGCATAGGCGGATGATATGGATGAAATGAGGAACACTCTATAGGGAATATAGAGTGTTCTTTTTTGCAATAAGTTACAGGAGGCAGGAGATGGACGAAAGACGGAAAAAACTGATATATGATTTTATCTGCGATGACTGCTATGTGCCCATGAAGAAAAAAGAGATGGCCATGCTCCTGCAGGTGCCGAAGGAGAGCCGGCAGGAACTGGAAGAAATACTGAACGCACTGGAAAAAGAAGGAAAAATCCACATGACCCGGAAGGGCAGTTATGTAAAAGGAGAAGGCCGTTTTATCCAGGGGACGTTCCAGGCCCATGCCAGAGGGTACGGATTTGTTATCACAGAGCAGGAGACAGAGGATATTTTTATTCCGGAGGAGGAGACCGGAGGCGCCTTCCAGGGGGATGAAGTGGAGGTGCTTCTGACAAAAGAACCGAAAGAAGAAGGCCGGCGCAGAGAAGGAAAGATTGTCCGGATTTTAAAACGGGGAACCGTCCGGCTGGTAGGGCGTTATCAGGCCGGCAAAAACTACGGCTTTGTGCTCCCCGACGACCGGAAATTCAGCCAGGACGTATTTATACCGGAGGGGAAGTCCAAAGGGGCCGTTTCCGGGCACAAGGTGGTTGTGGAACTGACGTCCTACGGCGGGAAAAATAAAAAACCGGAAGGCCGGGTGACGGAGATTCTGGGCCATGTCCATGACCCGGGAGTGGACATCCTTTCCATTGTAAAAGGATTTGATTTGCCGGTGGAGTTCCCGGAAAAAGTACTGAACCAGGCCGGGCGGGTGGCAAAACCGGTCAGCGAGGCGGACCGGGCAGGCCGGATGGACCTGCGGGACTGGCAGACCGTTACCATTGACGGGGAGGACGCCCGGGACCTGGACGATGCGGTCACCCTGACAAAAGAAGGGGACCGGTATGTACTGGGCGTTCACATTGCCGATGTAACCAATTACGTCCAGGAAAACAGCGCCCTGGACCGGGAGGCCCTGAAGCGGGGAACCAGCGCCTATCTGGCAGACCGGGTCATCCCCTTGCTGCCTCACACCCTTGCCAACGGAATCTGTTCCCTGAACGCCGGAGAAGACCGGCTGGCTTTAAGCTGTATTATGACTGTGGACAAAAAGGGAAATGTGGTGGACCACGTCATTGCCGAGACCGTTATCCGGGTGGATGAGCGGATGAGCTACACCGATGTAAAAAAAATTCTGGAAGACCAGGACGAAGAAACCTGCTCCAGATACCAGGAACTGGTGCCCCTTTTTCAGAGGATGGAAGAACTGTCCCGGATTTTGCGGGAAAAACGCTATAAACGGGGAGCCATTGATTTTGATTTCCCCGAGGCAAAACTGATACTGGACACAAACGGCGTACCGCTGGATATCCGTCCTTATGAGAGAAATACGGCTACAAAGATTATTGAAGATTTTATGCTGCTGGCCAATGAGACAGTGGCAGAGAACTGCTTCTGGCAGGAACTCCCGTTTCTTTACCGGGTACATGAGGCGCCGGATGAAGACAAGATGAAAAAACTCCGGACCTTTATTCAGAACTTCGGATATACCCTGCGGGTGCCCCGGCAGGAAATCCGGCCAAAAGAGATTCAGAAACTGCTGAATCAGCTGGAAGGAACGCCGGAAGAGGCCATGATATGCCGGCTTACCCTGCGCTCCATGAAGCAGGCAAAGTACACGCCGGAGAACACCGGACATTTCGGACTGGCCGCCTCCTGCTACACCCATTTTACCTCGCCCATCCGGCGGTATCCCGATTTGCAGATTCACCGGATTATCAAAGAGAGCCTGCGGGGCAGGATGAATCAGCAGAGAAGGGAACATTATGAAAAAATCCTTCCCGGCGTGGCCATGCAGGCCAGCACACTGGAGCGGCGGGCCGATGAGGCAGAGCGGGAGACCGTCAAACTGAAAAAGATTCAGTACATGAGCCGGTTCCAGGGAGAAGTGTTCGAGGGGATTATATCCAGCATCACCCGCTGGGGCGTCTATGTAGAACTGATGAACACGGTGGAAGGACTGGTTCATGTGTCCGCCATGCAGGACGACCATTATGAATATGAAGAAGAGCATTACTGGATGAAAGGACAGCATACCGGGAAAACCTATGTGCTGGGCCAGAAGGTAAAAGTCCGCATGAAAGGATGCGACACACTGGCACGTACCATTGATTTTGAATTTGAGGAGTAAACGCCATGGCAAAGTCAAAAACAGACGGAAAGCTGATAGCAAATAATAAAAAAGCATACCATGATTATTTCATTCTGGAGACTTACGAAGCAGGAATCTCCCTTCACGGAACGGAAGTCAAGTCCCTCCGCATGGGAAAATGCAGCATTAAGGAGTCTTTCATCCGGATTGAAAACGGAGAAGTGTTCATCTACGGTATGCACATCAGTCCCTACGAAAAGGGCAATATTTTTAACAAAGACCCGCTCCGGGTAAGAAAACTGCTTCTTCACCGGGCGGAAATCAACAAGCTTATAGGAAAAACAAAAGAAAAAGGAATGGCCATTGTCCCCCTGAAGGTGTATTTCAGCAAAAGCCTGGTGAAGGTGGAAATCGGTCTGGCAAAAGGAAAGAAGCTCTACGACAAGCGGCAGGATATCGCAAAGAAAGACCAGAAACGGGAAGCAGAGCGGGAATTCAAGGTGCGGAATTTCGGATAGAAAATCCGGAATCAGCCCAAACTGTACTGGTAAAATTATTTAAAACTGTGTATTTTTATATGGTCAGTTCAGTGGTACTATTAGGTCAGTATCGGAGACAGAAAGAAGGAATGAACGATGAACCAGAAAAATACAACTGTAATTAAACTGGCACAGACCGCGCTTCTGGCGACACTGTGTTACGTATCTTTTACCTTTTTGCAGATAAAGATTCCACTGCCCGGAGGAGACGCCACGTCTCTTCATATCGGAAACGCCTTCTGCGTACTGGGGGCCCTGCTTCTGGGCGGCTGGTACGGCGGACTGGCAGGCGCGGTGGGAATGTCCATCGCGGATATCATGGACCCGGTCTACATTACCGGAGCCCCGAAAACCTTTGTGCTGAAACTGTGTATCGGACTGATTACCGGCCTGGTAGCGCATCACATCGCAAAGATTGATGAAAGCGGAGATAAAAAATACATTGCCAAATGGAGCCTGATTGCCTCTGTATGCGGGCTGGGCTTCAATGTGGTGGCCGACCCGGTGGCGGGGTATTTTTACAATCAGTTCATTCTGGGTCAGCCCCAGGAACTGGCCGGAATCCTGGCAAAATGGAGCACAGCGGCCACATTTGTCAATGCCGTGGTGTCTGTAGTACTGGTGGGAATCATTTACAATGCGCTGCGTCCGGTTCTGTTAAGAAGCGGAATCCTGATTCCCAATAAGTCCAAACGCCATAAAGCCGCATAGGACCACGGGCCGGGCAGCAAAGAGAAGTCCGGAAACGGGAAATTTTCGGCGGAGCCGCCTTGACAGAAAAGGCGGTCCCGCCCTATAATAGGAAAGAAGAAAAAACGTCTGCAAACCTTAATTCTGCGAAAAGCAGAGGTGCATGCATAAGGGCTTGTACTGGTTTCGACGGGGGTTTAGAAGTTGGGGAAGCCATCCGTAGCGGGGAACTACGTTAAAAGCTCCACTTAAATATAAACGCAGACGATAGAGTAGCGTTAGCTGCCTAGTTGCAGCAGTCGGCCCTGAGTCTCTCATCGCCCAGGATACCGGCTTCGATTAGATGAGGCACTTCACTCCCTAAGCTTTGCGGGAATGGAAGAATTTATGAAGCTACTGAAGTTCGCAGCCTGTCATTAGGCGGCGGATGGAGGGAATGAAAAAGTAATGACTGTGATGGGAGATGCCACAATGGAAGAGCTTTCGGACGCGGGTTCGATTCCCGCCAGGTCCATTCACGACAGAAAAAATCAGCATGGGAGTGATTCCATGCTGATTTTTTCTTGTCTACAGACTGGAGTTTTGAGAACGTCTTTTGCTTTTTTCGGAAATAGGGCTAAGTTGCTGGAATAGTAACAAAGTGTTCCTCTACAATCGCATTTAACTGTTCGGCAATTTCTGAAAAATCGCGGTTTAAATCAAGTGTCCGGACACTAATTTTGTTTCCGGTCATCTGATAGCTGCTGTCCGGCTGAATAGCCTCATCTGTTGCTGCGTATAAGAGCATACCAGAGACTATATGAGGATTGTCACCAAACTCTGCATCCTTGTTCTTAACATAAGTAAATATCTGGTACAAATTACCAGAATGAATCGTGTGGACGTCGTACTGGGTCTGTGTTGTGTGCGCATAATACTTGGCGTCAATGATGAGCACTCTATTGTCTTTGGTAAGCATGATATCGCTTTGCATTACCGGCAGCATTGTGCCAACACCATCATCCAAAGCCCATGAGATTTGAGATGACGTTGCGGTGACCTGCGGACATTCCTTTATGTAATATTCGAGGATAAACTTCTCGTATAGCCGATTCATATGCTGCCCATCGATAAAAGTCGCCAATTTGTATTCTCCCGAGTCTGTTGTTAAAAGCATTCCTTCAAGAATAAGCTGACACAGACTGATAAGCATGCGGTAAGTACTGTTATTCCGCCGAAAACGGATGTCTGTCCAACGAACCGAAGAAGGGTCAACAGTGTCCACGTTCGAGAAAAACAGCATTTCCTTTTTCAGTTCGTTTTTGTATTCTGCGTCTACCCGCGCATGTCGAAGCAGGAGCATAACGGTTGTTTTTAGAATCTGGTTTAAAAGATTGTTCTCGGAAAGTTCGTCATATTCACAAGTTAACATACGCTTTCTGGCAAGTTTATTCTGAATGGTTCCAGGCATATCAATTTTCCCGCGAACAACGGCGATATCTTCCTTGCGGTTGAGATATTCCCGATACAAACCTTGCTTCAACTGTCTGCCAATACCTTTTGACAGAATTGCGGCGAAAAGATTATGTATATTCTCAAACTCTTCGGTTGCAATCTCGTCGTAGCCACCTTGATTCAGTATCGTGAAGGCATAAGAAAGCATATAGTATATATTTTTTATAAAGATGTTTTTGTCCTTAATCATTGAAACACACCCTGGAGAATGTTCTCCCAGCGCTGAAGCTTACTGGTGTCATCAAACCAATATTCGCTGAGCATAGGAAGAATATCATAGTCAACAATGGAATGTAACCACTCGTCTGTACAGACGTCTCTGCCGCAGAAATAACTATGGCCGATACAAAAACCCTTGCCCAGCGACTTGTCAAGAGTGATTTCCCTGTTCAAATCTTTAACTTTGGAAATGAGCTCGTTCAAAGTATCATTGTTCAGGCTGTTCTGATACCGGATGAACCCTTCGGAATCAAAGCCCGGTTCCATTTCGAAGAAACTAAACCGGCGGCGAAGTGCGTAGTCAATCATGGCAAGGCTGCGGTCTGCCGTATTCATCATGCCGATAATATAAAGATTTTTCGGCACTGAAAAAGAAAGCCCATTGTATGCCAGAGTTGCTTTCGTACCTCTGTAATCTTTTTCAATCAGCATCAATAATTCACCAAAAATTTTGCTCATATTCCCGCGGTTAATTTCGTCGATGATAAAGAAGAAATCTTTGTCCGGCTGGTTAGCGGCCTTCTGGCAGAAACGGTAGAAGATCCCATATTTCAATTCAAATCCATCCTCCACCGGCTTATATCCCATCATAAAGTCTTCGTAAGAATAATTCTGATGGAACTGCACAAACTCAATGCAGTTATCATCCTTTTTTCCCAGCATAGACCATGCCAGGCGCCTCGCAGCAAAAGTTTTTCCAACGCCCGGTGCGCCTTGCAGAATAATATTCTTTTTATTGCGGAGAACCCCTACAAGCCTTTCGTAGCGTTTTTCGGTCATATATACTTCGCTAAGGAAATTATTCTTAGTGTATGAATCGCTGGGAGTTTCCGTGGCCACTGGATTTTCTTCACGTATCATATCGAGAATGAAGTCATATTCGCCTCTGGTCAGCTTAAACAGGCTGCCTTGCGGATTCTGGAAATATTCCATACGCTCCAATTCTGGACATCCCTTCAATGTCGTGTAGTCAATTGGCGAGGTCAGTCCTTCAACTTTCTCAAAGAACAGCTTTTCGCCATCCTGCTCCGCACTGATACGACCGAGAGCAACAACCTGCTTTACAGGATTGGATTCATAGCCGATAACCATATCTCCGGCCTTCGCATCCAGGAAATTCTGAAAAATACGACGTTTGTTTCCGTTCTCGTTGTAGAGTGTATAAGACTGAACGTCACCAATAGCAATATCGGAAAAACTCCAGATTTTAGGATTGGCATTCAGCCACCAGTATCCATGGTCAGCCTCCCCGGGAGCTGCAGCAGCATATAGCTCAGCCCCGCTCAAATCTGCTCTGTCGAGCGCCGCAGAAAGTTCATCCCTCAGTTTCCAGACAAAATTACCTTCTTCATCTTTGGCAGCATCGCGGCTTGTATAGAGAACAGTCCACCACTGCGCGGAACCATCTTCTCGTGACGCTGGTGTAATGCCGGTGGCTTCACAAACTCTTCTGGCCAGTGCAGCAGAGCCAGAACTGTAGAAATTCTTTGTTTCGCCGTATTTGATTGCCAGTTGTGTGCAGGATGCCGTGCCGCCGTAATCTTTCAGACGCTTCATGATTTCGAGTGCGCTGGTTGTGAATATCGTTTTGTCTTTTATTAACCTGCTCCAGGTATCAACAGAGAGACCTGGATTGTAGTCGATACTTTGCCAGCCCGCAGAGATAGCGTCCGTTGCGGCTTTTTGAGAATACTGCCTGCTAATGTAGAAACCAACATCAATGGTTAGGGTCTTCAATTCGGGATCTGGATAGCAGGTATCTGTTAATTGAGACTGGAAAATATCCACTAACTCTGTATCCGATTTTAGAACTTCGCTAATCTCATCGTAGAGTTTCAGAAAATTACGGATATTGTCAGCATAGGCCCCTTTCTTAAAACGATAGTCTGCCTTGAGTTCGCTGGCAACGGCTTTTACCTCGCCAAACTTGTAAATATAATATTTGTCTGAGTAACGAAGCCAGAGATATGTACTGATAGCGTTTTCGTACTGATAGTGCTGTGCGGCACCATTTCCGTATTTTTCCAAAAGTACGGTTGATTGCAGCTTGAAAGCGTTCATCCGTTCAAATACGTCCTGGCCTTCGTCAAATAGAGCAATAAACATGGCGCGGACCTCTTCAGGAGCAGCCTTTGCAAAACCGACAATCATGCCCTTGGGAAAATTGTTATTAGATGCCAGAAGGTTATAAGTTTTTTCCAATGAGCGACTTAACATTTCTGCAAAGTCTGAGGCATTTACATCCCAGTTATCCTGAAACCACTTTACAGCCTCCCATTTGTATTTTTCGTTACTCCACTGAGAGGAAACAAAGTTCTTCTTGTACTGAACCAGTACTTCTTTTAGGCGAAACTTGTCAAACATGTAATCACTCCTTTATGCATTACGCAGACTTTTGTATATTTCATCAGCAAAAATATCCGGCACCTGCTGCCTTGTTTCTTCTTTGTAATCTGAACTCATAATACCATAGAACGGTCCTGGATTCTAGTAGTGCTGATGACGCTGATTCTTTTGTATTGCATTACGTGAGGTAATCGGAAGAGCAGACAATATTCTTCTTTTTATGCTGATGTTGGCATGGCCGCCCGGTGTGCCTATGATCTTGAACGCTAACATTTGTTTGATTTTCTGCACAAAATTCGTTATAATATAGCCATTGAACAGATAAGTGAATTTGCAGAAAGTAAGAGGAGTTGCGAATATGGCTGTGAGCTACAAAAAATTATGGAAATTACTCATTGACCGCAACCTAAAAAAGAAAGATTTGGAAGAAATGGCTGGGGTGAGTCACTACACCATGAACAAACTCACCCGCGATAACAACGTTACTGTCGACGTCCTGGAAAAAGTTTGCAGGGCGCTGGGGTGTTCGCCGGATGAGATTATGGAGTTTGTGGATGAATAAAGTAGTGTCAAGGCCTACTGTGATATGCTATAAACGTAAAGATGGAGGAATCATTTATGGCTGAAAATAATAACGCCAACATTGGTTTTGAGAAACAGATTTGGGATGCAGCTTGTGTGCTGTGGGGGCACATTCCAGCCGCTGAATACCGCAAAGTTATTATTGGTTTAATCTTCTTGCGTTATATTTCCAGCGCTTTTGAGAAGCGGTATCAGGAATTAGTGGCAGAGGGGGATGGTTTTGAAGATGACCCGGATGCATACGAAGAAGAAAGTATTTTCTTCGTGCCAGAAGAGGCGCGCTGGTCTACTATTGCCGCTGCGGCCCACACTCCGGAAATTGGTACCGTGATTGATAACGCTATGCAGGCGATTGAGGCGGATAACAAAAAACTGAAAAACGTCCTGCCAAAGAATTACGGTAATCCGGATTTGGACAAGCGTGTCCTCGGTAACGTCGTAGATCTCTTTACCAATATGGACATGAGTGATACAGACGGTAGCAAGGACTTGCTTGGGCGTACCTATGAATACTGCATTGCACAATTTGCGGCTGCCGAAGGTCAGAAAGGTGGAGAATTTTATACACCCTCCAGTGTGGTGAAAACCCTCGTTTCGATTCTGAAGCCCTTCGATAACTGCCGGGTTTATGACCCTTGCTGTGGTTCTGGGGGTATGTTTGTTCAGAGTGCAAAATTTGTGCAAGCGCATAGCGGACGTAGAGGTACCGTGGCTGTTTACGGGCAGGAGGCACAGGCAGACACATGGAAAATGGCCAAAATGAACATGGCAATCCGTGGTATTGATGCGGATTTTGGAGAACACCAGGCGGATACCTTTGCACATGATTTACATCCGACCCTGAAGGCAGATTTTATTCTCGCCAATCCACCGTTTAACTATCATCCCTGGGGACAAGAAAATTTGAAGGACGACCCGCGTTGGAAATATGGTCTTCCTCCGGCAAATAACGCCAACTTCGCCTGGATTCAGCACATGATTTACCACCTCGCTCCAAATGGTAAAATCGGACTCGTGCTGGCGAACGGTGCGCTTTCTACGCAGTCCGGCGGTGAGGGAGAAATTCGTAAGAAGATTATTGAAGCCGACCTTATTGAAGGTATCGTTGCTCTGCCTACGCAGCTTTTCTATAGCGTTACAATCCCTGTAACCCTATGGTTTATTACAAAGAATAAAAAGCAAAAAGGAAAAACCGTCTTTATCGATGCGCGCAAAATGGGACATATGGTGGATCGGAAGCATCGTGACTTCTCGGATGAGGATATCGAGAAGCTGGCCGACACGTTCACAGCCTTCCAAGAAGGTAAGCTGGAAGATGTGAAAGGTTTCTGTGCGGTCGCTACAATTCAAGATATTGAAAAGCAGGATTACATCCTTACTCCAGGACGTTATGTGGGCATAGAAGAGCAAGAAGACGATGGTGAACCGTTTGAAGAAAAAATGACACGGCTGACGTCAGAGCTGGCTGATATGTTTGCTAAATCCCATGAACTAGAAGAGGAAATCAGGAAGAAGCTGGGGGCGATTGGGTATGAAATGTGAGGAATTAACGATTGCACTTAGATTTGCAGATACGTTTGCCCCATTGGAGGGAACAATTCGGGCTCATCAAAACATGATAAATAAGTTGGGGTTCGTTTGGTATGGAAAATTAGAGGCTGCCGTATCTACAAAAGTATCAAGCTGCATTATGGAAAATGAAAAGTCAAGGATGTTACTCATACACAGTGGTAGGTCTGGAAGATATTGGGCGTACATTGATAAAATCCAGTATGACACACCACCTAAAGATGAGATACCCGAATACTACCGTGATAATGCTGGTGTCTTTAAGACTTGGTTTAGAGTTGTAAAACTTGAAGAAGCACCTAAAAATATTTTAGGTTGCTGCGTAGTTGTTTCATCTCAAAGATCTCTTTCAGAAGTTTCCAAAAGTAGTATGAGTCCTTATTTTATAGTAAAAGTAGAGGAAGAATAATGGAGTTGCTATCAAAATATGTAGAGTTTAAAAACGGGAAAAAGAGACCCGTCGCGAAAGGATATATACCTGTTTATGGAGGAAATGGGATACTAGACTATACAGATACGGCAAATATGCAGGGCGGTGTTGTGATAGGTCGTGTTGGAGCATATTGTGGGAATGTTTTTTTGGTAAGAGACAAATGTTGGGTTTCTGATAATGCGATAAAGGCTATGTGCCATGAGAATATAGATTTAGGATATTTATATTACCTTCTTTCCTCTTTGCAACTGAATGAAAGAAGAATAGGTACTTCACAACCTTTGTTAACGCAGAATATTCTTAACAATATAGAAGTTGAAGTCCCAGAATTAACTATCCAGAAGAAAATAGCAGGTTTACTAGAATTATTTGATAGTAAAATAAAATTAAATAAAGAGATAAACAAGAATTTAGCGGCCTAGAG
>ERZ1643251.3512-NODE-3512-length-14424-cov-4.944533_pt1 | contig 14424 bp, 13 predicted proteins | sample MGYA00579261_ERZ1643251 | MGnify/ENA primary metagenome ERZ1643251 (study PRJEB29033, sample SAMEA4952267) | chicken gut metagenome | biome: Broiler Chicken; feature: Gastrointestinal Tract; material: Caecum | place: Ireland | collected 2018 | study: Broiler... | reverse complement strand
GAGAGATTTTATTTCTTTAAGATATGTGTTGCTATATGCGATACAAATTCTTATAATTAAGTTACAGGAAGGTGAGTATTATGGCAGTAATGAAAACAGCAAATGTTAATGTAAGAATACAAGAAAATATTAAAGAACAAGCAGAACAGATACTGGAAACCCTAGGAATTTCTAGGGCAAGTGCTATTGATATGTTCTACAGACAAATCATTTTAAAACAAGGGATTCCATTTCCTTTGACTGTTTCTAAGACTATTCCTATAAGAGAAAAAATGGATGAAGACACCTTCAATTCAATGATGGCAACAGGCTATACTCAGGCAATCCAAGGGGATAGTTATCCAATAGACGATGTTTTTGATGAATTAGAGCGAGGTCTATAATGGATACGTATACCATACAAATTACAAGTCAAGCCAAGGAACACCTAACTCTTATTAGAGACTACATTGTTCATGAGTTGAAAGAACCTGAGATTGCAAAGAATATGCTTAGGCTACTGAGAACGGAAATGTATTCTCTTGATAGTCTGCGACATCGCATTAAATGTATAGAAGAAAAACCATGGGGTGATTTAGGGTTTCGTAAACTTAGGGTAAAAAATTACTATATCTATTTTAGAATAGACGAGGCATTAAAAGAGGTTCAAATTCTCGCAGTGATCTATACAAAAATGGATCAAGAAAAGCAATTAGAAAAACTATAATAAACTCGTTGCGTTATTTGAAAAATACTGAAAAAAATAAAAGATTTCGCATGTAGTAAACTCAAAACCAACCAAAGAAATGAGTGCACAATAGGTGAAAACAATCCCGATATACCGAAACTTTTACTGAACCACAAGTACTTTTTTCGATGATTTTAGAAAAAGTCACTGATTGATACCAAAAATAGGTACCGAGTTATTGGTATATGCTTTAATGTTGGAAAAGGTGCAGCAACGATTTGGCAACACTTTACGCTGCTGGTCGGGGAGGTTCTAATTTAACTAGCACAACGGGTCATAATATAAAATTTGATTTCATGATAAGGCGGAACTAATACCGTCTTTTTTTTTATGCTCAAAGAAAAAATTGCATAGTTTAGAAGGATAGCTTTAAAATCATGGGAGGGTTTTAGGGAATAGGATATCAGGATAATGAAAAATGAAGTGGAAAATTGTCAGCAAGACATGACATCGGTGTTACAAAGATGATATTATTAAGACAACATAAATTATTTGGGACAAAGGTACAAGGAGGAAACATAATATGGCAGGGAAAATTACCGCTAATATTGGCTTTGAAAAACAAATATGGGATGCGGCTTGTGTCCTTCGGGGGAATATTGATGCCTCTGAATACAAAAGCGTTGTATTAGGTTTGATTTTTCTAAAGTATATATCAGATAAATTTGATGAAAAGTATCAAGCCCTAGTTGAGGAAGACGAAGGTTTTGAGGAGGATATTGATGAATATACTTCAGAAGGTATTTTCTTTGTGCCAGCAGGAGCACGTTGGCATGAGATTGCGTCGAAAGCACATTCGCCAGAGATAGGTACAGTGATTGATGAGGCTATGCGTGCTATCGAAAAGGAAAATCACCGCTTGAAAGATATTCTCCCTAAAAATTTTGCACGTCCAGAATTGGATAAAAGAAGATTAGGCGATGTAGTAGATTTATTTACCAATATCAAGATGATTGAACACGGTGACGAGAAAGACATATTGGGTCGAACTTATGAATATTGTCTTTCGATGTTTGCCGAACAAGAAGGTAAACGTGGTGGAGAATTCTTTACACCATCATGCGTAGTACGTACTTTGGTAGAAGTATTAAAACCTTTCAAGGGTCGAGTATATGATCCATGTTGCGGTTCTGGTGGTATGTTCGTTCAATCTGCTAGATTTGTAGAGAATCACAGCGGCAATATTAGTAATATTTCTATCTATGGTCAGGATTCAAACCCTACGACATGGAAGATGGCACAAATGAATCTCGCTATTCGTGGGATTGAACCAGATTTAGGAACTTATGCTGCAGATACATTTTTAGAAGACCGTCATCCTACGTTAAGAGCAGATTATATTATGGCAAATCCGCCATTCAATCTTTCTGGTTGGGGGCAGGATAAATTAAAAGATGATCCTCGTTGGAAGTATGGTACACCGCCAGAAGGAAATGCCAACTTTGCATGGCTTCAACACATGATTTATCATCTTGCTCCAGCAGGTCGGATTGGTATGGTGTTGGCGAATGGTTCACTTTCTTCTCAATCAGGCGGAGAAGGAGAGATTCGTAAAAATATTATTAACGCTGATTTAGTTGAATGTATTATTGCGATGCCTACCCAGCTTTTCTATACAACCCAGATTCCTGTTTCACTTTGGTTTATTAACAAACAAAAGAAACAATCTGGTAAGACCTTGTTTATTGATGCACGTAAAATGGGGACGATGGTAAGTCGTAAGCTGAGAGAATTGACCGATGAAGATATTCAAAAAATTGCGGATACGTATGAAGCATTCGTTGAAGGAACATTAGAAGAGGTTAAGGGATTCTGCGCGGTTGCTGATATAGCGGAAATTGAAAAACAAGATTTTATCCTAACACCTGGACGCTATGTGGGCATTGAAGAACAAGAAGATGATGGCGAACCATTTGAAGATAAGATGAATCGACTAACTTCTGAACTATCTGAGATGTTTGCTAAGTCTCATGAGTTAGAGGAAGAAATTAGGAAGAAACTGGGAGCGATAGGGTATGAAATTTAGTACCGTTAAATTGGGAGATTATCTTTACATTAAAGGTCGTATTGGCTGGAAAGGTTTAAAGAAAAGTGAATATCTAGAACAAGGTGAGTATCGAATAATTAATGGAGAAGCATTAGTGGTAGATGGTATAAATTGGAATAAAGCTGGTTTTATAACTAAGGAACGATATGAAGAGTCGCCGGAGATAATGTTACAAGAGGAAGATATTCTTTTATCTAAAGATGGAACTATTGGGAAAATAGGTTTTGTTGATAAATTAGAACAACCAACAACGGTTGCTTCGGGGATATTTGTAATACGAAACCTAAAACCTGAAATAATAAATACAAGATTTATTTATTATTTCTTATGCTCAAAGTATTTTAAAGACTTTGTTACTATGCGTACGGAGGGAAGTGTAATTCCACATTTATATCAAAAAGATTTTGTTGATTTTGATTTTCCACTTCCATCAAAGGAAATACAAAGAAAAATAGTTTCTATTCTTGATGATATAAGTTCTAAAATTGATATTAATAAAGAAATAAACAATAATTTAGCGGCTTAAAGGTCGATTTTTGAGACATCAAACTCTCCTGACATAAGTTTTGGTAGAAGGGTATCTCGCAATTGTTTCAAGTTTTCATTTTCTTGACAATTTGCAAAGATTTTTTCAGTAATATATCGAGCCATACTATCGAACTTATTGATTTCATCTTGTGAAGCTACGTAAATAGGATACTTGATTATATGTGTTATCTTAATACTTGGTTGTACAGAACCGATATTATAAGCAACCAAATCATTTTTAATATACTTTAAGTATTGATACAAATATAGAGAGGATATACCTCTGCTTCTAAAACCTACAACATTTTGAGCAATACATCCTACATTACCAAGAAAGAGCTTCATTTCTGCTAAACTTCCTACGGTAGAAAAAAGAATATCATATTGCTTGGGATGCCCACTTCTAAACCAAGTATTATATGTTTCTTCGTCTACATATTTGGAGCATTTGTTATAGTCAACAATTCTCATATTGCTAGATAGGGCTTTGACATCAATAATAGGATATGATGTAGGTTTATCAGAAAGCGGTGGCGTTTTTCCTCTGTTGTCAATACTTTCAATAAGATCACCCAATTTAAATTTGCTTTCTACAAGATTATCAATGTTAAAACCGAACATTTTTTTGAATATATCGGAAATTTGCTGCTCTAAATTATTGTTTAGCATACAAGATACTCATAACTTTCGTGGGTGGCGGAAGTTAGTAATGGAGGGCTACCACCCCATAGTCGTTCTCTAAAATAGAAAGGAGAATTGACTGTGAAACAAAATTTAATCAAAGATATTATTCAAGAAATGTTGCCATACTTAAATAATTCACAAATCGAAAAGTTGCAAGAAGTGTTGCATTATAATCTCGCCAAGTGTGAAATAACAGAAAACGAACCCCAAGATAAAGACTCGGAACAGAATTATGTGGAGCTGTTTTTGTCTGCCAAACGAATAGAAGGCTGTTCCGAGAAATCTCTCAAATATTACAAGGCGACTATCGAAATGATGCTTGTAACTGTTGGTAAGAGTGTAAAACACATTGAAACCGATGATATCAGGCGATATTTGACTGAGTATCAAGAAAAGAAAAAATCAAGTAAAGTGACGATTGATAATATCCGCCGTATTCTTTCAAGTTTCTTTTCTTGGCTCGAAGACGAGGACTATATCTTGAAAAGTCCTGTTCGGCGAATACACAAGATCAAGACTGGTACAAATATTAAAGAAACCTATTCTGATGAAGCGTTGGAACTTATGAGAGATAACTGTACGGAGTTAAGAGATTTAGCGATGATTGATATGTTGGCTTCAACAGGTATGCGTGTCGGGGAAATGGTATTGCTCAATCGAAATGATATTGATTTTAATGAGCGTGAATGTATTGTCTGCGGTAAAGGAAGCAAGGAGCGAGTAGTCTACTTTGACGCTCGAACTAAGATACATTTACAGAACTATTTGGACAGTAGGGCAGATGACAATCCAGCATTATTTGTATCACTAAAAGCACCACATGAAAGATTAAAAATTGGTGGTATTGAAACAAGATTGAGAGAATTTGGGAAGAAATTAGGATTGCATAAAGTACACCCACACAAATTTAGGCGTACGCTTGCAACGATGGCAATAGATAAAGGTATGCCTATTGAGCAACTGCAACAGCTCTTAGGTCATAGAAAGATAGATACGACCTTGCAATATGCAATGGTTAAACAAAGCAATGTAAAGATTGCACATAGAAAATATATTGGTTAGGAAGGCAACAACATGCAAGATTTAAAAAAAATCAGGTTAGGCGATGTCTGCAAAATAAATGTAGACTCATACTCCACTAAGGAAAAATGGGATTTTGTAAATTATTTAGATACGGGAAATATTACTAATAACACGATAAATTCTATCCAATTTATAGATTTAAAGAACAATAAGTTACCAAACAGAGCAAAGAGAAAGGTAAAAACAGATAGTATCATCTACTCCACCGTACGTCCGAATCAGAGGCACTTTGGAATAATAAAGTCGCAGCCAGAGAATTTTTTAGTTTCAACGGGTTTTGCAGTAATTGAAGCTGATGCTGGTGTACTTAATGCGGATTTTTTATATTATTTGCTCACTCAGGATACAATAGTGGAAGTACTTCACTCCATTGCAGAGCAGAGTACGTCGGCATATCCAGCGATTAAGCCATCAGATATTGAAAATTTGGAAATTGAAATTCCAGACCTTTCTACGCAAAAAAAGATTGCTAGTATTCTTAATAGCTTGGATAGAAAAATAGTGAAGAATACGGAGATAAACAATAATTTAGAGCAGCAAGCGAAAGCACTCTATAAAGACTGGTTCTTTGATTTTAGTCCTTTTTCATCCAACGGAAATCTTCCTGATGGTTGGCGATTTGGACTCGTTGGCGATATTATTCAGCTTCACGATTCTAAACGCGTTCCTCTTTCAGGGGCTGAAAGAGATAAAATGGCAAAAGTATATCCTTATTATGGAGCTACATCACTTATGGATTACGTTGATAACTATCTATTTGATGGCATTTATCTTCTTCTCGGAGAAGATGGCTCTGTTATCGATAAAAAAGGTTTTCCAATTTTACAATATGTAGAGGGAAAATTCTGGGTAAACAATCACGCTCATATTATAACTGGAAAGAATGGGTTTTCTGTAGAACAACTTTATTTACTTTTTAGCTTGACTAATGTCCAATCGATTGTTACGGGAGCTGTACAGCCAAAAATTAGTCAAACAAATCTTAAAAAGCTCCCTGTCATAATACCTTCAGAAAAAGATTTGAAGAAATTCGATGTAATTGTGCAACCGATTTTTGCACAAATTCGCAATCTTCGTGCTGAAAATAATAAACTATCTGTAATTCGTGATTCGTTATTGACAAAACTAATGTCAGGCGAGATTGATGTTTCAAACATTGACCTTTAAGCCGCTAAATTATTGTTTACCATACTAATATAAAGAAAAATACAGGAGGTTGAACATGATGTGTAAATTTACAGAAGCTACCTATGAAGAAGCAATCATTAAATTGTTTGAAAACATGGGTTACGAATACATCTATGCACCAGATTATGATAGAGATTATACCTGTCCATTTTTGGAGGGTGTTTTAAAAGATAGTTTGGTACGTATCAATCGTGATCTACCTATGGAAGCCATTGACGATGCACTGTCTAAATTGAAAAATTTTGATACCGGCAGTCTTTTGCAGAAAAACATGATTTTCATGGATTATCTACAAAATGGTATTACGGTGAAATTTTTTGTTAAGGGAGAGGAGCAATCATCAATTGTCCGTTTGATTGATTATCAAAATGTGAATAATAACTCTTTTTACGTAGTCAATCAGTTCATGTTTATTGACAATGGGAATCCTCATCGCCCTGATGTCATTTTGTTTATCAATGGCTTGCCTCTGGTTTTAATAGAATTGAAGAGCCCAATTAGAGATGAAGTAGATGCAGGAAATGCATATCGTCAGATTCGTAATTACATGCAGGATATTCCTACTCTCTTTTATTACAACGCCATTTGTGTAATCAGTGATATGGTTACCAACAAGGCGGGCACGATTACCTCTGGCTTGGATCGTTTTATGGAATGGAAAACAAAAGATGGTAACTACGAGGATACTACCTATGCGTCTTTTGAAACATTTTATGAGGGAATTTTTCAAAAGGAAAGGTTATTAGATATTTTCAAGAATTTCATTTTGTTCTCAGGTGTCAGCAATAGTCGTTTCAAAGTATTGGCAGGGTATCATCAATATTTTGCTGTCCGTAAAGCAATTGAACGAGCAAAGATAGCTACTAAGACGGATGGTAAGGGTGGTGTATTTTGGCATACGCAAGGTTCAGGAAAATCATTGTCCATGGTTTTCTATGCGCACTTATTGCAGGAGGCATTAGATAGTCCTACTATTGTGGTTATGACGGATCGGATTGATTTAGATGATCAGCTCTATGCACAGTTTTCACAGTGTGCGGAGTTTTTACGTCAAATGCCCGTACAAGCAGAAAGCAAGGAACATTTGAAATCGCTTCTTGATGGTAGAAGTGCGAATGGTATTATTTTTACGACAATGTTTAAATTTGAGCGTGGCGAAAAGCCGTTATCAGAACGTAGAAATATCGTGGTTATGGCAGATGAGGCGCATCGTGGGCAATATGGCTTTGATGAGAAAATCGTCATGTCTGAAAATGAATACGGTGAAAAGGAAGCCCATACAGTCATTGGTAATGCACGTATTATCCACGATGCGTTGCCGAATGCGACTTTTATCGGATTTACCGGTACCCCAATTTCATCTAAGGATAGAAATACTCGGGAAGTTTTTGGTGAGTATATTGATGTGTATGATATGACACAAGCGGTAGAAGATGGCGCTACTCGTCCAGTTTATTATGAAAGTCGTGTGGTTCATCTTAAGCTAGATGAGCATACCTTGGGATTAATTGATTCTACCTATGATGTCTTGGAGCAACAGTCTGATAAAGAAACTATCGAGAAAAGTAAAAAGATGCTTGGTCAGATGGAAAGTGTATTAGGCGCAGATTCTACCATTGAATCTCTTTGTGATGACATCATTGAACATTACGAAAAACATAGAGCGAACCTACTTACTGGTAAAGCGATGATTGTGGCTTATTCTCGAACAATTGCGATGAAAATCTATCGCTGCATCTTGGAAAAGAGACCTACATGGACGGATAAAGTTGGCGTTGTTATGACTGGAGGCAATAATGATCCAGAAGATTGGAAAAAGATCATCGGAACAAAAGCGCATAAAGAAGAGCTTGCGAGAAAGTTTAAAGATAATGATGATCCAATGAAAATAGCCATCGTTGTAGATATGTGGCTTACTGGATTTGATGTGCCTTCACTGGCTACTATGTATGTCTATAAGCCAATGCGCGGATATAACTTGATGCAAGCCATTGCCCGTGTCAATCGAGTCTTTAAAGATAAAGAGGGTGGCTTAATTGTAGACTATGTTGGCATTGCCTCAGCTTTGAAGAATGCAATGAAAGAATATACAAAGAGAGACCAGTCCACATACGGCGACATGAATATTGCGAAGATGGCCTATCCGAAGTTTCAGGAAAAGTTGCAGGTTTGTAAGGATTTATTGCATGGTTTCGATTTTAGCGGATTTATAGGTGGTACTCCGCTTACAATGGCTAAACTTATTACAGGTGGCGTAAATTATATTCTGGATGCAAGTACCCCAGAAAGAAAAGAGTTGTTCTTGAAAGAATCCATGCTTTTGAAACAGTCTCACTCTCTTTGCTCAAGTATGACCACAGAGCAAGAACGTCATGAAGCAGCTTATATGGAAGCATTACGTTCTACGATAGTTAAGATTACTTATGGTGGTTCTGATGGAAAGACTTTGTCGCTTACTGAGATTAACGCCCAAATCAATGAACTTTTGAAAGCGGCAGTTCAGAGCGAAGGTGTTATCAGTTTATTTGACAGTAGCAAGAGTGGTGGGGAGAAATTTAGTCTTTTCGATCCAGCAGTGCTAGAGGAAATTTCTCAAATGAAGGAAAAGAATATCGCTGTTGAAATCTTAAGAAAACTGATGGCTGAACAAGTTTCTCTTTATAAAAGAACCAACGTGGTACAGTCAAAAAAATTCTCAGAGAAGATAGCACAGTTGATGAATTCTTATTATAATGGGCTGATTACCAATGAAGAAGTGATTAAAGAACTACTAGAAACTGCAGAAGAGATCGCAAATCTTTATAAGAGTGGACAAGAACTAGGTCTTTCACAAGAAGAACTAGCATTTTATGACGCACTTACAAAACCTGAGCATATCAAGGATTTTTATAAAAATGATGAACTCATTGCGCTGACAAGAGAATTGACTGAAATGCTCCGTAAGAATCGCACTATTGATTGGCAGAAAAAAGAAACTGCTAGGGCACAAATGCGCAAGATGGTTAAAAGGTTGCTTAAGAAATATAAATATCCACCAGAAGATTATGCTTTTGCCATTAGCACAGTCATTAGTCAGTGTGAACTTTGGACAGATTATGTAGAGCCTCGAAAAGAAGAAAAAATCTATAAATATGTATCCGAGGTAGAGCTTAGTAAGGTAGCAGAGGAGAAAGTACCTTACAATGAAACAAAATAATGGAGGTGCTATGTGGAAGGAGTGATTTTATGTCTACAACAAAAAGTCATGATAGTATTCCTTTTGAGGTAAAACGTACAATACCCAACGCCCAGACAAGAGCGGCTCTTGCTGAATATGAAGCGATGAAGAAAAATCCTTCGCACTATAAGCGGTACAACTCTTTTGCTGAATTGATGGATGATGTACTTGAGGAGGCTTAGTATTGTAGCTTCTGACCAATTGAAAAAGTGTGGGCTAAATTTACAACCAAATTCATTCCACACTAGCACGCATTCAGGCAGTTTCCTATTTTTAGGGAGCTGTCTTTTTCCATCTAAACTTTAAATTTGAATTTTTCCCTTGAATTCGGTATTATCTTTAGGTATCGAGGAAAAAGTGAAAAGAGCCAAAGGAGGAGAAAAATGGCTGATTATTTAGTAAAAGCGCTGGCCTATGATGGTGTGGTACGTGCCTATGCAGTGAATGCCACAGATACCGTAGCAGAGGCGCAAAAAAGACATGAAACTTGGCATACGGCATCGGCTGCTTTAGGTCGTGCCTTAGTGGGAACCTTGCTTTTAGGATCGACTTTAAAAGGGGAAGATAAATTAACCGTAAAAATCTTAGGTGACGGTCCAGCAGGGGCAATCATTGTCGATGGAAATGCCAAAGGAGAAGTTAAAGGATATATCCAAAACCCTAAAGTTGCCCTACCATTAAATGCGCAAGGAAAGATTGACGTGAGAGGCGCTGTGGGTACGCAAGGGTTATTTGTCGTGATTAAAGATTTAGGCTTGAAAGAACCATTTACCGGTCAAACACCTATTGTATCTGGTGAGCTAGGAGAAGATTTCACCTATTATCTAGCCTCTTCTGAACAAATCCCTTCAGCAGTTGGTTTAAGTGTCTTGGTAAATCCAGATGACACCATTCAAACCGCTGGTGGATTCATGCTACAAATTATGCCTGGTGCAAGTGAAGAGCTGATTTCACGCCTAGAGCAAAAATTAGCCAGTCTGCCACGTGTATCTAGTCTTTTAGATAGTGGGATGACGCCAGAACAAATTTTAGAAACCATTTTGGATGACACGACCATTTTTTATCTTGAAACCCAACAAGTCTGCTTTAAGTGCGATTGTAACAAAGACAAATTCGCCACAGCACTGATTACTTTAGGGACCAAAGAATTACAAGAAATGATAGATGAAGATCATGGCGCAGAAACAGTTTGCTCATTTTGTGGGAATAAATATCACTTCTCTGAGCAAGACTTACAAGGATTAATCACAGAAATTGAGGAAAACAAATGACAAATACTTGGAAAATAGGCGATATTGAAATTAAAAACCGAGTCGTAGTGGCACCGATGGCAGGAATTTCTAATGCGGCATTTCGGGTGACAGTCAAAGAAGCAGGGGCCGGTCTGGTCGTGTGTGAAATGATTAGTGACCAAGGCATTCATTTCCGCAATAAAAAGACTTTAGACATGCTTTACATCGATGAGCGCGAATATCCATTAAGTGTGCAAATCTTTGGTGGCAATAAAGATAGCTTGGTGGAAGCGGCTCAGTTTGTTGAAGCGAATACCAAAGCAGCCATTATCGACATTAACATGGGATGTCCGGTAAATAAAGTGATCAAAGCTGAAGCCGGTGCCAAATGGTTATTAGATCCAGATAAAGTCTATGAAATGGTCGATGCGGTATCTTCTGCGGTGAAATTACCGGTAACTGTGAAAATGCGTACGGGCTGGGACGAAGCACATTTATTTGCTGTGGAAAATGCCAAAGCGGCTCAAGCAGGAGGTGCGGCGGCTTTAGCAATGCATGGTCGAACACGCGTGCAAATGTATGAAGGACATGCCAACTGGGAAATCTTGCGTCAAGTCAAAGAAAACATCGACATTCCGTTTATGGGCAATGGTGATGTCCGCACACCAGAAGATGCAAAGAAAATGTTAGAGGAAGTCGGCTGTGATGCGGTGATGATCGGTCGGGCTGCTTTAGGTAATCCATGGATGATTAAACGCACCGTCCATTATCTGGAAACGGGTGAATTATTACCAGAACCAACCCCACGAGAAAAGATTGATATTGCGAAAATTCACTTTGACCGTTTAATTGATTTAAAAGGGGAAAAAGTCGCTTCTCGGGAGTTTCGTCAACACGCAGCTTACTATCTTAAAGGCATCCCGCGGGCGGCTAAAGTCAAAGCAGCGATTAACCAAGCCGAAGATAAAGCAACCATGATTCAATTATTGGATGACTTCTTGAAAAAAACGGAGGAAAATCCTGTTGTGCGATAATAGATAGATGAAAAAAATCAAGCAATTCCTAAATTTCGCTTGATTTTTTCGTCTTTCATTGGCAATATTATGGATGAGTGCAAATTTTGAAACGGAGGAAAATATCTTGACTGAAATTGAAAGACAAGAAGAGCTAAATGACCAAATGTTGGTTCGTCGTGAAAAAATGGAACGACTAATCGAACAAGGCATTGATCCATTCGGTAAACGTTTTGAGCGTACCCATAACTCAAAAGAACTACACGAAGCTTATGATGACAAAACAAAAGAAGAATTACACGACTTAAACTTAAAAGCTAGCGTTGCCGGTCGTATGATGACTAAACGTGGGAAAGGAAAAGCTGGTTTTGCGCATTTACTAGATCGCGAAGGCCAAATCCAAATCTACGTGAGAAAAGATGAAGTCGGCGAAGAAGCCTATGAATTATTTAAACAAGCAGACTTAGGGGACTTTTATGGTGTGACTGGTCAAATTATGAAGACCAATACCGGTGAAGTGTCCATCAAGGCAGAAACTTTTGAAATTCTATCTAAAGCATTGCGTCCATTACCTGATAAATATCACGGACTAACCAATGTCGAACAAAGATATCGTCAACGTTACTTAGATTTGATTAGTAACCGCGAAAGTTTCGACCGCTTTATGAAACGTAGCCAAATCATCAGTGAAATCCGTCGTTACTTAGATTCTCAAGGCTATATCGAAGTTGAAACACCAGTCTTACACAATCAAGCAGGTGGTGCAGCGGCTCGTCCATTTATCACGCACCATAATGCTTTAGATACAGACCTTTATTTACGTATCGCTTTAGAGTTACACTTAAAACGTTTGATTGTCGGCGGTATGGAAAAAGTATATGAAATTTCTCGTGTGTTCCGTAATGAAGGGATTGATACGACTCATAACCCTGAATTTACCATGTTAGAAGCTTATACTGCTTACACTGATTATAAAGATGTGATGGACCTAACAGAAGGCATTATCCGCAATGCTGCTCAAAAAGTGTTAGGTACAACTGAAATTAGTTATGATGGAGAAGCGATTGATTTGACTTCACCATTTAGACGTTTACACATGGTAGATGCTGTAAAAGAAAAAACAGGTGTTGACTTCTGGCAAGAAATGACGATTGAACAAGCACGTCAATTAGCCAAAGAACATAATGTGGAGATTACCGATGCGATGGAAATCGGTCATATTATCAATGAATTTTTTGAAACATTTGTAGAAGATACTTTACGTCAACCTACTTTTGTTTATGGTCATCCAGTGGCAGTTTCTCCACTTGCGAAGAAAAACCCTGAAGATCCTCGTTTTACTGACCGTTTTGAATTGTTCATCGTGGGTAAAGAGTTTGCTAATGCCTTTACTGAGTTAAATGACCCAATCGATCAAAGAGAACGTTTTGAAGCGCAAGAACGTGAACGCGCAGCTGGTAATGATGAAGCGCATGGTGTGGATGAAGATTTCTTAGAAGCGTTAGAACATGGTCTTCCACCAACCGGAGGCCTAGGTATTGGTATCGACCGTCTAGTGATGTTGCTAACTGATTCTCAATCAATCCGTGACGTCTTACTATTCCCAACCCTTAAGAACGTCGAAAAATAAACATATCATACACAACGCCTAGAAGTACAGGAGACTTCTAGGCGTTTTTGAATAAGAATGTGAGGCGAGTTGATTAGCTACGAACGGATAAGTTTTTCCAAGGCATGAAGATTTTACTAGTCGAGTATGTCTATACGCCGAAGTGGCTAGCTAAGTAAATATATGAAGTTTCATCTAATGGGAATGAAAGGTCAGAAATTTATGAATCAGTTGGAAGCTTTAACGACCTACGATGAAGTTGCTAATACTAATCTAGAAGGTGTCTTTGATTTGATTTTACAGGTAGTACTTGAGTACGAACTACCACAAGAAGCCTTGCCAGTGAAATCATTAATTATTTCCGATATGGAGTTTGATGTATGTAAGGTGCCAAAATTCGAACAAGTCAAACGGAGATTTACTTCATTTGGTTATATCTTATCTAAAATTTCACTTTGAAATTTAGCTAGTCGTAATATTCAGCAACCAGTTATCCAAAACGAAGAAGGCGCCTACTTGGTTTCGAGTGTTATCTCAGAAATTTATGAATTGGTCGCTTCTTGCTTTAAATTCTTGTCAATTTATGTTGGAAGTGATTGAAATTCCGATGCAATCAAGTGATCGCAATATAATATAAACAAATAGAAGGGATGAACGAAAAAGGGATAATTTTAGAAGAAACAGTATTATTATTATGAAAAAAGCGAATAATAAAACAAATATAGTTGTGAATGTGCCAGTTTTTGTAAAAGTTTTAAAAATGACAAAAAAAGTTTAAATTTCTTGTTGACCGAAAGCTGAAATCTTGGTATAGTATTACTTGTCTTTGAGAACAAGCCTTGATTTGATAAAGGTTTTCTCAAGTTAATAAAGAATTTTCAAATCACTCAAAAAAATATAAAAAAACTTGTTGACAAAAAAGTTTCAAGATGATATATTGATTGAGTTGCTGAATTGAAAAACATTCAGAAAATTATTTGAAAAAAGTTGTTGACAAACAAAATATAAAGTGTTATACTTTAGAAGTTGTCAATGCAACGCAGTAGACCTTTGAAAACTGAACAAATAAATGCAAACAACCAATGTGTAGGGTCTT
>ERZ1643251.3511-NODE-3511-length-14426-cov-22.014126_pt1 | contig 14426 bp, 15 predicted proteins | sample MGYA00579261_ERZ1643251 | MGnify/ENA primary metagenome ERZ1643251 (study PRJEB29033, sample SAMEA4952267) | chicken gut metagenome | biome: Broiler Chicken; feature: Gastrointestinal Tract; material: Caecum | place: Ireland | collected 2018 | study: Broiler... | reverse complement strand
TTCTATAAATAGTATTGCTTACTATTTTTTTTTATTATATAATTGATATGGTGATAATTGTGGATAAAGTTTATGATTATTTGTTAAATAATATTAATTTAAAATATGGTGATAATATTGTAGTAGGAGTATCAGGTGGACCTGATTCTATGGCTTTACTACATATTTTAATCAGATTAAAAAAAGCTTTAGATTTACAAATAATTGTAGCTCATGTAAATCATAATACAGGTAGAATTGGTCAATATGAAGAACAAAAATTTGTTGAAAGTTTTTGTAAGAATAATAGTTTAATATTTGAAAGTATGATTATAGAAAAATATGGTGATGATAATTTTCACAATGAAGCTAGAACAATAAGATATAGTTTTTTTAATAGTTTGGTAAAAAAATATAATGCGAAATATGTTTTTACTGCTCATCATGCTGATGATTTAATTGAGACAATTTTAATGCGTATAGTAAGAGGATCAACATTAAAAGGATATAGTGGATTTTCAGAAATGGTTAAAATGGAAAATTATACTATTATTAGACCATTAATTCATAATACAAAAGATGAAATTTATGCTTATTTAAATAAAAATAAAATAAAATATATGGAGGATTCTTCTAATTCAAAGGATGTATATACTAGAAATAGATTTAGAAAATATATTGTTCCTTTATTTAAAAAAGAAGACAAACTTGTTCATGAAAAGTTTTATAAATTTAGTAAAGTTTTATTAGAATATAATGATTATATTGATAAACAAGTTAAGAAAAAATATAATAAAATATGTCCTGATAATGTTTTAAATATTGAAGAATTTAAAAAGCAAGAAGAGTTAATACAAACTAAAATAATATATTTAATGTTAGAAAAAATATATCAAGATGATTTAATGTTAATAACTGACAAGCACTGTGAATTAATTCACAATTTAGTTTTATCAAACAAAGCTAATGCAACTATTCATTTACCAAATAATATCGGAGCTATTAAATCATATAATACATTAGAAATTGTTAAACTAAATATAAAGAATGATATATACGAAATACAAATAGAAGATTATTTAAATTTACCAAATGGTAAAAATATTGAAATGATTAAATCTTCTAAATTAGATGACAATAATATATGTAGACTAAATTCTAAATTAATTAAATTGCCTTTATATGTTAGAAATCGTCGTGATGGTGATAAAATGACTGTTAAAGGTATGTTAGGTAGAAAAAAAATATCTGATATTTTTATAGATTGTAAAGTTCCAATTAATGATAGACAACTTTGGCCTGTAGTTTGTGATAGTTCTGATAATATAATTTGGTTACCAGGATTAAAAAAATCTAAATTTTGTTTAGAAAAAGACGAAAAGTGTGATATAATACTTAAGTATTATTAAAAGGAGGAATTTATGAATAAAAAAGAAGTAAGAAAAGGATTACTACCATACTTAGTTTTATTTGTAGTAATGCTTGGAATTTTATATTTCTTTAGTTTATCTAATAATAAAGTAAATCAATTTACTTATGATGAATTTATCAATTATATGAATAATGAGGAAATTAAAGAAATTTTAATAACTCCAAGAAATTCAGCTGGAGTTTATGAAATCAAAGGAAAATTAAATAGTTATGGAGAAAATGAATCATTTTATTTAAAGGTACCTTTATCAAATGAGGTTATTTCTCAAATTTTAAATTCAGAAGATGGATATGGTTTTAAAATATCTACTTCATCAGATCCTGATTCTAGTGCATTGTTATTATTTATTTTAAATGTACTTCCTATGATTATAATTTTAGGGGTAGGATTTTATTTTGTAACTAGACAAATGGGAACTGCTAATAAATCTATGGATTTTGGTAGAAGTAAAGCAAGACTTAATGAACAAAAAAATAAAGTAACATTTAAAGATGTTGCTGGATTGGACGAGGAAAAAGAAGAAGTTGCAGAATTAATTGATTTCTTAAAAAATCCTAAGAGATTTCAAAAATTAGGTGCTAGAATACCTAAGGGTGTTTTATTAGTTGGCCCTCCAGGTACTGGTAAAACATTATTAGCTAAAGCAGTTGCTGGTGAAGCTAATGTTCCATTTTATTATATAAGTGGTTCAGAATTTGTTGAATTGTTTGTTGGTGTTGGAGCGTCTCGTGTAAGAGATATGTTTAAACAAGCTAAACACAATGCACCTTGCTTAATATTTATTGATGAAATAGATGCAGTTGGTCGTCAAAGAGGTGCTGGTTTAGGTGGTGGTCACGATGAAAGAGAACAAACATTAAACCAATTATTAACTGAGATGGATGGATTTGGAGCTAATGAAGGAATTATTATCATTGCTGCTACAAATAGACCAGATGTATTAGATCCAGCACTTTTAAGACCTGGAAGATTTGATAGACAAGTACAAGTTAATTTACCAGATGCTAAAGGTAGAGAAGAAATTTTAAATGTTCATGCAAAAGGTAAAATTTTTGCTAAATCAGTTTCTTTAAAAAACATTTCCCAAAGAACGGTTGGATTTAGTGGAGCAGATTTAGAAAATTTACTTAATGAAGCTGCGTTACTTGCTGTTAGAAGAAATAAAGAAAGCATTACAATGCAAGAAATAGATGAAGCTCATGATAGAGTTTTAATGGGTCCTGCAAAAAAATCTAAAAAATATACTGAAAATGATAAAAAGCTAGTTGCTTATCATGAAGCAGGTCATGCTGTACTTGGTATAAAATTAGATGGTGCTAATGATGTTCAAAAAATAACTATTATTCCACGTGGTTATGCTGGTGGATATACAATGATGTTACCTAAAGAAGAAAGATTTACTGCTACTAAACAAGAATTATTAGAACGTATTACTGGTTTGTTAGGTGGTAGAGTTGCTGAAGAATTAGTATTTAATGAAATAACTACTGGAGCTCATAATGACTTTGAGCAAGCTACTAAGATAGTTAGATCAATGGTAACTGAATATGGTATGAGTTCATTAGGCCCACTTCAATTAGAACAACAAGAAGGTAGTGTTTTCTTAGGTAGAGATTATAATAAATCACGTAATTTCTCAGGTCAAGTTGCTTATGAAATTGACCAAGAAATGAGAAAAATTATGGACGAATGTTATAAAAAAGCTACTCAAATTATAAAAGATAATAGAGATTTATTAGATTTAATTGCTAATACTTTAATAACAAAAGAAACACTTACTAAAGAAGAAATAGATTATTTAGTTGAACATAAATGTTTACCAAATGATGAAGATGATGAAAAATCATTAGAAGAATTAAAAAACATAGCTAAGGAATTAAAAATTAAAGGTTATACAAAAATGACTAAAGAAGAATTACAAGAAGCTATAGATGAAAGAAAATAAAATTCAAAAAATGTCGATTAAAGTCAAGTTTTGGAAAAATATTTCCATAACTTGACTTTTTTTCGTAAATGATATATAATTATATCAGAGGTGATTTTATGATACCGAGAATAGAATATCTTGAAGAATTGAAAAGATGGAAGGATAAAAATTTAATAAAAGTTGTTACCGGAATAAGAAGGTGTGGGAAATCAACTTTATTTGAAATGTTTATAAAATATTTAAAAGAAAATAATATAAATAGTGAACAAATAATTCATTTAAATTTAGAAGATGTAGATTATGAGTTTAAGGATTATAAAGAATTATATAATTATATAATAAATAAAATAGATTCTGATAAACAATATTATGTATTTTTAGATGAAGTACAAAATGTTTTTCAATTTCAAAAAGCAGTAGATAGTTTATATATAAAGAAAAATATTGACGTATATATAACTGGTTCTAATGCTTATCTATTATCAGGAGAACTTGCAACTTTATTATCAGGGAGATATATAGAAATAAAAATGTTGCCATTATCATTTAAAGAATATATAACAGCATTTGATTCTACAAATTATCAACAATTGTTTTTAGACTATATGAAAAATGGTGGCTTGCCGGGAAATATAAGCATATTACAAACAAATCCTAATGATATAAACAAGTATTTAGATGGTATATTTTCCACCATTGTTTATAAAGATATAATGGCTAGGAATAATATAAATGATAAAATGTTATTAGAAAATATATTGAAATTTTTGTTTGATAGTATTGGGAGTCCTATTTCTACTAAAAAAATTAGTGATACATTAACAAGTAAAGGAATTTCAACTAGTAATCATACTGTGGAAAATTATATAAATGCTTTTTTAGAAAGTTTCTTAATATATAAAGCTGAAAGATTTGATGTTAAAGGTAAAAATTTATTGGCAAGGGATTATAAATATTATGTAGTTGATACAGGATTAAGAAGTTATTTTTTGGGGAAAAAAGCGGATAGTGACATGGGTCATATATTGGAAAATATTGTTTATTTAGAATTATTAAGAAGAGGATATAAAGTTTATGTAGGGAAAGTAGATGATTTAGAAGTTGATTTTGTTGCTGAAAACAGAGATGGTTTAACTTATTATCAAGTTGCTTTAACTGTTAGAGATAATGAGGTTTTGACTAGAGAATTAAAGTCTTTAAAAAGAACCGGAGATTATTATCCTAAAATATTATTGACTTTAGATATGGATTTAGAATCCGATTATAATGGGATAACTAAAATAAATATTATAGATTGGTTATTAAAATAAAAATGTGAAAAAAGGAACATTTTTATTTTTTTATCATTAACCACTACCTAATTGAATTAAAATGTGATAAAATATTATTTGTAGAAAAATGGTGATGTTATGGGTAGAGTTATAGCTTTAGTTAATCAAAAAGGTGGAGTTGGAAAAACAACTACTAGTATAAATTTATCAGCATCTTTAGGTGTATTGGGTAAAAAAGTTTTATTAGTTGATTTAGATAGTCAAGGTAATAGTACAACTGGTGTTGGAATTAGTAAAAGTTCACATGAAAAAACTATATATGACTTAATAATTGATAATGCAACTTTAGAAGAAGTTATAATTAAGACAAAATTTAAAAATTTACACATTATTCCAGCTTCTATAAATTTAGCTGGAGCAGATATTGAATTAATGGAAAGAAGTAGACTAGATTCTAGTTTTAATAAATCTAGTCAATTAAAAAAATACTTGGATGTTGCTAAGGAAAAATATGATTATATTATAATTGATTGCCCTCCATCATTAGGTATTTTAACTACAAATGCACTTGCTGCTGCTAATAGTGTAATAATACCTGTTCAATGTGAGTTTTTTGCTTTAGAGGGAATTACTCAATTATTACATTCAATTTTATTAATACAGAAAGATCTAAATCCTAATTTGGACATAGAAGGTGTTTTACTTACAATGTTAGATAGTAGAACAATTTTAGGATTAGAAGTTGTAGAAGAAATAAAAGCTTATTTTAAAGAAAAAGTTTATGATACAATTATACCTAGATTAATTAAAATATCAGAAGCTCCAAGTCATGGGAAACCAATCCTTGCTTATGATCCTAAAAATAGAGGTACTATGGCTTATTTAAATTTAGCTAAAGAGGTGATTGATCACGATGGAAAATAGAAAAAGAGCATTAGGTAGAGGTCTTGAGCAATTGTTTAATAGTGAAAATTTAGATTTTGAAAACTTTGAAAAACAAATTTATGAGACAACTCCTAAAAATGAAATAGTTGAAATTAATTTGGATGAAATTAGACCAAATCCTCATCAACCAAGAAAAATTTTTAATGAAGAAGCTTTAAATGATTTGGCCGATTCAATTAAAAAGAATGGTGTTTTTCAACCAATTATTTTAAAAAAAAGTATTAAGGGTTATGATTTAGTTGCTGGCGAAAGAAGATTTAGAGCTTCTAAAATAGCTGGTAAAACAACAATTCCTGCTATCATAAAAGATTTCAATGAAGAACAAATGATTGAAATAGCTCTACTAGAAAATCTTCAAAGAGAAAATTTAAATGTTATCGAAGAAGCTTTAGCGTATAAAGCGATGATAGAAAAGCTAAATTTGACTCAAGAAGAATTAAGTAATAAAGTAAGTAAAAGTAGAAGTCATATTACGAATATTTTAGGACTTTTAAGATTACCAACTGAAATTCAAGAAATGATATCTAAAAATGAACTAACAATGGGACATGCTAGAGTACTAAGTAAATTAGAAAGTACAGAAAAAATGATGGAATATGCAAAAATGATTGTGGATAATAAGTTACCTGTTAGACAAATTGAAGAAATAACTGTAAATGATGAAAAAAAATTAAAAATTAAAAAACATCAAAAAGAAGGAACAAATGAATATAAATACGTCGAGGATTTGTTGAGGGATAAATTAGATACTAAAATAAAGGTAAATGATAAAAAAATAATTATTTCATTTACAAATGTATCAGATTTAAATAGAATTTTAGATATTTTAAATGTAAGAGAGTGATGAAATGGAATATTTATTAAATGTTAAAGTTTTAGGTCCTATAATAACAATTTTATTAATTATGATATTATATAAAATTGTTATAAAAGTAATTAAAAAAATGTTTAGTTTTAAAAGCAGGAAAATAAAACAAAAAAAACAAGTAACATTAATGAAATTTTTTGTCAATGTTACAAGAGTTATTTGTTTAATTATTGCTATATTAATAATTTTAGAAATATATGGAATAAAAACAAGTACATTTATTGCTTCATTAGGAGCTATAACTGTTGTTGTTGGATTGGCTTTTCAAGATATTTTAAAAGATTTTATTGCTGGAATTTCATTTATTTTTGAAGATAGTTATAATGTTGGTGACTGGGTAACCATTAACAATTTTAAAGGTGAAGTAATGAGTATTGGAATGAAGACAACAAGATTAAAATCTTATGAGGGAGATATTCTAGTTATAAATAATGGTTTGATTAGTCAAGTAATTAATCATACTGCAGCAACATCATTAGCAATAGTCGATGTTGGAGTATCTTATAAGTCTGATTTGAATAAAGTAGAAAAGGTTTTAAATGATTTGTGTGAAAGTTTAAATAGTTCAATTAATAGTTTAAAAGGTAAAGTTGAATTATTAGGCATAGAAAAATTAGATGATAGTTCTATAATATTCAGAATTACAGCAGAAGTTGAAGCAGGTACACAGTATTCCGTTCAAAGAAAAATAAGAAAAGAAGTTAAGTTACAATTAGATAAAAATAATATTGAAATTCCGTATAATCAATTGGTGGTACATAATGAAAGAGTATAAATTAGGTAGTATTGTTATAATGAAAAAAGTTCATCCATGTGGCAATAGTGATTTTGAAGTTGTTAGACTAGGCGCTGATATAAAAATAAAATGTTGTAAATGTGGAAGAATTATTATGTTGCCTCGAATTGAATTTAACAAAAAAATAAAGAAAGTAAAAAGTTTTTAGGAGGTAATATGAAAAAAACGTTTTCTCCAGTAGTAACAATGATAATTATGATATTTTTAACTATTATAGTTAGCTTTGTTTTGTCATTAATTAATTTTGATGGTACAACTACAATAATATCTAATGGGATTTTAGAAACATCTGTTGTTGTAGTTAAAAATATATTTTCCAAAGAAGGAATATCATATTTTTTTAGCAATGTTATAAATAATTTTAATTTATTAGAACCACTTGTTTTAATAATTTTATCTTTAATTAGTTTTAGTGTAGCTAAAGAAAGCGGATTATTAAAACATGTATTTAATCCATTAAAAAAATTAAAACTTAATGTGTTAACTTTTATAATGATTTTTTTAAGTATTATTGCAACTATAATTGGTGATTATTCTTATATAATTTTATTTCCATTAGCAGCAATAATTTATCAATATTCTAATAAAAACCCTGTTTTAGGAATTATAACTGTTTTCCTTGGTATTACTTTGGGTTATGGGACAGGTATATTTTATAATTTTAATGATTATGAACTTGGTTTATTAACTGAAATTGCTGCAGTAAGTACTGTAGATCCTTCATATAAATTTAGTTTATATTCGAATTTATATATAATGATTACTAGTACAATTGTTTTGACATTTTTAATAACTACTATGATCAATAAATATTTGATTAATAAAGTTTCTGTTTCATCTAAATACGAGGATGAATTAGTTATATCTAAAAAAGCTTTATTTTATTCTTTAATAGGTTTAATTGTTTGTTTGATTCCGATTTTTATTATGATATTACCTAATGGTATATTACTCGATAATAATCAAACTACTTATGTTGCTAAACTATTTGGAGCTTCCTCACCTTTTAATTTATCATTTATGTATTTATTTTTATTAGTACTCGCTGTTGTTAGTACAATATATGGATTTATAAGTAAAAACTTTAAAAATAACCATGAATATGGTTGGGCATATACTAAAGAATTAAATAACATAGGATATTTATTTGTACTTATGTTTTTATCATCAATTTTGTTTGGAATAATAAATTGGACAAATTTAGGAGTTGTTATTGCAAATAATTTGATCTATATAATAAGTTTATTTAATTTTACTGGACTTCCACTTATAATTATTTCATTTGTCTTAATAGTATTAATGAGTTTTTTCCTACCTGGAAGTTTAGAAAAATGGACATTAATTTCTCCAATATTGGTTCCTTTATTTATGAAAGGTAATTTAACACCAGATTATGCACAATTTTTGTTTAAGGCTGCAGATAGTGTTGGTAAAGTATTAACACCTATGTTTATTTATTTCATAATAATGGTTGGTTTTATTCAAAAATATAATCTAAAAGAAAAACAAATAACTTTGTTTAATACCTTTAAATTAATTTGGCCAATTGTTATAACAGTTTTTGTTTTTTGGTTATTGATTTTAATTATATGGTATGTTGCTGGGTTACCACTTGGAATTAACACATTTGTGACAATGTAAAACTCATTATTGAGTTTTTTTTGTTTGCTTTTTTAATTTTGTTTTGATATACTATATTAGTAATTAAAGAGGTGATTAAATGTCTTTACGTGCTGGAATAGTAGGATTACCTAATGTTGGTAAAAGTACTTTATTTAATGCAATAACAAAACAAAATATTTTGGCAGCTAATTATCCATTCGCTACTATTGAACCAAATGTTGGTGTAGTAATAGTTCCAGATAAAAGATTAGATTTTTTAAATAATCTATATCAACCTAAAAGTTTAGTACCTACTGCTTTTGAATTTACTGATATAGCAGGCTTAGTAAGTGGTGCTTCACAAGGAGAAGGATTAGGTAATAAATTTTTATCTCACATAAGAGAAGTAGATGCAATAGTAGAAGTAGTAAGATGTTTTGAAAATAAAAATATTATTCATGTAGAAAATACTGTCGATCCAATTAGAGATATTGAAATAATAAATGTGGAACTTATATTAGCTGATTTAGAAGTTGTTGAAAATAGATTAAATAGAATTGGTAAAAAAGCTTCTATGTCAAAGGATAAAGAAACAATTAAAGAAGTAGAACTTTTAAATAAAGTAAAAGAAAATTTAGTTAAAAACTTTCCTCTAAGAAGAATGGATTTTGACAAAGAAGAATTAAAAATTTTAAAACCATTTAATTTTTTAACTTTAAAACCAATCATATATATGGCTAATGTTAGTGAAGAAGATTTATTGAATAAAAATAATCCACTTGTTTTACAAGTTGAAGGTTATGCTGAAGCTGAAAAAGCTAAAGTGATTAAAGTATGTGCTAAAATCGAAGCAGAACTAAGTGATTTAGATGAAGAAGAAAAACAAGTTTTTTTAAACGATTTAGGTATTGAAGAAAGCGGATTAAATAAATTAATAAAATCAACATATTCTTTATTAGGACTACAAACTTTTTTTACTGCTGGAACTGATGAAGTAAGGGCATGGACATTTAAAAAAGGTATGAAAGCTCCTGAATGTGCTGGAATTATACATACTGATTTTGAAAAAGGATTTATTAAAGCAGAAATATTTAACTACTATGATTTAGAAAAATATGGAGATGAAAAATTAGTTAAAGAAGCAGGAAAAGTAAGGCTTGAAGGAAAAGAATATTTAATGCAAGATGGCGATATATGTTATTTTAGATTTAATAAGTAAAATATAATATTGTTTTACTTTTTTTATTGACATTAATTTATAATCAATATATAATTAACACGAGGTGAATATATGAACATAATCGAATTAGCTAGAAAAAATAATTTAATAAAAGAATTAAAGGATATAGATATAGTAGAGGATAATTCAATATATTTAAACGAAGAAAACAGTTCTTATAATTTTAAATATAATGTTGGTGATATTGTATTTGTAAAAAAGTATAATTATAGTAATGGAATAAAAGGATCTAATCATTTATTTTTAATAATTGAAGATAATTATATAGTAAGTATGGATTATTTTTGTTTACTGATATCTTCACAATTAGATAAATTAAAATATGAAACAAATTTATTTTTAGCTAAAGATTGTAAAAATAATTTAAAAAAAGATAGTATATTAAAATTAGATAATATTTATAGAATTGAAAATAATGATATATTATTTAAGGTCGGTGAAGTCACACAAGAAAAATTAAACGTATATCGTGATATATTTATAAAAATGTATAGTTAAACTATTTACAATTTAAAATAAGTCTGCTATAATCTTAAGCGAGTAAGAAATTTACTCCTTGCTTTTAATTACAAAAGCCAATAGTCCATAAGGAGGTGTTAGAATGCGTAAATATGAAATTATGTTTATAGCAAGACCAACTTTATCTGAAGAAGAAAAGAAAAATGTTATTGCGAAATTTTCTAAAATTTTAACAGATAATAAGGCTACTATAACTGGTGAAAAAGATATGGGACAAAGAGAATTAGCTTATGAAATTAAAGATTTCAAATCAGGTTTCTATTATGTTATTACTCTTGAAGCTAATGATGATGTAGCTATTAGCGAATTTGATAGACAAGCTAGAAATTCACAAGACATCATTCGTCATTTGATTACAAAAATCGAAGACTAAGGAGGAAATATGAATAGAGTTTTATTAGTAGGAAGATTAACTGCTAAACCAGAATTAAGATATACTAATTCTAATATACAATATACTCGTTTTTCTGTAGCAGTAGATGGTATCCCAAGTGCTAATGGAGAAAGAAGAACTGACTTCATTAATACAGTTGCTTGGAGAAAACAAGCAGAAAATATTTGCCAATATTTAGACAAAGGTAGTTTAGTTTCTGTTGAAGGAAGACTTCAAACAAGTAATTATACAGATAAAGATGGTAATAAAAGATATTCAATGGATGTGCAAGCTGACAATGTAAGATTTTTAGAATCTCGTGCTCAAGCACAAGGTAGAGCAAATAATGCAACTACTACTCCATATGATTTCCAACAACCATCTAATGATGTTAATATTGATAATGATCCTTTTGCTGATTTCGGTGATAGCGTATCAATCGATGATAACTTTTTAGATTAAGGAGGAATATAAATGGCTGAATTTTATCGTAAAAAGAAAAAAGTTTGCCAAATGTGTGCTGGTAAAGATGTTGATTATAAAGACGTTGAAGCTATTAAAAGATATATAAGTAATGAAAAAGGTAAAATTTTACCTCGTAGAATTACTGGTGCATGTGCAAAACATCAAAGACATATAGCTAATGAAATTAAAAAAGCTCGTTTTATGGCTTTAATTCCATTTACAAAATAGTAAATGGTTTTTTTATTTAAAATGTGATAGAATAATTATTTAAGTGGGTGATTATTATGCTTTATACAAGCAGTTATAAAAAATGTTTGAATGGTAATAAAATATCAATTTCTGGCGATAGAGGGAAATCTGTTGATTATCAAGGAGAATGTTTTTCCACTTTAGCTCCAAAAATATCATTTTGGAAAATATGGCACGAAAATATTGGGAAGATACCGGAAGAAGAAAATAATTATTACTATATCAAAAAATATTATGAATTAGTTTTAAAGGATTTAGATCCTAATGAAATATTAAATTTATTAAATAATAAAATTCTTCTTTGTTATGAAGATAATATGGAGTTTTGTCATCGTCATATAGTAGCCTATTGGTTAGAACTTGAATTAGGAATAAGTGTACCAGAAGTAGAAGTTGACGAATATGGGAATATTACTATTTTTGATCGCCCTATTTGGATAAAAGAAATTTTAAAAAAAGTAATTGAAGAAACTAAAAAAATCAAATTAAAATATTTGTGAAAAGTTAAATAAAAATTGAAGGTGAATAAATATGGAATTATTATCTCCTGCTGGTGATTTTGAAAATTTAAAAGCTGCCATATTAGGTGGATGCGATGCAGTATATTTGGGTGGAAAATTATTTGGAGCTAGAGCTTTTTCAAATAATTTTAATAATGAAGAATTAATTGAAGCAATTAAATATGCTCATTTATATGGTGTTAAAGTATATGTAACTGTAAATACTTTAATATATGAAAATGAAGTAGATAAATTCATGAATTATGTTGAATTTTTGTATAAAAACAATGTTGATGCTTTAATTATCCAAGATATTGGAATGATGGATTTAATTAGAAAAACTTTTCCTTTATTAGAGCTACATGCATCAACTCAAATGCATATTCATAATTTAGAAGGGGTTAAATTAGTAGAAAATCTGGGTTTAAAAAGAGCTGTTTTAGCTCGAGAAACACCAATTGAATTAATTGAAGAAATTAAAAAAAATACTGATATAGAATTAGAAGTATTTGTTCATGGTGCTTTATGTGTAAGCTATTCAGGACAATGTTTATTTAGTAGTTTAATTGGAAATCGAAGTGGTAATAGAGGTAGTTGTGCAGGCAGTTGTAGACAAAAATACAATTTACTCGTTAATGATAAAAAAGTTAATAAAGATGAATATTTGTTAAGTTGTAAGGATTTATGTACTATAGAAGATATTGGTAAATTAATTGATATAGGCGTTGATAGTTTTAAAATAGAAGGTAGAATGAAATCGCCAAGTTATGTTTATTTAGTTACCAAACTTTATAGAGAAGCAATAGATTCTTATGTTAGTGGTAAAGAAGTTAAAATAGATTTAACTGATTTAAAAAAAATATTTAATCGTGAATATACAAAAGGCTTTTTATTTAATGAAACAAATATTGTAAATGAATATAGGCCTAATCATTTAGGCGTGAAAATAGGAAAGGTAATACAATCGAAAAATAACTATGTTGATATTTTATTAACAGATGAATTAAATATTAATGATGGTATAAGATTTATAAATGATGATGTTGGATTTATTGTATCTGAGATTTTTAAAAATAAGAAAAGAATTTCTAAAGGAAATATTGGTGATACTATAACTATTTATTGTAAAAAAAATGTATCAGGCAATGTAGTTAAAACTTATGATTACTTATTAAATAAAAGAATGGATAATATTTTAAAAACAAATAAAAAAATAAAAATTAAAGGTAAATTAGAAGTTTATGTTAATAATAAAATTAAATTAGAAGTTACTGATGGAAAAAATGATGTTGTAGTATATGGTAATATAGTAAGTGATGCGATTAATAGTCCAATATCTTTTGATAGAATAAGAGAACAATTAAGTAAGCTAGGGAATACGATTTATCAATTTGAAGAATTAAATATAGTAGGAGACTCTAATATATTTATTTCGATTAAAGAATTAAATGATTTAAAAAATAGCTTTGTCACTTTGTTAAATGAAAAAAGATTATATAAATATCCTTATGTAAAAAAAGAATATAGTATTAATTTACCTGATTTTCCTAAAGAAAGAAATTATAATATTTTAATTAATAATATAAAAGATTATGATAAAAAAAGTAATTATAAATATATTTATATGGATGAATATTTATATAATAAGATAGATGATAAAAGAAAAGTACTAAGATTAGATCGAGTAATTGAGAAACATAAAGAATATGACAACTTATTATTAATAGGTGAATTAGGAAGTTTAATGTATAAAGATGTACTAACGGATTTTTCTTTTAATATAACCAATTCTTATTCAGTAGCATTTTTACATTCTAATAATGTTAAACAAATATGCTTATCCTATGAATTAACTGATACACAAATTAAAAACTTAATTGATGCTTATCATAATAGGTATCAAAAACATCCTAATTTGGAGTTAGTTATTTATGGCAATTTAGAAGCTATGGTTTCTAAATATAATATTAATAAGAAATATAATGTTACTAATTCTATATTAGAAGATAGATTTAAGAATAAATATCCAATTGTTATTAGAAATGATTTAATGCATATTTATGATTATAAAAAAAGAAATTTAAAAGATCATAATAAGTATTTCGATATGGGCATTAATAATCTAAGATATAATAAAGATATATGAAAATATATCTTTTTTTCGTAAAATTAGTAATTTTATAGAAAAAAAGACAATAGTTTTTAAAAAATGCAAAAAAACGCTTGATTTTCATATATTTTTATTGTATAATTTTGAATG
>ERZ1643251.3510-NODE-3510-length-14430-cov-5.995270_pt1 | contig 14430 bp, 14 predicted proteins | sample MGYA00579261_ERZ1643251 | MGnify/ENA primary metagenome ERZ1643251 (study PRJEB29033, sample SAMEA4952267) | chicken gut metagenome | biome: Broiler Chicken; feature: Gastrointestinal Tract; material: Caecum | place: Ireland | collected 2018 | study: Broiler... | reverse complement strand
CTTTTTAGACTCATAACCATTTACAGGAATATCAATTCCCCAATTTAAACTACGAGAAGCACATCTATCTGGTATTCCTTCTTTTAAATATCTTTCCGTAAATAAAACTGCGTTTTCTCTCCAATTATTTCTATTTGTTTGAACCAACTCCTTAATATTGGTTTGAAATTGTGATAGAGAAAAATATAAATTCTTTGTGTTTTTGATACTGGTAAGATGACCACAAATCGCACATTTCGTTTCTTTAACATCATCAATTTTCAAAAGACTACCACATTTTTCACATTCATCACCTTTTATACTGGCACCACATTTTGGACAAACACCAATAACATAACGATCAGCTAAAAATAGATTGCAATGTTCACAATATAATTGTTCTTCTTCTTTTTCATAAAGATATCCATAATCATAATATTTTTTAAATTGTTCTTTTACAAAATTTTTATGATAAGGATCATCGGTTCGATTATATAAATCAAAACTAAATCCTAAATCTTTAAAATCTTTTAAAAAGTTCTTATGGCAAGTATCAACAATTTCTTTGGATGTTTTCTTTTCTTGTAAAGCTTTAACATCTATTGGTGTCCCATGACAATCACTTCCAGATACTAAAATAACATGATTTCCTTTTAATCTATGGTATCTTGCGATAACATCCCCTGGTAAACTACTTGCTACATGACCTATGTGTAAATCTCCATTTGCAAAAGGCCAACTAATTCCTATTAATATATTCATTTTTAATCCCTCCCTTTAAAATTAAAAAACTCTTAGGAATAGTATTCCTAAGAGGTGAATATATCACGTTACCACTCTTAATTCATTAGTGTATTACTACACTAAACTCATGAACCTACTTATGTCTAAAGCATAGTTATAGGCTTGTGCTATAACAGGCACACCTGTATTGACTTACTTAGTTTCAGTCAATCACCTTTGAGGGCCATGTTCGAAAAATCATTACATCCTCTTTTTCACCTAACAGAGTTCTCTAAAATGCTTGTATTTTTCTACTTCTTCCTCGCACTGGTTTTAATAATAACTAAAGTATACTTTATTATGTGATTATTGTCAAATTAACATTTATAAAAAATTTAATATTACTTTAAATTATACTTTTGTTTAAAACTTTTAATATATTTTTTTCTCATAGCAGGCATGATTTGTGAGGCAACTTCCACTGAAACATCACTCATACTCATAGAAGTAGTATCTAATAAAATTGAATCTTTTACACTTGTTTTGAATAATTCTTCGATATCCTTTAGACTATTGTTATATTCGTCTAAGTTATCAATATTTAAAAAATTTCTTTTTTCTAATGCTAAACTGGAACTATAGTCTCTTTTTAATGAGGTTAAAGATTCCGCATAGGTAATAACTAGAAAATCTATTAACTCTTTTGAAATAGAACTATATTTTTCTGTTGTCTCATAATACAATTCTTCTGGCATTTTACCGCTACTGTATCTTCTATAATTCCAAATTTGTCTATCATTTATAGATCTATCAATTAAGATGATTTCTTTATCAGAATGAACAGCATTTTCTAATTGTTTTGTAACTTCCTCTACAATTGCAATATTTAATTCAGTAGTACTTAAATCTTTGTTTTTTTCTTTAAATACTTCTTTATAATATTTAGATGTTGTAAATTCCTCGATAATTGTAGTATGAAACCCACCCTTTTTAAAGAAATCATATAAATTATTTATGATTGTAGTTTTACCGGTTCTCGGAGTTCCACTAAATTCTATAACGAAGGGTTTTGATAAGGGACATAATAATTTTAATTTTTGCAATTCTACTTTTTGGGCATGTAATTTTTTTAGTTTTTCATAATATTCACTATGATCATCAAAAATAACATCTTTTAAATATAAATCTTCTTTTTGAGCAAATACAATATCTAATACATTCTTTAGCTTTTTAAATATAGGTAAATTTTCATTTTCTCCATAAATTAAGCTTTCATACACACTTGTATAATACCATTTTTGTTGTTCTTCGCCTCTATTGAATGCAGAAAAATCTCTCTTTCCACTCTTTTGAAAGATAAGCATTAAATCTTCTAAATTATTTATTTTATCTGCGCATATAACTAGTTTATTTTTTAAAGGCAAATGTTTTGTTTCTTCAATCGTATGTTTTTTTCTTTCTTCCCAAGACAATGATTTATCAGGTTCAGATGCATTCATAACTAAATTTGCAATTTCATCACCAAATTCTTTTCTTATATCTTCAATAGTATACTTAGTGTCTTCAACAACATCGTGCAAATAACCTGCCGCAACTACAGATTCATCATATCCATATTCTTCTAATAACATTCCTACACTAATAGGATGAATGATCATAGGTTTATCTGGTTCACTTTTTCTAATTTGTCCCATATGAGCATTAATTGCAAACATTTTCGCTTTTTCTTTTAAATCCATAATTTTATTTACCTCCATATGATTTTATATTATAACAACAATTTTTAGCACCGGATTATACTTCTATATGAATATACTATATCAAAAATTGTAATGTAATTAAAATGATTGTAATTTTAATCACCTAATGGATCTCTTTTTTAGTAATGTTTTATATACTTTTTATCTTTCTTGTCATATGTAACATCACAGTCGTCTACATTATTAACTAAATTATAATAAGCAAATTTATTCATCGCACCATTCATTATATTTTTGTTTATTAAATACTCTAATTCTTTTTCTGAAAACAATCCATAATTAATAAATTCAGTACTACTAACATTTTTTTCAGCCGTTTTAATACAATTATTAGCCATTACGATATACGTAGTTGAATTATCAGTTCCAGGAGATGTATACGCCTGATCAACTATAAATAAATCATCGGAAACGTAACCTGTTTCTTCCTTTAATTCTCTCTTTGCAGCTTGTAGTGGTTCTTCTCCTGTTTCTATATATCCTGCTGGGAACTCTGCAATCATTTTATCTTTCATTCTATTTTGAAAAGTAATGATATATTCTTTATTCTGAGTTGTTGCAACTATTATTACAGAATTCTTTCCCTTATTTTTTACAACTTTTTCTTTTTCGACAATATTTCCGTTTGGTAATTTATACGTTTCTTTTAAAACTTCTAGGAATTTTCCACTATATAATATTTCTTTTTGAATAAACTCACCCTTCACTTTTTTATATAATTCGTTAATTCTTTCAAGAAGAAGTTTTTCTTTATATTCTGGGCTTCTAGTATAACTCAATTCTTGAATTCTTCTTTTGGTTTGAATTACGCAATCCTCTATTGTTTTGTTCTGGAGATTTAATAATTCTTCATTAAAAATTTTCTGGATTTCAAAAAAGTCTACGTATTCTGTGGAACGAATGATAATATTATCTTTTTCAAAATCATTCATTTCCTTTTTTAACATTTCTTTTTCATCATCATATACATCACGTATATTTTTATATATTCCATAAAGGTAATCATCAAGTTCTCCAAAATATGGTCCGTAATTATCTTCAGAGGAATCATAATAACCACAAAAAATATATATAGGCTTTTCTATTAGTTTTTGATTATTTTGAATGATATCAAAATCAATACCTTTATATTCACTATGTTTTCTATATCTAATTAAATCCGACAAAGTTAATTTAAATTTTAATGTTTCTGAATCTATTCCTAAGATTTTTAATACCCATTTTCGATATAATCCATCAAATACTTCATCAAAAAAATCGATCGAATTTAAAAAATCTTTATTTAAATCAAATTCAATAATTGTTTCTTTTAGATTTTCTTTTGTTAAGTGCTTTGATTCTATCATTTCACTTTGAAGTTTTTTTAACAATTCATTTAACTTATTTAGATAATGTTTTAAGTTTCTATAAATTACAATTTTTTCATCTTCTGATAATTCTTTTTTACTACTAATTATAGATACTTCATTTATATATTCTAATTCCTCTCTTTTTAATTTTATAAATTCATTTTTAATTGATTCATAATTCATAGTATAATTTCTCCTTTATTTCAATTATATTTTATCATAAACTAAAAATATATAAAACCTATTTTGCACGTCCTATATTGCATTTCTATTTGCAAAAGATTTTAATAAAATTATAGGAGATATTATGGCGCAATGTATACAATGTGATGAGATGGATTTAAATGAAAAAGATAAATAAGGCAATCAATACTTATAAAGAAATGTTTTATTTCTTGAAAAACAGATATCACTTGAATCACATACAAGTAGATTTAACAGATATTAATTTCAACAATGAAGAAAAACTTGATAAACAAACAATTAGAACTTTAGCTAAAAGTGCAAAAATAATGGAAAAATAAAAAGACAATCACTCAAGCATTGCCTTTTTTTAAATGAATATATTCATAAATTTGTTGCCAATCATGAAATACTGGAATATGATTGATTTCTCCATCCTCTTTTCCAATCATAATCGCATCGATTCCCCCATCACGGACACGTTCACAATTACTGATACTATCATCAATCAATAAATCAATGTGTTGTTCTAAACATACCGCTCTTTTATCACGCGCATTTACAATTAACTTGTCATAATAAATACCATTTTTATCAAGCCAAGTTTTACTTTGAAGATAAGGGTCTTCGTGAAATTCACAATCTCTAGCTGTAATAATATAGATTTCATGTCCTTCTTCATGAAGTTTTTTTATGACTTGAACGCAATTTTTTCTAGGTAAAGCTTGATTCGTTATTTCTTCTTGAAGTGTCCCCAAAAAATATTTTAATTCATCATAGCTAAAACCAAATAATTGTTGATAGATATTTCCGTTATTATAAATATCATGAATTTCTTGTTTTATGTCTGTATTTTTACCTAAACTTTTTGCGTATTCGATTGCTTTATTTGTCAATTGATCTTTAATTTCGGTTAATGTATCATCAATATCAATTCCAATTCTCATTTGATTACCACCACTCATTTTATTGATATTATATCAGAAACAAGATTAAAACAAAAGGATAAAAAAACTACATCATCAATCTGTAGTCTTAATATCAATCGTGTTTTATATTACGATTTAATACCTTTATTTGATCTTTTTTACTAAGTGAATATTTGTTTCTTGATTTTCCACTAAAATATTAATTGACCCCATAATCATTTCATATTTAAACAAAACATTTTATCCTTTTACCAAATGTTTTACTTTCCAATCCTCGAACTCTTTTCTCTCTTCTTCTGTTTCGATTTCCTCGTGATAATAATGTTTTGTAAATTCACCACAAGAACTTCCAATTTCTCTGCCTGGAGGTGAATACGTCTTAATGCGAAGATGGGGAACTTTTTTGGAAATGGTATCGATCCAGATCGATTCTTCTTTACTTCGTTCTAATTCATGAATAGGATTAAAACGAATGAATTTGATAGGTACTGGATAAGTTTGAAGAACTTCACAAACTTTTTCTAATTCTTTAGGTCCATCATTTACATCTTTAATCAAAGTATAATGAATTTCTACCGGATCATTCGTACGATGTAGTTTAACATATTCTTTCATAATTATACTATTTTGTTGTAAACACTTACGATAATCGATTAAATACAATAACGCCTCTTGTACGGATACTTTTGTACTTGGAATCAAATCAAAACGGTCTTGATCAATTGGTGTGTGCATCGAAAAATGAACTTTCAATGGAACATTTAATTCATTCACCATTTTTGTAAGTAAAACCATATGATTATTAGGCATCATCGTTGAAATCGCATAGCCAATATTCTCATATCCTAATCGTTTTTTTATTATCGATTCCGAACGAAAAACATCTTCTAACAATTTCAAATTTAATAGGGGTTCTCCTACACCCATAAAAGAAATTAAAAGTTTCTTTTTCGAAGTTCTTCTTTTTCCTTTTGTGGTTACCGTACGATAAAAACACTCGATAAAATCCTCTATTTGAATGGGTAACATCGCTTTGTTTAACCCCTTATTCGTTAAGTGACACATTTTACAACCCAAATTACAAAAGTGATGCGTAGGAACACAAACCACATCCATTTCTTCTTTATTAAACAATAATGTCATTTCTATAATTTTATGTTCTCCTATATCAAATACAGATTTTAAAGATTGATCTGTAAAATCTTTAAAGACTCCTAATTCTTTCATTTTTTCTCTCCTCCCTAATTTCATTATAAAAAAAATAGATATTCCTGACAAATATCTATTTTTTATTTCGCATATAAGCTATTATTATGGGTATAAATTGGTATTATGACGATTATAACTCTAAATTATGATCAATATAATCTACAATAAATTTTTTAGGAGCGGTTGTTAGAAAATGTGGATGATAAACAATATTTATTTCTACTGAAGGTAACTTCTCTTTCATCTTTAAATTTTCAAACTCCTGATTTTTAATCTCATTTTCCACTAAATTATAAATCACGTAACCAATTCCTAAATCTTTTTTTATTGCCGATATAATCATTTCACTAGTATGAATATTAATGACATTCTTAATAGAAACTTGATGTTTCTGTAAAAGAAGATCTAAATCATTACGATTAGCTGTTCCTGGAATGGGAAGAATCAATGGATACTTTTCTAAATCACGTAATTGATGGATTTGATCTATGTCTACTAATTTTGTGTTTTTATTTACAATAAAACAATATTGAACTTTTTTTAATTTCACTACTTTCATACTTTCATCAAGAGTAACATTAATGGGTGAAGTATCAATGACAAAATCTACTTTATGTGTATCTAATAACTCCATTAAATAGGAAGTAGATCCTGTAATAATGGTGATTTCGATATTAGGAAACTGATTGTGAAAAGCAATGATTTTATCAAAAAGGAAGAAGGAACCAATATTGGAAGGCATTCCAATCGATAATTTTCCCCGTTCTAAGTTTTCTGTTTCTAGCATATGTCTTTCAGCAATCAATAAATTATTATATGATTTTTCTACAAAATATAATAAGTCTTTTCCTTGATCTGTTAATTCTACACCACTAAGAGTTCGATAAAATAATTGTGTTTCTAATTCTTCTTCTAACTTTTTAATCGCTTTACTAATGGCGGGTTGGGAAGTATAACTTTTCTCAGCAGCTTTAGAAATACTTCCACATTTAGCTACATCATAAAATGTTTTATATAAGTTTAAATTAATATTACTTTTATACATGGTATCATCCCTTCATTGAATATTATTATACCATGTATTCAAAGATTTTGTATTATAAAGAAACCGCTAAAGAAAATTATGCTATTTAAGGAAATCTCTATAAGAGTTATTTCTATCCTTCATAAGTAAATAAAACAAATCTAATAGTCTATTGTTTATACAGAGACTATCAAAAAAACAAGTCTGTAGCTTGTATGTAATTCGCTCTATTTAGACACCAAAAAACTTAGTTTTACTAAGTTCTTTTTACATAATTTCATGTATTCAAATACATTTAAAATTCCATATAATTTCTATATTTACCACACAAGAATAAATACATCATATTATATTTCAAAATAATAAACTTTTTCTATCAATTCTTATTGGTTTTTATTATTATATATTATCCATTTTTTAATTGGTATCCCTTAATTTATTTATATCAACAGGATTACTCATAATTTCAATGATCAAATCTAAATTATCATCATTCGCTGCCTTATTCTTTTTGATTGCACCACAAGAACTACAAACATATACAATTTTATAATTGTCTTTTTTCCCTTTTTCAATGGCAACGGGTTTTAAAATTCCATGACAAGTACAAGCTCTATCTCCAGGATTAATATCCACATGTTTAGAGCATAAACATTTGGGGCAATGATCACGAGCGGTATATCCTAAAGCTTTCACTTTAGTATGGCAAACTTCACAGACAAAATCCTCATCGATCATCGTAAATTTTGCGGTATTCGTTTCATTTATCATTTGGCAACCTCCTTACGTTATTAGTATTCTACCATCATTTATGATTACGGTCAACGATCACATTGATCATAAAGCTATCCGATTGTTTCATAAAAATTTCTAATTTATTATCGAATTTCTATTTGCAAAAGATTATAATAAAATCAAAGGAGATGATATGATGGCACAATGTATACAATGTGTGGAAATGAATTTAAATGACAAAGATAAATATGGGGACGCTTTTTGTAAATACTATAGAAAATATTATGATCCATATTCTTCTGCTTGTAGCCATATTGAATATTCAGATTCCAGTCTTAGAAACCGTGAAGATGAATATGAAAATGGAGATAGTGGATGTTACTTAACAACTGCGATGTGTAAAGCTTTAGGTTATAATGATCAATGTGTATATCTACAAATGTTAAGAAATTTTCGTGATACCTATATGATGCTAGTTCCTGAGTGTTATCCTTTATTAGTAGAATATGAATTAATGGGACCTATGATTAGTAGACAAATTCTACAAGATAAAGAAGTCGCAAATATGATGCTAGATCAATATATTTCAAAATCTATTATGTATATTAAAAAGCAAGAATATCAAAAGGCAATCGATACTTATAAAGAAATGTTTTATTTCTTAAAAAATAGATATCACTTGAATCACATACAAGTAGATTTAACAGATATTGACTTCAACAATGAAGAAAAACTTGATAAACAAAAAATTAGAACATTAGCTAAAAGTGCAAAAATAATAGGAAGATAAAAAGACAATCACTCTGATGTGAACCCCATTTTGGTGACATCAAATAAAAAAGACTTTTAAAAATAAAAATCAAGGGCGAACGAAGTGAGTTCATCTAGACCCTTGATTTTTATTATACAATTATAATATTCTTACAAATAAAGCTTGTCTTTTTTCTATTTGAGCTTATCATTCATATACTCAACTTTTCTTTTAGAATTAATGGTTTTGTCATATAGCGTTTATCTTATTTTGCTTGCAGAATTATTTGCATAATATTTAGTAACAAATTTTGTAGTTTTTTTCATTATCAATAACAGAAACACATACGTTTTCAAAATTCTTATTTGTAACCAACAATTTATATTGATTTATTATCTGATTTCTAGTATCCAAATTAAGTCCGTTTTTTCAAATACATTAGCATCAATAAAATTTACAATTTTACTTTCAATCATATAATCTCCTACAATAATTCTAAATATTTCTTCAACATTTCAACTTCTAACTTAGTAACTAACTTAACAAAATCTGTATAATTACCAGTTGTATGTGCTTTATCTAAAGCTTCATAATATTTTAATCTTGACTCTTTCTTTATAATTACAGGATTATACCCACTATTCATCAAATCTAAATTCATAAGTAGTCTTGAAGTTCTCCCATTACCATCTATAAATGGATGGATTTTAACTAATTCTCCGTGTAATAGAGATGCTCTGATTATAGGATGATATCCACTCCAAGTATTATAAGTTAATATTAATTTTTCCATTAATTCGGGAATTTTTAAATAATCTGGAGGAATATGTATTGCACCTTTAATAGTTACATTTTCTTTTCTATATCTTCCAGCATTTTCATTATCAATATCTTTTAAAGTTAATTGATGAATATTCTTTATGTGCCATTCAGTTATCGGATTTTCATCTTTAACAATTTCATCTAAATATAAAATTGCTTTTTCATGATTTATTGCTTCTAAATGTTCTTTAATCGATTTACCTCCAACTGTTATTCCTTCTAAAACAACTTGCGTTTCTCTAAGGGTTAGAGTATTACCTTCAATTCCATTACTATTATAAGTCCACTCTAAATTAACAGACTCTTTTAAAGATTTAATAGTTTCTTTTGACAAAGGTCTTTTTTTATCTAACATTTCTTTTAATTTGTCTACTTCAGAAAAAAAATCTTCTTTTAAATCAATTATAAAATTACTATCATCTGGTTTAATAATTCTTTTATCAACTGGTTTTGTAGCATCAATAGGAATATTCCAACTATTTCCAACTTTAACTGCACCTTCAATTCTATCTTCAGCTAAAAGTTGTCTAATTCTTCGTTCGCTAATATTCCACTTTTCTACAGCCTCTTTTGTAGTCATATAATTCATGATTAACACCCTTTCTTTATAATTATATATTTTAATTCTTTTTCTAACTTCTTTGATATTTTTCCAATAGAAAAATAATCATATATCATAGTGACAAAATTTTCCTTCTAGTAAATAATAGGAATGAAAAATTTTGCATATTATCAACTTATTTAAAGATTATGTCTAAATCATCATCTTCTAATAAAATCAAATCCATATTTTCGCTTCCGAAATAATTATACCGAAAACGGTAGTATTTGCCAACGTTTTATACCGGCTACGGTAGTTTTACTTCAATTGTATTTCTCTTTTCTTCCGTAATGATTTCTTACTTTATTTTATTCTACATAAGCAAATTTTATTTAAAGTATAACATTATATTTAAATTTAATAGTAATATTTCTATATTTATCTATTAACTCTTTTTAGGTTTATTTAAATCTTACCCTTTCTGTATTAAATTACTATTATACAAAATAAAAAGGTGGCACCCACCTTTTCTGTTTTACTATATATTACTTTGTGAATTGTCCTTGTAGTGCGATATATCGTTGGAAAAAGATATTACTAATTTTTCTTCCTAAACGATAAACATTTTCATCATTTGCATTATAGGAATCGTTAAAATTATGAATGAAAATACATAAAACATAATCACCATACTTGGTAGAAACAATTCCTCCATCATTACGTACTTGATTATCCTTTCCGCTCTTCGTTGCGACATAATGAATCAATTCAGAATTGGATTTTTGAAGAGTTTTAGAAATACCATCACCAACCATTTCGTGATACTTTCCTTTCTTCATAATAGCGATAATCTGATCACTAATAGAAGAAGACCATAATTCTTTTTTGATCATCTTTTCAAACACTAACGCATAATCACTCGCCGTTGTTTTACTGAAAGGTTTAGAGTGAGAATAATCAAACAGTCCATAAAGTTCCGTATTGGTACATCCGATTTCTCTTATCGTTTGATTAATCCGTTCAATTCCTAAATAATCAATCATCATGTTTGTAGCTACATTATCACTTATAACCATCATAAGTGTAGCAACATTAATCACCGATAACTCTACTCCAGGGGAAAGCAAATGTAAAACTCCACTACCAATTACATCATACTTTTCTTCATAAATTAGAGTATCCGTTCGATTCTTTTCTTTAAAATAAAGGGCACGCATCAATTCTACTAAAATGAATACTTTGATACAACTTGCTGGATTTTGTACTTCTGAACTATTCATTTCTAAAGTATGACCTTTTAAATCTGATGCATATATGGATACCTCACCATTAAAATTTATCAGTTCATTATCAATTAATTGTTTTAAATCATTCACTTTCTATCACCTCAGTTATTTTCTAGAAGCTTACTATCTCCTGTCTTATAATCAATTTCAATTCCATCTTGGACATTATATACAAAAACATTAAAACATACTTCGCCACAATGATCTTCTACGGAACTAGCTTCTATTTGAACTCCTTTAGCGACCAAATTATCATTTTCAAATACAGGAGTAACACGATATAAAACATGATTATTGGTCGTTTGAACATAATCTGCTACTTGATTTTCAAATTCTAACATTCCTTCGGTATTCATTTGTCTTGTACAAGTGATTAAGTTCTTTTCATTCGCATTTTCACCGGTTAATTGATAACCAATTAAATGACAACGATTATACAAATATTTTCCTGATACAATATCGTATTTAACAGTGTGCCAACCTGATGGTTTTATTTGACCAATACTTCCTCGCTCTTCTGTAGGCATCGTTTCTTTTCCAACGTTGGCAAAAGCTACTCCACAACGATTTAGCGAATCTAACTCACTATACTCTTCAAAAGATTCTGGTGTATAATCTCCTTCTGAAAAATCGGGTTGATTATTCTCTAATACTACATACGATGAGCCATTATAATCAGGAATACTTTCTATTTCATAAGATACCGTTTGTGTTTTATCGTTAGCATCAAAAAGATTTCTAATATCTTGTTCAAAATAAACCACACCACTCATCACTAAAACAAGACAAAGTGATAGGAGTGCTTTTGTTGTTTTCTTCTTTCTTCTTGCCATATTCTCTACCTTCTTTATTTTTATTTTATCATTTTTCATTGACAAAAAAAAGGTCTTACGACCAATTATCTAGGTACGAGCAAGACCATCTACTGATAATACAACACCTGTAATATAACTTGCCATATCACTCGCTAAAAAGACGAATGCATTCGCAATATCTTCGGGTTTTCCAATCCTTCCAAGAGGAATCGTTTGAATTAAAGGTTCAATCATTTCTTTCGGTAAACGGCGAACCATATCCGTTTCAATAATACCAGGGGCAACAGCATTCACACGAATACCGAAAGGAGCGAGTTCACGAGCTAAAGACTTTGTCATTCCATTTACAGCAAATTTACTTGTTGGATACATAACACCAGATGGTTGACCATAGATACTGACCATAGAGCTAGTATTCAATATAACTCCTTTGGTTTCTTTTAAATAAGGAAGTATTACTTTTGAACAAGTAAACACCGATTTAATATTTAAATCACTAACCTTATCGTATTCTTCTTCAGTATAATCTTCTAATTTTGTTTTAGAAGAGATACCGGCATTATTTACTAAGATATCAATATGTCCATAAGTATCTTTAATTTGTTTAAAGACAGAAGATAACGCTTTTTCATCTGTTAACTTTGGATAAAATCCATCTACTTTGGAATATTTTTTTCTTAAAGTTTCTAATGCTTTATTCACCGTTTCTTCTCGAGAACCAAATAAAATGACTTGAGCCCCATTTTCTAAAAACTTCTCTACAATCGCATAACCAATTCCTCTCGTTCCTCCTGTTACAACTGCGACTTTTCCTTCTAACATTTTATCTTCCTCCTATCATTATTGTTATTATACCCAATTTTAAACAAAAAGAAAACAGAGAAAACTCTGTTAATTATTCACTCCGTGATGTACACATGGTGAGGATGGTGTTAGAGGCTCGATAGAATATCCATTATCTAAGTAATACTTTATTTTAGCTTCTAAAGAATTAACTGTCGCATATTTATTACCCGAATCATGCATAAGCAAATTCACGACTTCATGTTTAGGTGAATAAGTCATTACATTGTTCATTTGTCGTTCCTCATTCGCACCTGCGGCATCTTCACTATCAACATTCCAATCGTGATAATAAAACCCTCTTTCTTCCACTAATTGGGTAAGTCTTGTCATAATACCAGGATTAAATCGACTAACAGTATTAGAACTTCCCCCAGGGAAACGAATAATCGTAGAACGATATCCAGTAATATTATAAACTTTATCTTGGATAGCTTGTAAATCTGCGAAATACGCATCCTCACTCGCATATATTTCGTGATAATTATGACTCGATGTGTGTAATCCAATCGTATGTCCTTCATCATAGGCTCGTTTGATTAAATAATCATATTGTGAATTTTGATTCGTTACAAAGAAAGTTGCTTTTACATTATATTTTTTTAAGATATCTAAAATTTCTGAGGTTCTTGGCGAAGGACCATCATCAAACGTTAGATAAACCACCCTATTTCCTGTCACAACTGGTGGTTGTGGAGGTGTTTCTTTTTTTGCAATTTCTTCTTTTAAACTAGATTCTCTTTGTTTCAATTCTCCCTCTTTTTTCTCTAAAGCTTCTACTTCTTTCTTTATTTTTTCTACTTCATCTGTTACAACTTGTACTTCTTTTTTGAAATTTTTATTATATTCACGAATCGTAAATAATGTCTCTATATTATTTTCTAGTGTACGTAACTTGATGTTTTTATCCGTAATTGATTGGTACATCAAAAGATCCACTACTAAAAAGAATAAAATAGAAATACTTAATAAAACGATCCCTAAACGTTTCCATTCATTCATACTAAGATTGTAATTCTTTCTCTAATTCTTTAATATTTTGTTCTAAAGTTGTAATAGATGATTCTAAATTTTGTTTTTTTTCTTTTAAATTTTGTTGTTCTTTTTGTTTTTGTTCTTTTTCTACTTTTAATTGTTCTTTTAATTTCTTTTCTTTATTTAAATTTGTTTTATACTCTGTAAGTTCACTATAGTATCCATCTAATTTTTGATTCATTTGATAGAGATGTATTACACTAGCACCAAAAAAACAAAGTAAAACAAATAAGATTCCTACCATTACAATAACAATCCACTTCTTCACACACATCACCTTTATTATTATAACATTAAACCTATCTTTTTAAACGTGAAACATCTTTTTTTATGAAATTTCAAGGTAATTGTTGACTTTCATTTGGCTTTACGATAAAATTATGTATGTAGTCGTTTGGAGTAGTACTCAAGAGGCTGAAGAGGCGCCCCTGCTAAGGGTGTAGGTC
>ERZ1643251.3508-NODE-3508-length-14433-cov-5.911671_pt1 | contig 14433 bp, 17 predicted proteins | sample MGYA00579261_ERZ1643251 | MGnify/ENA primary metagenome ERZ1643251 (study PRJEB29033, sample SAMEA4952267) | chicken gut metagenome | biome: Broiler Chicken; feature: Gastrointestinal Tract; material: Caecum | place: Ireland | collected 2018 | study: Broiler... | reverse complement strand
TCGGAGCCGGAGAATATGAACGGCCTGAAATATATGACGGGAAGACTCTCCCCAATGAAGAACCTTCCGAGTGGTATGCTTTCCGCCTTGAAATTGCAGAAGCACCAATGAACAGTGCAGATGAAACAGAAGACAGTGCTGAATGGATCAGCCTGCCAATCGTCAAATCAGAAGCAGACCGCATAGCAAACCTTCATAATGAAGGCTGTATAGAAGATTGCGTGTACTTTGATTTTGAATCATCAATTCCTCAGATCACTTCCGAGATGTTTGGTGATATGCAGGACTTTGACAAGCTGAACGCATTGGCGCAGCATATGGTGTATATGCCGCTGAAGGATCAGATCAAATTCAAAGCAGTTCTTGCGGCAGAACAGCCGCAAAACATCAATGATGTGCTGGACATTTCCGAACGGCTTCGTGATTATGAGCTGTCCTATTATGCAGATGATGAAGGAGCATTTTTCAAAGAGTATCTAAAACATTTTATGGATACCCGTTTGGACAGCGAATGGTTGGATACGCTTCTTACAAGAAGCGTAGGAGAAAAACTGCTTAAACGCCTTGGTGCATCCAGCACACCATACGGAGTAATATCCGCAAGAGGCCATTCGCTGTATGAACCGGTAGCTTGTCATGATCCGGAAGTTAAGGAGCTGAAAACGCAGGCATTAACTGATGAGAAGCTGGATGTCATAGAGGTTCTTGGGCGAAAGGCATTGTTTTCCAACGGCAGAATACTGCCCGAAGAAATTCCCGAAGGTCTATATGCCTATGATTTGAGATACAGCGATGAAAAGGGGCAGTTTATTTCCATTGAGCCGAAATTTGGTGTAAATCACGGCGGTACGGTACTGATGAGGGAACTGCTGGATTTCCGAGAAAAAGGATATCTTTCCTTTACCGATGAAACCTCCCCAAATTTCCTCGGCTATGATCTGACGCCGAGAGAGTTCATGGAAACTGATCCTTTACAGGAAGAAGAAAATGAGCAGCAGTTTGGAGGAATGCAGTTATGATCAGGGAAATTACTACAGATGATCTCAGAAGAATGGAAAACAAAGAAGGGCTTATTCTGCAAGACTGCGGCGGAGATTTGCAGGAATGGCAGGACGGCATCAATGATCTGCTGACAAAGGAAAACATTCTGCTTGACGGAAGTAAGTTTGAAAATTGTTTTTCGTTTGAACACAAGGGTATCACTTGCCTGCTCTTTCCATTCGAAGAAAATGTAAAGCTCGACACAGGAAAACTCGCCATATGGAGACTCAGATCTCACAGTACCTTCGGCGGGACATGGCTGTCAGATTATGTTCCAAACCGACTCGGAGGTTATCTCGCGGAGCAGCAGAAACCCGACTGTCCGTTGATCGGTCAGGACGGAAATATATTTAATCTGATGGGCATTGCATCAAAAACTTTGCGCCGAAACGGAATGGCAGATCAGGCAACAGAAATGTGTGACCGAATTACACAGACTGCAGGCAGTTATTATGAGGCGCTTAACATTATCGGAGAGTATGTGAATATAACCTCCGCTGAAGATGCTGACATCGATGAAGATCAAGGGATGGTGATGTAATATGAACCGACTGAATTAAAATAACGGCATAATCTAAAAACAACGAACCGATATCAATCGCTCTGGAAAACGATTGATATCGGTTTTTTTATTGACAGGGCGATTGGTATCCTTCCGAAAGAAGGTGATGACCATCAAAACCCCTGTCAGCTGGATGGGCAATAAAACCTCCATCCTGCACATTCTTTACGCTTTGTTTCCGAAAAGCTATACCCGGTATATTGAACCGTTCGGCGGTTCAGGCGCTGTGCTTTTGGGGAAATCCGTCCCCGACAAGTTCGAAGTATATAACGACTATAACGCAAATCTTGTGAATCTATTCCGCTGCATGAGAGACAGACCGATGGAATTTATCCGTGAATTAGGGTTTCTCAATCTCAATTCCAGAGATGACTTCACAGTCATAAAGCGTTTTTTTCAGAAGGAAGAATTTGACGAAAAATATCTTGAACAGCAGCTTGAACTGACAAATATCATGCTTCCCGAATTACAGGCAAAAGAGCTGTGTGAACTGTACCGTCAATCCAAAGGAGATTACGACCTGAAACGGGCTGTCATGTTTCTGAAACTCGTGCGTTACAGCTATTCCAGCGGCGGAAAATCCTTTGCCTGTCAGCCTTTCAATGTGGCAGCATTGTTTATTCTTATTGAACAGCTCGGCAAACGCCTTGCCAACGCCGTCATAGAGAATCAGGACTTCGAAGTTCTGATTAAACATTATGACCGGCCGGACTCTTTTTTCTATTGTGATCCGCCCTACTATACCAGCGAGTATGTGTACGAATGCGGTTTCACATGGGAAGATCATATGCGGCTGTTTCGGGTGCTGTCTGAATGCAAAGGTCAATGGCTGGTGTCATACAATGACTGCCCGGAAATACGGGAGCTGTACCGGGACTACAATCAGTTCTCATTTACACGGATTCATTCTATGGTACAGAAATATGAAGCCGGCAAAGAATTCCCCGAACTGTTAATCGGCAATTATGACCTCTACGAACGGGAAAAAGAGAAACCGGTACAAATGACGCTCTTCGATATCGAAGGAGAGCTAAAACCCGGCGAAATCGAAAAAATCTTAAAGGAGTGTATCATATCATGCAAGATAAAAAGGTAAATAAATTTGTTCTTCTGCCTGTGCCGCTTGAAGATTGTGCGGCGGCAGGAATCTGTGAAGGCTGTATTCTGCAGAGTTATACGGAAAACGGGAGACTCATTATCAGCAGAGTATCTAAAGAGGACTTTATTTGCGACAATGACTGCGAAAGCTGTCCTATAGCCGATGTAGACTGCGACGGAGACTGCAGAAATTGTCCCTGTGTTAATAATTGTGAAGATGCGGAGGTGGACATAGATGAATAAAATGTACCGTATTCTCGGCAAAAGAGGACGGATTACGATTCCGTTTGAAATTCGGAAACGGGTTGGTTTTGCGTACAATGATGTGCTGTCGTTTACTGAAGCAGCAGACGGCAGAACGGTTGTGGTAAAACGGGAGAAAATCTGCAGCAACTGCAAAGAGACGGGACACGAAATCAAAACCGATGAGGTCACGCTCCTTGATTTTCTCAACGGTCTCTCCGAAGCCGAACAGCATGCCGCACTGATCCATTTGTCAGTAAAATGGGCTGAAAAGCAAGGAGGCACAATGAATGCAGAATTATAAACCGTTGTACCTTTGGTCGTTAGAAGAAGCGATCAGAAACAATGAAAAAGATCTGTGGCGCGAAAGCTACAAAGAAAACTGCGATTGTGCAAGAACGATTGAAAAAGCGATTACCGATGCATATAACTGCGAGAAATCATGCCTTACCGCCTGTGCAAAACCGGTTATTGAGCAATACGGATTTGACCGGGTGAACTGGGTGCTTGCCAATACCGTGCAGCAAAAAAAAGAGGATGGCAGGTTCTCACAGGAAAATAAGGCATGGGCAAGACAGATATATATCCCGCACGATGAGGTGCGCTGGCATTTCTGTGTCGAATCTCATCCGGGACTGACAGATATCTTCATAAACGAAAGCCGCAAACTGTGGGAAAGTCTCGGACTATTTAACGCAGAACAGTGTGAGTCCGAAAAAGACGGTCAGCTTGAATATGAGGGGAAAGTCCTTGTATTGAAAGGCAGTTCGCTCAGAGAACAGTATAAGAAACCCGAGTATCAGCTCTTCTTAGCTGAAAGCGGCTTCGGATGCCATCCGAATGCGAGAGGGCGCAAGGTTTTCGGAAAGTTCCTGATTGACGGTGAAGAAACGCATTTTCAGCGCAGTGATTTTATCGGGATTCTGAAAGACGAGTATCTCCCCGATTGGGCAAAGGATAATCTTGCCGAAATGCAGTCTTCCGGTGAGAACGACGAATTAACGATGGGAGGATTGTAAATGAAGTTTAAAATCTATCAGATTGATATGGACAGAGACAAAAACCGTGTCAAATTTGATAACCTTGAAAATACAAAAAAGCATCAGGGTTTTGAACAAATTGACGCCGGTATTTATGACCGTGTGTTTATGGGTGATACGGATAGCGAAACATTAGAGGATATTTACCGTCTTTTCAATACAGAAAAGCATCGGCTGCACCGCGGGCATTCCCTCTCTGTCAGCGATATCGTTACAACAGATGAAGGATCTTTTTTCTGCGACAGTGTTGGATTTCAGAAGGTTGATTTTGACGAATCTGCTGCTCATACACCGGACAATCTGATCCGAATTCTTGTTATTGTAGAGGGACTCATTCAATATCTTGAAAACGGCGACGGTACGGTTATCGTTATCAACGAGGAAAGCAAACTGAACGGCATGGAAGGAAACCGGCGAATATAGGGTGATGTGCTTGTCGGTCCAATATTTGTTGCCGGAATAACTGAGGACAGCATTTGTTCCCTTACTGATGAACAAATGCAAAAATACGCACAAAAGTTTGCAGAACCCGAAGAAATACCGCCCGAAGAAATCGAACAGCATACCGGCATCTTTTTTCAGAGCTGGTATTAAAAAAGGAGGATAAAAACTATGACAACCAAAAAAACACCTGCGCCGAAAATGGCTCAGAGTCCAAAAACACCGTCTATCCATGCCCGCATTGACCGCATAAACAATTATGAGGGCAGCAATATCCGCGCTTTTGCCAGTGTGAACATCGGCGGTGCCTTCGCAATTCACGGAATTAAAATCGTGGACTCCCCACAAAAGGGACTTTTTGTTTCCATGCCTTCAAACAGTTATACAGACAAAAACGGAAACACAAAATACAATGATGTGTTTCACGCCATAACTGCTGAAGCGAGAACCGAGCTGAATGACAAAGTGTTGGAGGCTTATGAACAGGCGCTCGAAGAACAACAGGATGAATCCGAAAATGAAGAAGACAGTATGACGCAAACCATGTGACTTCTTTCTAAAATCTTCAAAAAAAGCTGGACTTTTGCGATGAAATCAGTATCCTTGTGTTTAGAGGATGGTGATTGCTTATGAAGAAAAAACTAATCGGTTTTATATTGTGCGGCCTCATTTTGGCGACGGCGGCAGGATGTTCTGACACTCCGACACAGGTTAGTCAAATTAGTGACAGCAGTCTGGAATCGGCAGATGTGACATCGGACAGAGAAGATAAAGATAATAGCGATGACATCACTGCCAAGAAGGATCAGCTGTCCCAAACAGCAGATTCAGCAAGCACAGAGAGTCAATTGGAAATACCGGCAGAAAAGAAAGAAGAATCTGCTGTACCGCCCGTCACCAATACTGACAAAACGGAAAAGGACAGCAGCAGCTCAAATAGCACTGCTGAGTCAAATCCCACAATATCTGAACAGACCAATTCAGAAACAAGCAATCCGCCGGAAACTTCGGTCACAGACAAGCCTGATAATTCATCAGGAGAATCACAGAGTCCGCCTAAAGAGCCGGAGCCGGAAGAATCACAGGAACCGCAGACGCCGTCCTATACACAGGCAGATTATGACCGAATTATAAGCGAAACAATCACCTACGCAGAAAGCTACAAAGCAAAAGGATTCACCTTTGAGTGGAAGGAGTCTATGCAGTTCGGATGGGATGTTGGATATATGGGAACGCCAAGAATTGAACGGGACGGAACAGACGGAGTGATTAAAACACTGAAACACCATATTGACCTGATCGTTCAAACATCAAGCGATCCCGCCAACGGGATCACAACGGACTGGATGACCTACAAAGTAGTGCAAATCACCATCGATGGAGACATCGCGTTCGCCGTCATATACGGCGGATAAAACAAAATATAAAACACAGTTAAAGCATCGTCTGATACAGACGGTGCTTTTTTGCTGTACTTGAAATGGAGGAAAAATAATGATCACCAAATCTAAAAGAATCCTGTCCTCTGTGCTTGCAATGATTTTGCTCATCACAGGGCTGCTGCCGATGAGCGTTTCAGCAGCGGATGTAACAATGGATCTGTCAAAAGCAGAGGTCAGTTGGGATTACACTTTGACCGATGAAGAAGGAAATGCGTTTGCGGCGGCCTACGGTTTAAAAGCAGAAGACAATCCCTTTGGCGGAGCTATTTCTCCCATGCTCCGCAGAATGCACGACTATACCGCAAAGCGGCCCGGACTCACATCAGACAAGTCTCAGTGGGTATACGGCGAAGACTATGTGTATTGCTTCTGCATTGAACATGGTGTGCCTCTGCCGGACTCAGGCAGCTACAGCGGTTCAAGCAATCTGACACATGGCAATAAATATGAAATGCTGTCAGAAAATCAGAAAACACTTCTGTCGCTTGCGCTTGCCTATGGATATCCAAACCGCACTGATTTGGAAACAAGTAAAGACGCCAACGCCTGCTACAGTGCAACACAGCTCATTGTGTGGCAGATTACACTCGGATTCAGGACATCAGCTACGGAACTAAATGATAAAACCTATCCTATGAGCGGATACACCGGCACAATGACTGAACAGTATTGTCGCAACAAATACTTTAAGTATTATTATGATTTGATCCTTTCTGATATGGCATCCCATTATAAGCGTCCGAGTTTTACAAGCAATGTTCCCGCATCAGCGAAAACCTATGAGATGGAGTATGCCAACGGAAGCTACAGCGTTTCACTGACAGATACCAATAATGTACTGAGCAAATACAAAGTATCCGTTACAGGCGGCGTGTCTGTAAAGATCAGCGGCAATGTGCTTACCATCACATCTTCTTCCCCGATAAACGATGCGGTAACAATCAAACTCAACCGTAAAATGCCGACTACCAATCAGACAACCGGATTTCTCATTTGGTCTGTCCCCGGCAAAGAGGAAAACAATCAGGATATGGTATCCGGTGTACCGGCAGATAATGATCCGGTACCGTCCTATCTTAAAGTGCAGACAGCTGCCGGAAATGTCAAAATTACAAAGGCATCTGAAGACGGTAAGGTTGAGGGTATCCGCTTCCACATTTCAGGAAACGGAGTGGACAAGGATGTTGTGTCAGGTAAAAACGGTGAAATTCTTGTAGAGAATCTCCGCCCCGGAATTTACACGGTAACCGAACAAGCCTACGACCAATATGAACCGCAGGAAACGCGGAGAGTCACTGTAGTCAGCGGACAGACCGCAGCCGTGACATTCAGCAATACTCTGAAGCGAGGCGATCTGACCGTAACAAAAACATCCGAGGACGGACTGACCGAAGGGGTGAAATTCCACCTGTCCGGCACATCTCTGTCGGGACTTCCGGTAGACGAATATGCGGTGACAGACAGTTCAGGCAAAGCGCATTTTGAAGATGTGCTGATCGGCTCCGGCTATGTGCTGTCTGAGGTAGACACCGGAATTCAATATGTCGTTCCCGATGATCAGACAGCGGCAGTTGAATGGAACAAAGTTACTGAAAAATCCTTCCGCAATATTTTGAAGAAATGGAACGCAGCAATTACCAAGTCTGACAGTGAAACCGGCACGGCACAGGGCGACGCAAGCCTTGCGGGTGCTGTTTACGGTGTCTATAAGGGCGATCAGCTCATCGACACCTACACGACAGACAGCTCCGGTCAGTTTGTTACTAAGTACTACACCTGCGGATCTGACTGGTCAATCCGTGAAATCCAGCCGAGCGAGGGCTACCTTTTAGATAAAACCGTCTACCATGTGGGCGCAGAACCTGAGCTGTATGAAGTCGAATATAACAGCACTGCACTGGATGTCTCGGAAACAATCAGAAAAGGAAAAATTGCAGTCATCAAACATCACGATGACGGATCGACACAGATTGAAACACCCGAAGAAGGTGCAGCATTTGAGGTGTTCCTGAAAAGCACCGGAAGCTATGAAAATGCAAAGGATTCTGAAAGAGATCTCCTTGTGTGCGATGAAAACGGCTTTGCCGAGACGAAGGAACTGCCATATGGCGTATATGTGGTAAAACAGACCAAAGGCTGGGAAGGCACAGAGCTGATGCCCGCATTCGATGTGTTCGTGAATGAGGACGGCGAGGTTTATCGTTATCTCATAAACAATGCCACTTTTGAAGCACTCATCGAGATCGTCAAGAAAGACGCTGAAACCGGTAAAGTCATCCCCGCTGCAGGAATCGGTTTCAAAGTGAGAAATGCTGATACCGGAGAATGGATCACCCAGCACATCAACTACCCCACACCGATGGATATCGATACTTTCTACACCGATACTACCGGAAAACTCATGCTGCCTCAAACCTTGCAGTACGGAAATTATGAACTGGTCGAACAATGCACCGCATACGGTTATGTGCTGAGTAAAGAACCGGTGCCTTTTAAAGTGGACGGAACGCAGACTGTTGTAACCGTAGAAAAGTACAATGTCGCTCAGAAAGGTACGATCACAGTATCGAAATCCGGCGAAATCTTCTCCTCTGTGACAGAATCGGATGGGATTTATCAGCCGGTATATGCAGTGAGCGGACTTGCCGGAGCTGTTTATGAAATCTATGCGGCTCAAGACATTGTAACGCTCGACGGTACAGTCAGAGACAAAAAGGGTGATCTCGTCAGCACGATTGAAACAGACTCGTCAGGTACAGCCGAAAGCGGACTGTTATACCTTGGAAAGTACCAAATCGTCGAAAAAACATCTCCCTACGGAATGACTTTAAATCCTGAGCCGCAGTTTGCGGAACTGTCTTATGGCGGACAGGAGGTTGAAGTAGCCGCCACCTCTGCTGCGTTCTATAACGAGCGCCAGCGTGTTCAGATCGAGCTGTCAAAGGTACTGGAACAGGATGAAACATTCGGCATTGGTATGAACGGTGAGATTTTATCGGTGCAGTTTGCGCTGTATGCGGCCGAAGATTTGACAGCAGCAGACGGCAGCGTGATCCCGAAAGACGGACTGATTGAAATCGTGTCCTGCGATGAAAACGGTAAAGCTGTCTTTACAACTGACATTCCCGTCGGATCATCGCTCTATGTAAAAGAATACAGCACCGATGAGCATTACCTCATCAGTGACAAAAGCTATCCCGTCCTGTTTGAATACGAAGGACAGGATATTGAAACGGTGTATATCAGTATAAACAACGGCGAAGCGATCAGCAACGACCTCATCAGAGGCTCGGTCATGGGGAAAAAGGTTGACGAGGACAGCTTCGCTGTCGGCGGCGCGGTCTTCGGTCTGTTCAAAGCAGGCGAAACTGAGTTCACGGATGAAACCGCACTGATGACAGCAGAATCCAATGAAATCGGGGTGTTTCTCTTTGAAGATGTCCCCTATGGGACTTGGCTGATTCGTGAGTTAAAGCCCGCGCCGGCATTTGTACTGAATGAAAATGTATATCCTGTTACCGTCAGCGAAAACGAAGAAACCGTAGAAATTACGGTTGAAAACCGCTTTATCACAGGTGCGGTACAGACCACAAAGGTAGATGCGGAATATCCCGACAACAAATTGGCCGGCGCTGTCTTTGAAGTCTATATAGATGCAGACGGAAATCAGGAATTTGATCCCGACATTGACAAGCTGGTTGGAGAGATGAACGAAACTGAAAACGGCGTATACCGAATGGAAGATCTTCGGTATAACGGATATTTCCTGTATGAAAAATCGAGTCCCGAAGGATTCCTCAAGGATGAGAATTATCACTATTTTGAGATCAGAAATGACGGCGAAACTGTAATTGTCGAAAATGAAGCAGGCGTTGGTTTTGTCAATCAGCCGATTACCGGCGAACTTGAAATCACCAAGAAGGATATCTCAGACGGAAAGCTCCTCCCCGGCGTTGGCTTCCGCATTAAAAATGAACAGGGTGAAATCGTTGCCGAGGGCTATACGGACGAAAACGGTATCGCTAAATTCACTCTGAGGTATGGAAAATACACCTATCAGGAATTCGATCCTTTGGACGGATACCAGCCGGACGAAACGGAATATCCGTTTGAGATCAAGGAAGACGGCGAGATTATCAAAGCTGAAATGACCAATGAGAGAATTCCGACGCCGGATATTCCGCAGACCGGCGACGATACCAACCTTGGCTTCTTTATCGGTCTCGGAGCAATTGCGCTGGGAGGTCTTGTTGCTTCGGTCATCATGTATATCAAACGCAAAAAGGATGATGACAACGAATGATGAAAAAGGTGTATATCTGTTCACCGCTCGGCGGGAATGTAAAGGAAAATCTCGAACAGGTTAAGAGATATACAAAGTACGCCCTGATGTGCGGCACGGCTCCGGTCGTGCCGCATTTCTATGCGGAATGTCTCAATGACGGTAATCCAAAAGAAAGAGAAATCGGACTGGCGGCAGGGCTTTCCCTGCTGTGGTTTTGTGATGAGATGTGGGTGTTCGGTGATGTCGTTACCGAAGGAATGAAAAGTGAAATCAATTTCTGTAAAAATCTGAATATCAGAACCCGATATGTGCGGGATACGGAAATAAAGAAAATGATTGGAGGAAAACGCTTATGAAAAAGAAAACAGTACGGCTTCTGCTCTGTGTCACACTTGTGGCAGTTATGGCAGCGATATCCTCTGTGACGGTATTTGCTGCCGGTGATGTGGCGGGAGCAATTGAAAACACCTGGACGCAGGCACAGACGCAGATAAAGACAGTGGTCAACAATGTTGTGTTTCCGGTCATTGATATGATCCTTGCGATCCTGTTCTTTATTAAGCTCGGTACAGCGTACTTCGATTACAGAAAGCACGGTCAATTCGAATTCACAGCACCGGCAATCCTTTTTGCCTGTCTGATTTTCACTCTGACCGCGCCGCTGTATATCTGGACAATATTGTAAGAAAACGCCTTAAAATCTCTGGACTTTTTCAGCTTCTGATGATAGTTTGTTGTATTTGGAAACGGAGGTGAGATCGTGGAGGACTTATTGAAAGATATGTATTATCAAAGAATCCGATTGAAAAATGACAGCATAAAGCGTCAAAAAGAGCTGTGTGAATTATCTGCACTGATTGAAAGAAATGAGCAAGCACTGAAAAATCAATTGAACAGCGAAGAACGAAAGCTCTTTGAAAAATATCTTGATGGTATTAATGAATTCAATTCGCTCGAATGCTGCAATGAATTTCTTGCCGGATTTCGTCTTGGCGGACGAATTGTCATGGAAATCATCTTTGGTGCGGATGATTCGGAACTTCAAGATTAACAACACAATTACAGAATTGACGGCGAAAGCCGTCTGTTCTGTTTGAAATATACGGAGGTGATGACCTATTTTTGACTGGTTAGGAGATATTTTTTCCGGAATCGGTGACGCCATAGGCGGAGTATTTGACTTTCTCGGACAGCAGATATCCAATGTGATCTGGAACACCATGCTCCAGTGGTTTTATGAGACAATCTACGGCGCAGTAGCAGACTTCTTCACCATGATGGGAAATATGGGCGCCGACATTTTCGACCTTGACTGGATAAAGGCAACTATACAGCTATTTACTCTGTTTGGCTGGGCGCTCTTCATTGCCGGAACGGTAGTCGCCGTATTTGATACGGCAATCGAATACCAAAACGGCAGAGCAACGATAAAGACAACGGCAATCAATGTCCTGAAAGGCTTTTTTGCCTGTTCCTTAATCGGAGTCTTGCCGGTAGAACTGTATAAATTCTGCATCAGCCTGCAAAACACCTTTTCCCATGACCTCGCCGCCATATTTGCAGGAGGAAGAACGCTTGATCTTGCGGGAGAAAGCACCAGTGTACTGCAGGGCAGCTTTGCGGTGTCAAACAACATTCAGATTAACCTGTTCAACATCCTTGCAATGATTGCTTTTGCCTACTGTGTGATCAAGATATTCTTTGCAAATATTAAGCGCGGAGGAATTTTGCTTATTCAAATGGCAGTCGGTGCGCTGTATATGTTTTCTGTTCCGAGAGGATATACGGACGGATTCAATCAGTGGATGAAACAGGTGGCGGCTATTTGTCTGACCGCATTTATGCAGACCACTCTCCTCTTTTTGGGGCTGCTGACCTTCCCCGGCAATATGCTGCTTGGCCTTGGTATCATGCTGGCTGCCAATGAAGTACCGAGGATCGCACAGCAGTTTGGACTTGACAGCTCGGTCAGAGTCAACATGATGAGCGTTGTTCATGCAACCACGACGGCGGTCAACTTAAGCCGCACTGTGGCAAGAGCAGCGAAATAAAGGAAAAAGCAAACTTTTTGAAAAATCTTAACCTACCTCTTGATATTATTTCGGCATACCGATATAATAATATTAAGAGGTGATATAGATGATTATAGACAGTTTGCTTGAAAGAAAGCATATGACAAAATATCGACTTGCTGTCGAGGCGGGCATACCTCATGCAACGCTCAATGACATCTGCAATGGAAAAACGAAGCTGGAAAAATGCTCTGCTGAAACAGTATACAAAATAGCAAAAGCCCTGAATGTAACAATGGAAATGCTGACCGAAAACGGCATACGAGCAGCTGAGCGTGAACACTCTTTTGAACACGGACTGCCGGACTATCTCCAGCATGATCTGGATGCATACAAGGAAGGATTAAAAAACAAATCTTCTATTCTCGACTGCCTGTGGGGAGAGTTGTACGGCAGCATTAATATGGCAGAAATCAGTGAAGGTGCGATTACGCCGGAACATGCTGATTACCTCAGGCAAAAATATTTATGGAAAGGAGCTGGAGTATGACAAAAGGCATTGACTTTACGAATTGCCCCCGTGTATTTGACCGGGCATATAACGGGGCGAACGGCAAAAAGATTGCTGTGGAATATGACGGCAGACCGTATATGCTGAAGTTTCCTCCGTCCGGCGAAGGAAAGCCTACTGAGCTGTCCTATACCAACAGCTGTGTCAGCGAACACATTGCCAGCAGTATTTTTAATATGCTTGATGTAAAAGCACAGGAAACCATGCTGGGGACATTTACAGTAAACGGCAGAGAGAAAATTGTCTGTGCCTGTCTGGACTTTACCGGAGACGGAAAGAAACTTTATGATTTCTGTTCCATTAAGAATACGGTTTTGGATTCTGATTCTAATGGCAGCGGTACGGAACTCGAAGATATTTTGGAAACTATTGAAAAACAGCAGTATGTTGATCCTATCCTCCTGAAGAAGCATTTTTGGGAGATGTTTGCAGTAGATGCTCTGCTGGGAAACTTTGACCGCCATAACGGCAATTGGGGCTTCCTGTACGATCCGAAGGAAAAAAAGCGTGAAATTGCTCCGGTTTATGACTGCGGGAGCTGCCTGCTGCCGCAGGCCGATGACACCGTGATGCATGCGGTATTGAACGACAAAGATGCGCTTAATCTGCGGATTTACCGGTTCCCGACTTCTGCAATCAAGCTGAACGGAAATAAAATCAATTACTATGATTTTCTCTCCGATGCAAAATATGAAGACTGTAATCAGGCAGTAAGGCATATTTATGAACGAACCGATATGGATAAGATCGGTGCATTTATTGATGGGGTGCCGTATATCTCTGATCTGCAAAAGGAATTTTATAAGCGGTATATTGAAGCACGACTGGATGTGCTTCTGCGCCCTGTCTTTGAAATGACAGAACTGACCGAAACGGAGCAGACAGGACCGACAATATCCCTGTAACAAAATACTCTGTACAGAGCCATCGCAAAACTGCGGTGGCTTTTTTTTATTTATCCTGAGAGGTGAAAAAATGAAAGAAAACAATGAATTGGAACGCAGGGATCTTGCCATTGATTCTGAAATGGAAGTTGACTGCGATATCGGGCAGGAAATCACGGTGTATATCGAGACATGGTTCGATGTTGACAAAAAATTCGGCACACAAATTGCCGATGAGGACGGCACATGGCTGAATCTGTACGGCAAATATAATCCGTTTGCAGATACACTCCGCCTTGAATGTGAAATCAGCCGTGATAACGGCAGTGAGTATTTTGACTATATGCCGACCGAATCAGAAGCAAAGCTCATAAAAGATATGATCACAGAAAAAATCAACGAAGTGTTCGGTCAAACGCCGAAGGAATTCTGTCAGACCTTTTATGAGACAGATGGCCTGTACGGCGAACATTCTAACGAGAAACCAACGATGGGAGGAATTATATGACGCAATACCTGTATCCGCAAAACCTTAAAGCGACGGCAAATCTGTGGCTTTGGGGACTGCGGGATTTTACAATTCTTTGTATTGCTGCGCTATTGTCGGTAGTGGCATTGGTACAGCTTCGATTTTTCATTCCTGCGGCGGTGACACTCTGTTATGGGTTTCTTATAATCCGTATGGATGATACAACTGTACTGGATTTTATCAAATATGCTGTTCGGTATTTTATATCAACCCAGCAATACTTTGAATGGAGGTGAGCAGCTTGGCAGCAAAAGAAAAACAGCAGAAAAAGAAAAAAGGACGCTC
>ERZ1643251.3507-NODE-3507-length-14434-cov-10.270047_pt1 | contig 14434 bp, 9 predicted proteins | sample MGYA00579261_ERZ1643251 | MGnify/ENA primary metagenome ERZ1643251 (study PRJEB29033, sample SAMEA4952267) | chicken gut metagenome | biome: Broiler Chicken; feature: Gastrointestinal Tract; material: Caecum | place: Ireland | collected 2018 | study: Broiler... | reverse complement strand
CCGGACAGCTCCTCCAGCTCCAGCCCGGAGAGCACCGCGCCGGACAGTTCTTCCAACTCCAGCCCGGAGAGCACTGCGCCGGACAGTTCTTCCAGCTCCAGCCCGGAGAGCACCGCGCCGGACAGCTCTTCCAGCTCCAGCCCGGAGAGCACCGCGCCGGACAGTTCTTCCAGCTCCAGCTCGGAGAGCACCGCGCCGGACAGCTCTTCCAGCTCCAGCTCGGAGAGCACCGCACCGGACAGTTCTTCCAGCTCCAGCTCGGAGAGCACCGCGCCGGACAGCTCTTCCAGCTCCAGCTCGGAAAGCACCGCGCCCGATAGCTCTTCCGATTCCAATGACGAAAGTGCGGTAACGGATTCTGATTCCGAGAAGGAAGAAGCGACAGATGATGCCGATTCGGAGAGCTCTCAGGAAGAAACGGCCGGCCAAACGGATAATGCCCCGGCTGAAGATGCAAAAGCAGCTGGAAAAACAGGCTGGGAAGTCATTGGCAACAAGTGGTACTACTATGAAAATGGCGTACCTGCACAGGGAGCAAAAGAGATCGGCGGAATTTGGTATGGTTTTGACGGCAGCGGTGCGTTGATGACAAGCCGTTTCACCTACAACGGAAAAACCTATTTGCCGAACGGAGCGGGTCAGCTTCCCGGCGCTGGTTTGTATTTGGATGCCGCGACCAATGCTTGGTACTGCATCCAGTCTGACCGTTCCATTGTACAAGACCAAGTCATTGGTTTTTCGGATGGCGCTCGTGTATTTGACACAAGCGGTGCAATGCGCACAGGATTTTATCGAGACAAAAATAATCGCCTTTTTTACACAAACGTAAACGGCCTTGTGCCGACCATTGGCTTAAATTTAATTGGAAATCAGTGGAGCAATGTTACTTGGGGTTATTTCCTTTCGACGGATGAAGCCGTATGGTTTTCCGACGGCGCCCGTGTATTTGACACCAATGGTGCTTTGCGCGTAGGCTATTATAAAACACCTGATGGAAAGTTATACTACTCCAACGGCGCCGGTATTGTTCCCAGCGGCGGTCTGCAAGTTTTAGACGGCTCTTGGAAATATATTCAAGATGACTATTCTCTTGCAACAAACACAGCGGTGAAGTTCAGCGACGGTGCCCGTGTATTCGACTCGAACGGTGCGATGCGCACAGGTACCTTCACATCGTCTAACGGAAAGCTGTATGTGACCAATGCAAATGGTGTGATTCCCACGGTCGCCGGTTTGCACAACCTGGGCAACGGATGGTACTTTGTAAAATGGGACTATTCTGTTGCGAAAGATGAGGCATTCTGGTTTGCCGACGGTGCGCGTGTTTTCCAAAATAACGGTCAGATGGCAACCAACTTCTACCGTGCACAAAACGGAAAATATTATTATGCACAGCCCACCGGCATCATTCCGCAGGGCGGCTTGCGCATCATTAACAACGCATGGCGCTACATTCAGGCTGACTACTCTTTGGCAATCAATGGTGCAGTGAGCTTTGCCGATGGCGTGCGTGTTTTCAATAATGATGGCGTGATGCTGGTTAACACCTTCTACCAAGCTCCTAACCAGAAGCTGTACTATGTAAAAGCAGACGGTTTGACCAACAAGCCCGGTTTGTTCTATGTAGGTTCTTTGTGGTACTCCCAAAAGAGCGGCGATTACAGTTTGGCGAAAAACGAGCTGATTTGGCTGTCCGACGGTCTGCGCTATTTTGGTGCGACCGGTGCAATGCAGTTCGGTTTGCAAAGTGTCGGCAGCGATTATTACTACTTTGGAAATGACGGCTTGGCCGACAGCGGCTGGATTACTGTAAACGGCAACCAGTATTATTTTGACCCGACCACCTATAAAATGCAGAATCCGCAGCAGGTAAAGATCCTCGGAATTGACGTTTCCAAATTCCAAGGGCCGATCGACTGGAATGCAGTCAAAGCAAGCGGTGTGCAGTTTGTGATTATTCGTGTGTTGGGAAGCACCAATGCAGGCCCGTATGTTGACCAGTATTTCCACACCTATATGCAGGGTGCCTTGAATGCCGGCCTGCAAGTGGGCGCTTATATTTACAGCTATGGAACAACCTATGATTATATGAATCTGGAAGTTTCTACCGCGCTGACGGCATTGAATGCATACAAAAACAGCTTTACTTATCCGGTTTATATCGACTACGAAGATCCTCTGAACTGGAATAAGAACCTCACGAAAGACCAGCACACAGATTTGATTCGCTACGGCATGAATCTTTTGGCCCAGAATGGCTATTTGCCGGGATTCTATACCTATTACAATGCAGCCAATACTTATATCAATGCGCAGCAGCTGATTGATGAAGGTTACGAGTTCTGGGTGGCTCATTACGGTGCTTCCTCCAATCCGTGGCCCAATGCCGGCATGTGGCAGTACACCAGCAGCGGCAAGGTTCCGGGCATCAACGGAAAAGTGGATATGAACTATTCCCACCGTGATTATTCCAAAATTAACCGTTCTGTAACGGTGTACGATGTGAACAGCGGCAAGCAGGTTACAGCAAAAGTGAAAGACCTCGTTCCGCAGATGGTTCAAAACGAAGTGGGCAGCGGCCTTGGCTTGAGCGGCAACGATAAGCAAAAGCTCTATAAGGCGCAGGCAGTTGCGGCAAGAAGCTATTTGGAATACTACCTTGGAATTGGACAGGTTCCCAGTGTGGGCCTGCAAGCACCGAGCAGTGAAGTGATGATGTCCTCCAATATTGTTTCCCATCTGGGTGTTTATTACAACGGAAGCATCATCAACGCGGCCTACGGCAGCTGCTCCGGGCCTTACACGAATTCTGCTGCCAATATGGGTTGGGGCAGTTATGCCTATCTGACAACGGTAGAAAGCCCGTATGACTACATCATGACAGGCGCACAGCAATTTTACCCGAAGGTGAACACCATCGGAACCGACACGATGCGCAAAAATATCATCAAGATGGTGGGTCAAGCGCAGTTTAATTTGTATGCAAACGACATGAGCCGCTGGATTACTTCTGTAAATAAAGATGCTTACGGAAATATCAGCAGTGCTGTGGTTTGCGGCGTTACCATCAGCGGCGGAAAATTCTATGAAAACTGCTGGGGATTGTATGGCGTTAATTTAAACAGCTGGAAGTATAACGGCAACGGAACATGGACGTTCTCCACCAACGGAAACGGCCATGGCGTCGGTATGAGCCAGTATGGTGCAGCCGCTTACATTAAAAAAGGTCAGGATTGGCGTTGGGTTTTGAATCACTATTATCCCAATACCTCGATTCTGTAATAAAAGGTAAGCAGCAGCTTAAAAAATAAACAGAAAGGCACGCCCTGCCGCAGAGAAAAACTGCGGCAGGGCGTGCCTTTTTATGGGCTCTTTGTCAAAAGTTGGGGTAAGAAGAAAAAATGGAGAGATCGAGTAGGCAGGCACATTTATTGTTATATCCCCATACTATTTCGTAAATCTGTTCTTTTGTAAATACCTGTCCTTTGTGACAAAATAAGAAATGCAATAAATCAAACTCTTTGGCAGTTAATTGTATGTTTTTACCAGAGTCATCAACAATAGTACGGTTATAAGGGTTTATATTTAGCCCTCTCATTTTTCCCTGTATAATTATAGGTGAAGCACATAATTGTTTTGAGAGCCATTCTATTGTTTGAGAATATATATTTTCCTCATTATCACAAAATTCAATAATCAATATTTTCCCATGTATATCCCTCCGCTACATTTATTAAGAATTGCATTTATTTTAAATCTCCAATTCTATTTTTGCAGGACATAATAATCAGTGTAAGTCTTTTTATCATGTCCACCTATCAATTTCTCTTCAGAAGCAACGAAACCTAACCGGACTATTGCCAATTTTCTTTCAGAAGCAAAATGAGGAACTTTTGTTGCAATTATCTGACAATTAAATAATTCAAACACCGAGGGCACGATAAGCGATAATATTTCAAAAATACTTTCTTCCTGTTCATAATCGCTTCTCAAATCAAGTCTTAATAACCCACAGTTATGAAAATAATCATCAGCTTTCCGATTAAATACTTCAATCGTTCCTATTGCTTTGTTATCTATTTTTGATACAATAGTCCAACGAACAAAACCTTGTCTATCATACTCCCACAGCCAATATTCGATTGCTTGTTCCATTCTATTTTCAGTAGTATAATGAAAGTCATCTCCCCCGCAATTATCACTATTGAAAAATGGTACAGCTTTTTCATCAGAATATACTTTTAATAAATCTTCCTTGTCCTTTTTACTTACCATTCTTAACAAATAGTTTTCATTTTCATATTTAGGACATCTTTCATATGGGTTCAACATAAATGCACCTCCGTTTTTATTAACACTATATCACAGTATATATGACAACAGTATGTCATAGTTATTTGTATAAAGAAACAATTTTTGAAGCTACTTTAAAAAGGCGTTTACGTATTTCTTTTGGTGCAATTACCTCAACATCATCACCCAATGACAATAGTGTGCCAATCCAGAACTGCTCATTTTCCACCACGGTTAACTTCATGAATGTGTTTCCATCCGGAAGACTCTCAATTACACTCCCTTTCAAATATTCTTGAACTCGTGCCCGTGCCTTTTCTTTACATTTTACAATAACATCTATATATTGACGACAATCTGTTTTATCAGACTTTTTCAAAATACTTTCTGGAGCGTCATGTTCTTTTGTAAACGGGATATCCGTAATTTTTAAATCTCTCATCCTTACAAATTTATAGGTACGATAATCGTTTTTTATTTTAGAGTAAGCAAGAAGATACCAAGCGTACCACCTGTATAAAACTGCAGTCGGCTCTACGCTGTGTACACGAGTTTCATTGTTATTATTCGTATATATAAAATCTACCATACGTTTTTGAGCTATGGCAGTTTGCAATGTTTGCAGAGTATCTTGCTCGCCTTCTCGTAAGACGGAAAAATCTAATATAATATTCATATTGTTTTGTTTAAATATGTGAGATATTTTTTCTAATGTATGTTTTGCATTTTGATCATTTGTAGCCGAAACCAATCCTTTAAGCGCAGTCAAAATATAAGAATAATCATTTGAAGTGGCAAGATGTTTATCAAGTTTAAACTGCGAGGATATTTCATAGCCACCTGTCGACCCAGTGACTGAAATAATCGGAATTCCAGCAAGGCATAATGAGTCAATATCTCTCTGGATAGTTCGCACGGAAACTTCAAAATATTTAGCTAATTCATTCGCAGATGTTCTTCCATGATTGAGAAGATAGACAGTTATCGCATAAAGACGTTCTATTTTCATTTGCTTATTCCTCCTAATTTCTAAACAGAAAGGCACGTCCTGGCGCAGAGAAAAACTGCGGCAGGAGGTGCCTTTTTATGCAAAGAATGAAATCGTAACAGTTTGGATGAATGGGGGATAAGGCGGCGTTACGCCTCGCTCTTTGCGGAATCCAATAACGCAAAGTCCAGCAAAACCGGATTGTGGTCACTGTATGCAAATTGTGTATCGATCACTTGGCTTTCTTTTACTTCTATATTATCGGAAACAATAAACCCGTCTACGGTCACCACAAAGCTTTCGGCCGAATAGGGTTTGTCCGCATTGCGGCACGAGGGAACGGGATTTGCTTCATCATACGGGCCAAGGATGGAAAGAAACGACGGAATCAGGCTATCGGGAATAGGCTGTGCCCAAGTGTAAGCCTGTGCGTCCTCAAAGCCAAAGCGCTCTGCGGAATTGCCCAGCAAATCTTTGTTGAAGTCACCGGCTCCAAGAATGTAATTGCCTTTTTCGTATTCCGTTTGCATATCGTCAAACAGCATTTTCAACTGTTCTTCCGCAATGGTACCGTCTGAGGTATATGCAGACAAGTGCAGATGATACACCACCAGTTCCTTGCCGTTTTCAACGGGGATACGCTGAACGGAGTAACAGCGGTCAAGGTCTACGAGCTTCATCACGCTTTCCTCAATGGGCAAACTGCGCCGAACGGCTTCCTGAATCGGAAAGCGAGAAAAGAATGCAAGCCCGGATTGATTGGCGCCGTGAGGCTCCAGCAGCGGCCAAAACAGGTAAGGACTGTCGTAGTTCTGGGCAAATACATGCACATATTGGGAATCAGACAACAATTCACAAGCCAGCGCATACTCGTTGACATGGTGGCTTCGTGTGCCGTTGACGTCAACCTCTTGGAACATCAAAAAATCCGGTTCATATGAAGCGGCAGTGGTTACGGCACCGGTGATATTTTCTGTGACAGCTTGTTCAGAACGGGCGCGGCTTTCGGTTCCGCCATCCATAAAAAAGCTGTAATCAGCGCTGTATGCACCAAATCCGAGATTATAAGAAAGCGCGCGGTAAACGGTTTGTGTCTGCAAGGTTTCATTCGCGCTGCCCTCGGGTGTAAGCGGAAGGCGATCTTCCAGGCGGTGATAGTCAACAAATACATATACGACATACGCCGCAATGATGGCTAAAATCAGCGCAAGCACGATAAAAGCAGAACGAAGGATGATTTTCTTCATATCAATTCTCCTGTTGGCAATCGTTTGTGCCGGCAAACAGCACGGCAGTAAAAAGATGCTTTAAGAAAGAAGACTGTCGGCACAAAGAGAAGCGTTTTCATACATTTCTTCAGAAATAGCATAGCCGACATCCTTTTGCAGCAAGCGAAGAATTTGCTGTGCGGATGCTTGCTCGCCAAGCTGTTGTGCATATTCCGTGCAAAGCAGGGCGGTGCGTGTCAATTGTGCACTGAGCGGAATTGCCTCTCCGCCTTCGCCCACAGGCCAGCCCGCGCCGTCATAGTCTTTGTGGTGCCAGCGGCAAATATCGGAAAGATGCTGGAAAAGCGGATGCATAGATGCGCTTGTCTCAAAAATTTGTGCTCCCAGCTCGGTGTGCTTCTGGTAAATACTTTCTGCTCTGGTAGAAAGTACCTCATCAGGCAGTGCCAAAAGACCAATATCAAAAAAGGAAGCGGCAATACCGATCCACACGGCGTCAGTGCCGCTGAGGGGAACGGTGTGGCAGTAAGAAGCGTATGTTTTTGCCAAAACAGAAACCATGTGAGCGGTACGCCGCATCGATTCAAAAGACAGCGTGGGGCGAAGCGAGCACAGCAGGGAAAGGCTTTCCAGCCAGGGCCTCAGAGCAAGCAGAGCCTGCTTAGAGGTGATGGTTTCCGGGAAAAGCGTAAAGGTATCTTTTGAGTCGTCGGAGGACTGCTTTGACAAAAACAGGGTTTCCGACGGCCAGAATTGGCGGATAATGTTGTAAACACGCTCTTGAACCGTGTGAGGATTGACCGGCTTTGCCAAAAAGTCAACCGCTCCGGCTTCCATGCCGCTGACAACATGGTCTTTATTGGCGTCCGATGTAATTAAAATAATTGGCAAACGGGAAGTTTGGCTGTTGCGGCGCAATTCTTCCAAGAGGGAAAAGCCTGATTGACGATGGCCTAAGTAAATATCAAGCAGAATTAAGCAAATTTCTTCATGATGCTCCTCAATAAACGCAGCGGCTTGTTTGGGGGCGCTGATACATTTGACGCGAAAGCTGTCTTTGAAAATTTCGTTTAAAATGGCAAGGTCAATTTGTGAGTCATCGACAACAATCAATAAATCACGATTTGTCATACCTGTTCCTCTCCTTTATAGTAATGAATGAGATCCACAATCCGTTCGCTTTCGGTTTCAGTTTCTTTTAAAAGCTCTTGCAGCTTTTTCATATTGCGAAAGCCCCCCGTGCGAAGCTCGGCCAAAATGGCGTGTGCACAGTCGCCCACAGTCGAAACCCCCAAGTTGGAGGTGGTACCCTTTAACGTGTGGATATAGTGGTAAAACGCTTCTTGGTCTTGAGCCGAAAGCGCGCTTTGCATTTCGTCAAAATGCAAAATATCGGGAAGCTGAAGCAGAAAGCGAAGATACAGCCCTTGGTTTCCCATAAAGCGCTCCAGCGCAGTATCGGTATCCACTCCGGCTGCTTTTAATTGCGAGAAAAATTCTTGTTGTTCCATTGCAAAACTCCTTGTCCTGTAACGATGCGAGATCACTTATTTTCACTTGCCATTATTATACCTTGTTTGAGCGGTAAAGTCCAATCGGACAGCCGCTTGTTTTGCGCGGCAGATTGACTTTTTAACAGGCTGATTTATACTGAATACGGGAAAAGATTTAAGAAGGGAATGGGTGAATGCAATGCAGCGAAAAAAAGTGAAGGGAAAAGGAGTTTTAAAACATTTTTGGTTCAATGTTGCCATGTTAGTGGCCTTCAGCCTTTTTCTGGCGGCAAGCGCTGTGGTTGCGCGGGAGCGGCTTCTTCAAGATGCACAGGAGGTAGGAAACTATGTCACGCGCAGTTACTCCAATCAGGAGCAAAACAAAATTCGCTTTTATCTGCAAATTTTGAATATGAAGGCGGAGCTCATCAACGATAAAAGCCTGGAATCGCAGCAAATGTTTACTTGGCTTGCGCAGCAGCAGGAAGAAATGCAACAGTTTGGCGAAGAAGGGTTATATTTTACAGCGCTTTGGAATGGCGAAACCATCAATTCGCAGGGGATTTACAACGATGCGGACCCTTTTTGGATTGAAACGGCACAAGATGCAGGCGGCGAAACAAAATTTGCCGGTGTAGTGCAAAACAATGGGGGAAAATGGCTTGTTTTTTCTCAGCAGCTCGATGAGAAAGGCAATGTGCTGGCGCTGTGGGCTCCAATCAAGGATTGGGGAATCTCACAGCGTGAATCAATGCCCATGGGCAGTGTGTACTTTCTGTGCGATGAAAGCGGCAATGTGCTGTATACCATGACAGAGCAGAATTATTCGGACAGCGAGTTGGACGCTTACGCCGTTGTTTTAAAAAATGGAATTGAGGATGGCAGCCTTTTGGCGTATGACACCAGCATCACAGCGCCCGACGGCAAGCAGCACGGCGTTTACTATCATGTCATGGAAAATGGCTGGGTTTCGGTTTTGACCATTCCAATTCATGAAATTTTGTATGAGCTGGAAACGGTGATTCGTTTCTTTTTCCTGCTGGTTTTTCTGTTTGGAGCGGCTCTTTTAATCACGGCATGGCGCGACAGCAAACAAACCAAAAAGCTTCGTGCAGCAAGCAAAACGGTGCAGGCACTGGGCGAGCTTTACTATGCCATCTATCGGGTGGATTATCAGGCCGGAACGTTTGAAATGCTCAAGTGTGCTGAAGATATGCAGGGAAAAATGCCCCAAAGCGGCAGTTATGAAAGCTTTTTATGTGCCATTGAAACAGTCATCAGCAAAGAGACTTATAATGAATTTGAAAAAAGCTTTTCTTTGGAGAATGTGCGTCATTTGGTGAAAAATCAAACAAAGCGTTTCGGCGGCGATTATCTGCGGCGTTTTGGGCAGGAGTTCCGCTGGGTGAACGTGGAAATGCTGTTTGATAAAAACCCTGATACGCATGAAGTGGTATTTTGCTTTCGAGATATTGACGTGGAAAAGCGCCGTCAAATGAATGAAATTGACTTGCTCAACCGCGCTTTGGATGCGGAAAAAGAAGCGCAAAAAGCAAAGACGACATTTTTTAACAGAATGTCCCACGAAATGCGCACGCCGCTGAATGCCGTCATTGGCATGTGCGCGCTTTTGAGGCGTGACCTTTCCCAGCCGGAAAAAGCCAATGCGCATATTGACAAAATGGAATTTGCTGCAAAGCAGCTGTTGGCGCTTATTAACGACCTTTTGGAAATTTCGAGAATGGAACGCGGCAAATTTTCGCTGGAATGCCGGCCAATGGACTTGTGCCGCTGCATCGAAGAATACTGCGACTTGTTTCACGCTTTGGCGCAGCGGGAAAACAGACAATTTGATGTCAGCGTAACCCTGCACCAAAAGGAAGTGATGGGCGATTCCGTTCGCCTTGGGCAAATATTTAATAATTTGCTGTCAAATGCGTTTAAATATACAAAAGACGGCGGGCATATCGCTGTCCATGTGTATGAAAAACAGGGCAAATATGTGTTTGAAATTTCCGATGACGGCGTTGGAATGTCGCAGGAATTTTTAGCGCATATCTTCGAGCCGTATGCGCGCGAAACTCGTTTTGGAGCACGTCAAACGATGGGTACGGGGCTTGGCATGGCAATTGTGCGCCAGCTGGTGCAGCAAATGAACGGAGAAATTCACTGTGAAAGCACCGTGGGCAAAGGAAGCCGTTTTGTGATTGCTTTGCCCCTCACCCCGGTGGATGTGCCGCAAAGCGACAAGCCGGAACTAACACAGAAAAAGGGCGAAACTCCGCGTTTGGACGGCGTGCGCATTCTGCTGGCGGAGGATGATGCCATCAATATGGAAATTGCAACGGAAATTCTCACCGCGCAGGGCGCAGAAATTACAAAAGCGCATAACGGGCAAGAGGCGGTGGAGCAGTTTGCAAGTTCCGCAGAGAACCGCTTTGATATTCTGCTCCTCGACATGCAAATGCCTGTCATGGGAGGCTGTGATGCCGCGCGTGCCATCCGTGCCATGGAGCGCTCGGATGCCAAAAATGTTCCCATTATTGCAGTAACCGCCAATACCTTTTCGGAGGATATTGCCCTGACAAAACAGGCGGGTATGGATGAATATGCAGCAAAACCGATTGATTTTGAAAATTTATGCAAAGTCATTGACGGCTTTTTTGCACAAAAGCGCAGCAAAAAAGACACAGAGTGATTTTACACATATCGGCGTCAAAGAAGCTGCTGGGTAAAAAATTGATATTGTGTATACAAAACAAAACCGCAGAGCTATTTGATGTAGAATTTATTTAAACTTGACAAACCAACGAAAATATTTGTACTTTTGCGCACTTTTTTTTCATTTTCGGTATTGATTTTTTGGAAAAAAGCAGTTACAATAGGCACATTGCATATCGTCGTAAAAGAGAGCCGACGCAAGCAAGGCAAAAACAAGACACGCAATCAGCAAGGCGGCAGCTTTGACGGTTGATGTCCTGCGGCGATAGAGGCGAATCAGCGGCGCAAAAGTTTGGAATTCTATGCGCCAAAACAAAAGGAGCGTCGAGTATGTGTGGGATTGTTGGGTTTACAGGAAAAACTTCCTGCTGTGAATTTTTACTGAAAGGGCTTTCTGCGCTGGAGTATCGCGGTTATGATTCTGCGGGAATTGCCGCCATGCAGGCAGACGGGTTTTCCGTGCGCAAAGCGGTGGGGCGCATTGACCGGCTGCGGGAAGAAGTGGAACAAAATCCGCTTTCCGGGGTATGCGGTATTGGGCATACGCGCTGGGCAACCCATGGCAAGCCCTCCGTGGAAAATTGCCATCCGCATTTTGATACCGAGCGGCGCGTGGCGCTGGTGCATAACGGCATCATTGAAAATTATGCCGAGCTGAAAGCACAGCTGATGAAGGAAGGAATCTCGTTTGCCTCGGAAACGGATACCGAGGTTGTGGCGCAGCTGTTGGCCTATCACTATGAGAAGAACATGAAAACGACGCTGGTGAAGGTGCTGGCGATGCTGAAAGGCTCGTTTGCACTCGTCATTTTGGACCGTGCGGCGCCTGACACCCTTTACTGCGCCAGAAGCCACAGCCCGCTGGTAATCGGGATAGGGCAGGGGTGCCACTATGTGGCAAGCGATGTATGCGCATTGCTGGAATATACGCGGAGCGTCTATTTGCCGGAGGATGGCGATATTGCGGTGGTAACACCCGACAAAGCCGCCTTCTTTGGCTTGGACGGCAAAGAGCGCAAGCGGGTGAGCGTGACAATTTCATGGGATACGAGCGCGGCGCAAAAGAACGGCTTTGACCACTTTATGCTGAAAGAAATCTGCGAGCAGCCGCAGGTGATTGCCGACACCTTGGCGCATTACATTGACCAAAGCACTTACACCATTCGCCGGGAACATATGCCGTTTACCCCGGAGCAGGCACAGCAGTTAAAGGAGCTGACCATTGCGGCGTGCGGAACGGCCTACCATGCCGGCTGCATGGGAAAAGCGCTGATTGAGCAGTTTGCCGGTGTGCGCACGGATGCCTGTGTTGCCAGCGAGTACCGCTATCAAACCGTGGTGGAGCAAGAACGCAGCCCGGAAGGACACGTCTTTTTGGCTGTCAGCCAAAGCGGCGAAACGGCTGATACCTTGGCGGCACTGCGCAAGGCAAAACAGCTTGGGATGCGTGCGCTTGCATTTTCTAATGTGATCGGCGCGTCCATTGCCCGTGAAGCCGATACCGTGATGTATACGCTGGCCGGGCCGGAGATTGCCGTGGCTTCTACCAAGGCTTATCTGACGCAGGTTTTGCTGTTCGAGATTTTGGCGCTCGATTTGGCTCATCTGCGCGGCAAGGTGAATGACGAAGAACTCAAACACGCGCTGAAAGAACTCATGAGCTTGCCGCGGAAGATTCAGGATATTTTGAATCAGCGCGCGATTGTGGAAGACTTCGCACGCGCCAACCGTGCCTGCCACGACATCTTTTTCATTGGCCGATTGATGGACTACACGACCTCTTTGGAGTCGGCGCTCAAATTAAAAGAGGTATCTTATCTGCACAGCGAAGCCTACCCGGCGGGAGAGTTGAAACACGGCACAATTGCCCTAATTGACGAGCGCACGCTGGTAGCTGCCATTGCGACCCAGCCGCAAATCTTGGAAAAAACGCTTTCCAATATGCAGGAAGTAAAAGCACGCGGTGCGTATCTGCTGTTAATCGGCACGCTGCCGCAAACGCCGATTGAGGGCTGCACAGTTTGGCCGATTGAAAATGCCCCGTGGTATACCGCCCCGCTTTTGGCAACGGTTTATGCCCAGCTGTTTGCCTATTACACCGCGCGTCAGCATGGATGCGATATTGATAAGCCCAGAAATCTGGCGAAAAGCGTTACCGTAGAATAATCTTTTGCCCTGCCGTTTTGTGTATGAAGCACATTGCGGCGGGGCAATCTTTTTTTATAGGAAAGGTTTGACAGCAAGCAGCCATCCGTCATATAATCATCTTATAATGCAGAAGGCGCGGAAAGAGCCTTCTGAAGGAAACAGGAGGCAGGTTCTATGTGGTTTGATGAAGCGGTCATCTATCAAATTTATCCGCTGGGATTATGCGGCGCACCTCAGGAGAATGACGGTGTGCCCCAAAGCAGAATCCTGCGTATTTTAGATTGGGTGGAGCATATCAAAAAGCTGGGCGCAGACACAGTGTTGTTTAACCCGGTGTTTGAAAGTGATCGGCACGGCTATGACACGCGCGATTATTTCCGTTTGGATGTTCGCTTGGGCACAAACGAGGATTTTGCCAAGGTGTGCAAAGCGCTGCACGACGCAGGGCTGCGCGTCATGCTGGACGGTGTATTCAACCATGTGGGGCGCGGTTTTTGGGCGTTTCGAGATGTGCAGGAAAAAAAGTGGGACAGCCCGTATAAAGATTGGTTCCACATTGATTTCGGCGGCAATACCGACCGCAACGACGGTTTTTGGTATGAAGCATGGGAAGGCCATAACGAGCTGGTGAAATTGAACCTTAGCCACCCCGATGTGGTGCGCCATCAGTTTGACGCCATCCGCACTTGGGTAGAGCAATTTGATATTGACGGTCTGCGCTTGGATGTGGCGTATTGTCTGCCGCAGCATTATCTGCGCCAGCTTCGGGAATTTACGCAAAGCTTAAAGCCGGACTTTGTTTTGATGGGCGAAACGCTGCACGGCGATTACAAGCAGTGGATGAGCGGGGATATGTGCCACTCGGTCACGAATTATGAATGCTATAAGGGGCTTTGGTCCAGCTTTAACTCTATGAATTTGTTTGAAATCGCCCACAGCTTGGCGCGTCAGTTTGGCTCGGAGGATTGGACGCTTTATAAAGGCGCGCATTTGTTGTCGTTCTTGGATAACCACGATGTCACCCGCATTGCCAGCCAGCTGACCGAGCCGAAGCACTTGCCCTTGGCGTATGCGCTGATGTTCGGTATGCCCGGCGTTCCCGCTGTTTATTACGGCAGCGAGTGGGGCGAAAAAGGCAGCAAACAGGCGGGCAGCGATGCGGTGCTGCGCCCCGAGATTGCACTGCCGCAGTGGAATGAGCTGAGTGATTGGATTGCGGTGCTTGCCAAAGCCCATCGGGAAAGCAAGGCGCTTTGCTATGGCAGTTATCGCAATGTGGTGCTGACGAACCGTCAATTGATTTTCGAGCGCAAAACCGACACGGAGCGCGTGCTGGTGGCCATCAACGCGGATGCACAGCCCTACACCGCACATTTTGATGCGGGCTGCGGTTTGGCACAAGATTTGCTGACGGGAAAAACGCACGATTTCGGCGGCGGAAGCGAGCTTGCCCCGTACAGCGCCCAGTATTGGAAAATGGAGCGCTGACCCCACAAACAGAAATTCCAATTTAACTATCTAATCTTCAAAAACCATTGATTTTTCAAGGCTTCACGCCTGTT
>ERZ1643251.3506-NODE-3506-length-14434-cov-22.721330_pt1 | contig 14434 bp, 9 predicted proteins | sample MGYA00579261_ERZ1643251 | MGnify/ENA primary metagenome ERZ1643251 (study PRJEB29033, sample SAMEA4952267) | chicken gut metagenome | biome: Broiler Chicken; feature: Gastrointestinal Tract; material: Caecum | place: Ireland | collected 2018 | study: Broiler... | reverse complement strand
ACCCTTTTGGAAAATATTTTCCCTTTTCACCAAGTTTTTTGGCGCTTTTCACCCCCGCCCGCACTTTTTTTCGCCGAAGCGAGGCGAAAAAGGGAGAGCGCGACGAGAAAAGAGCCGAACGCGCGACGAAGAAGGAGGGCGGGAAGGTGCGCCGCAAGCAGCGCCGCCGCGGCGGAAAGGACGAGCGCGGGCAAGACGAGAAAGAGGAGCCCCTCCTTTTTGAGGAGCCCGTTTTTTGCGTGCACGGAAAGCGCGAGCGCCGCCATCGGGAAGAAGGAGAGAAGATTGACGCCCTGCGCCGCCGCCTGCGGGACGCCCAAAAACAGCGTCAGAAGGGGGATGAGCGCCGTCCCCCCGCCCATGCCCATGCCGCCCAAGACCCCGCCCAAGACGCCGCACAAAAAGAAGAGATAAAAGCTCACGGAAGGAGCAGCCTCACGCCCGCCGCGAACATGACGAGCTCAAACAAAAGAGAGACGGCTTTGAATGAAAGCTTCCCCAAAAGCTTCGCGCCCAACGCGCCGCCGAGGAGCACCCCCAACGCGACGGGCAAAAAGACGCCCATGGGCACGAGCCCTTCGACAAGATAGACGGCGCCGCTCAAGAAAGAGGCGGGCGCAATGACGGCGATCGCCGTCGCGTGGGCGTTCTTTTCTTTGAGCCCCGCGCGCTCCAAAACGGGCACGGCGAGCATGCCCCCTCCCCCGCCCAACAGCCCGTTGACGGCGCCGATACACGCTCCCCCCAAAAGATAGGCTTTGATGCTTTGCTTTTTCACGTTCCCCTCCCGCGGCGCACGGCAGCCGTTTTTCCTCAGTTTGCCCCGGCATAAAAAAAATACCCTTTTTTTCTCGATTTCACTTAGAAATGCTTGCTTCTCTGCGCGTTTTCTTGTAAAATAGTGCTATTGCAAGAATTGGCTCCGTGGGGATGCGTTCTGCCTTCCCGCGGATCTTAAGAATTTCAAAAAGGGTGTTTTATGGCTAAAAACAATCGAACGGAAACCTGGAGGAAATACGTCCTTTCCGTGCTCTCGCTCACGGTCGCGACGACTCTCTCCTTAGGTGTCTTTACCGCCTGCTCGGACGGGTCGGAGGACTCGGATGACGAGGATACCACCGTCTCCGCAACGGATACGCAGCTCATCCGCAACGGCAACTTCGAATTTTATTCCGATAAGGACGTTGAAAAGCTCATCGAAAAGCACGGCGTCGTCAACACGCCCAACAACTGGACGTTCTCGGCGGGCACGCCCACGTCGGACACGGCATCGGGCATCATCGACAGCGCCGACTGGTCGTATTTCACGAGGACGGGCGGCTATCCCTTCTCGACCTACACGAAGGACGACGAGGAAGTGACGACCTTCGCCTCCATCGAGGAAGCGGCGGCGCATTGGGAGGACGACAACGTCTCTGCCTACGACCGTCTCAAATTCCTCGACGTCTACGAGGACGAGATCGACGATCTTGACGACGATTCCGAAGAAGCGGAGCTCTTTGCCGAATACAGCTACTCCGTCGACTTCGAGGACGTCGAGCACCTGATGACGGACATCGGGGCAGACCTTACCCTCCACGACGACGCGGCGCAGCGCGAGAACGGCGACACGAGCGTCCTGATGATCCACAACAGGAGGACGAGCGAGAACGTCCTCGGCACCGCGCAGCGCTACACCTCGGGCACGACCGTCACGCTCGCGGCGGGCACGGCGGCAAAACTTTCCGTCTGGGTGCGCACGGACGCCCTCACCCACTACTATTCGGAGGCTGAGGAGACGGAAGTCACGCAAAGAGGCGGCGCCTACATCGGCATCACCAACACGGTGGGCGGCACGACGCTCGACCAGATGCAGATCAAGAACATCAACACCAAGGGCGAATGGAAGCAGTACACCGTCTATGTGCGCGCAAGCACCTTCGCTTCCACCACCTTCACCGTGGTGCTCGGCCTCGGCCAGGGCAGCTCTTCCGACCGCTACGAGAACGTCAACGGCTATGCCTTCTTCGACGACGTCGCCTGCGAGGTCATCACCGCAGCGGACTATGAAGCGGCAGTCTCTTCCGATTGGAACACCTGCACCATCGATTCCCTCGCGAAAGAGAAGATCTTCGACACCGACAAGGTGGAAGGCGACACCTTCGCGCTCGACCTCTACGCAGGCTTCGACGCGGCGGCTTCCCTCCTCGACGAGGTGGACGTCGCGCTCACGAGCGAAGTTTCGGGCAGCAAGACGTACACTTCCGAGAGCATCCACCCCTCCCTCGGCGACAGCGAGGAGAACGTCACGGGGCTCATGACCCTTTCCGAGATCGCGGCAAGTTCCAACCGCTATCTGCAAAACGTCTATAAGAACGACCTTGACGAAAATTATCCCTTCGGCGAGGACGGGGACATCTTGATGCTCCTTTCCGCGAACGGCGCCGCTTACACCGCGAAGACGGGCGACATCACCCTTGCCGCAGGCGAAAGGATGCTCGTCTCCTTCTTTGCGAAGACGAGCGAGATCGCAAACGGCCTCACGGGCGCGAACGCCATCCTCGTGGACGGCGAGAACCGCACTTCGCTCACCGCGTTCGACTCCAACACCGTCGATACCGTCGACATCGACGACGAGACCAAGGATATTTACGACGGCTGGGTGCAGTGCTTCTTCTTCCTCGCCAACGATACGGATGAAGACAAGACCTGCCACATCGAATTCACCTATGGCCCGACGAGCATCGTCTCGACCGACCGTTATGACTATGCGGACGGCTACGCGGCGTTCACCAACTTCGAAACGAAGATGCTGACCCGTACCGAATACAGCTACGCTTCGACGGGCGACCGCGCGGTGAAAGTTTCCCTGACGGGCAAAGCCGCGAGCACGAGCGCCTTCGACGAAGTTTCGGCAACGGCAAGAAAGGACATCGAAGAGCGCCCCGCACTCCCCGCTTCCTTTCAGGGCACCCTCGGCGGGAGCACGGCAGTCGTTCCCGACAGCGAAATTTCCAACGTCAAGCCCGAAAATGTGTATGCGGGCCTTCTCGACGCCGAGTACGCCGATAACTACTACGCTTCCGAAGAAGCTTGGAGGAGCATCCTCGACACCTCCGCCGCAAACGGCGACGAATGGTGGACGGGCCTCTTCGGCAATGCAAACCGCCCGCTCGTGATCGCAAACGGCGAAGAAGCTTCCTACGGCTTCATCTCGGACGACATCTCCCTTTCGGCAAGCTCCGCACAGCGCGTCTCCATGCGCGTGCGCCTCTCCGAAAACGCCAAGGCGTATATCCTGCTCACCGATAAGACGAATTCCAAGACGGCGGGCAATGCGATGACGACGAACGCCCCTGCCGTCACCTATTGGTACGACGACAACGGCAACATCTGCCGCATCGATCCTTCGTCCGACGAGTACGACCGCCACAGCGACGTCCTCTTCACGCTGAACGACAACGGGCTCTACACCCGCACGGGCGATACGAGCGCGATGTATTACGCGAACCTCTATAACTACGAGAAGGACGACGAGGGCAACCTTGTCACCCGCGACGGCACCGTTGCCTTCTACGAAAACGAGGGCAGGTACTACGCCTACTACGACCTCGAAACGGACAGCTACTCCACCGAAGTTTCCTGCCTTCCCACCGAAGTGGGCGGCGAGACGATCACCCGCTACGACTTCCGCAACGAGACGCTTCCCACGGCGGTCATCGAAGTGGACGGCGCCAAAGCGAAGGGCGAATGGGTGACGGTGAGCTTCTATCTCAACGCGGGCAGCGAAGCCAAGACCTACCGCCTCGAAGTTTGGAGCGGTTCGCGCGACGGCTCCGAGCCCAACCCTGCGGGCAGCTACGTTATCTTCGATAACTACACGAACGCTTCGACGAGCGACTTTGCGACCCTCCGCGACGAGGCATTGCAGGAAGTCAAGGAAGCGAACGGTGTTGCCGAAGACGACAACATCACCGATCCCGCGATCGCACTTTACTACACCTTCACCTTCTACGATGCGACGAGCTACCTCCGCTACGACGCAACGCAGGACGAAGACGAGCTCGGGAACCCTTACGGCTCCTACACGCAGTCTACCTACGAAGAACAGCTCATCTACCTCTACTGGGATGACAGCGAAGGCTTGGCGACGGGCTCTCCCGCCTACACCTTCTTCCTCGACTACTCCGCGGCGGACGTCACGGTGGAAGAGGACGACCTCGGCGAGAGCGACGATACGACGGACGACACCACCGAAACGACGACGGACACCAACGTCTGGCTGCTCATCTCTTCCGGTGTGCTTGCCGTGGTGCTCGTGGCGGTCATCGTGCTCGTCATCGTGAGACGTCAGCTCGAAAAGCGCAGCCGCAGGCAGCGCGTCAAGGCCGAGAGCGCACCCGTCGTGCGTCCCGCTCCTCAGGTGAGAAAGCCTTCGGCAAAGAAGGACGAACCGTCCGTCCCCGAAGATGAGAACGATCCTTACAACAACTAAGGTCTGAAACGCGAAGAGGCTCCCGCTCGGGAGCCTCTTATTTTATAGCACAAGCCCCTTTTCTTATTTCGGGGAGCCTTCTTATATTATTTGGAGCTCTCCCTTTTCTGATTCGGGGCGCCCTTATTTTATGGTATCAAAATCAAAGAAGCGCGGCGGGCGCCCCTTCTCGGGGCGCCCCCCTGATTCAGCCGATTTGCCGCACGGTATAGACACGATCATCATACGAGAAAGCCGTTATCCCGACATCCGTGCCGGTACAGCGGATCTCCCTTCCGAGGCAATACACGGAACAAATGCCCTGCTCTTTGAGCGCCTCCGTCTTGGCTCCGTCAAACGATTCCGCCGTATAGATGGGAATGAGAGAGACCACGATCTCGGCACAACTCGTCCCGTGCGAATAAGCAATGAGATCGCCGATGCAGCTCTTATACAGACCGTCCGCCGTATCGATATAGGGATGCGCCGTTTGGCCGTCTGCAAAGGTATAAAAGTGACCTGTCCCGCTCGTACCAACGGAGTGGCTACGCAGGCGCACGGCACTCATGGCGCCCTCTCCCGTCATCTTTCCCGCCAGCCAGACGCCCTCTTCCGCCGCATCATACACATCCATCGAGAACGTCCCACCATCTTTCAGAACGCGGCTATAGCCGTCTAAGCTACTGATCTGACCGTGCGTGAATCCAGCAGCAGTCATGTGTTCGGCAATGAGGTCGATCGCAAAGGCATTCCTCAGGAAAAAGAAGTCAAGATAAGTGAGCGTGCCGTCCTCGGCAGCAAAGCCGTTCATGTGCAGGAACGACGTATATTCTTCCGACACCTTGAGCCGCACCTTCCCCTCTCCGAGAAGCTCAAGGCATATGCTCTCTCCATCGTTGACGAAACCCGCGATGCGCGCCACCAGCTCGGCAGTTCCTTCACTGCGGTACGGGTCGTATTCGGCAGCAAGTTCATCGTTAAGAGAATAGAAAAGACTGTCGTACAGCGCGTAAACGGGCGCATAATAGAGCAGCCTGACATCAAAGCGCTGCACGAGCTCGAGCGCATTGTACAACGTTTCGTCCACCGTCACCGTCTGGTTGGGCGCCGAATTGACGGACGCCAGATTTCTCATGCCCTCGAAGCGCACCGACGGTTCAAAGAGGCGGTATGCCTTTACCGCGGCCTCCCCGTATGCTGCAGAGACCGCCTCCAGCTCTTCTGTTCCCTTCAGACCGCCTTCCGAGATCTCATAGAAAAAGATAAATTCACCGCTGCAGTTGGTCTCGCCCGTCGATGCCGCGATCTGTCTCCATCCGGCGTCCGTCGAACGCCAGAAGAGGATGGCTGCAGCAAATGCGCACAGCGCCGCGACGATCAAGAGGATGACGAGTACGATCCTCAGCTTGATGTGTTTTTCCGAAAGTTCGATCTTTTCCACCGGCTTGACGGCAGGCGTGTGATCGGGAGCTTTTCTTTCCTTCATATACCGATTGGATAAACCTCCTGTTCTGTATGCTTCCCCGAGAAAAAAGCGACCGCAGTAAATGCGGTCGCTCTCTCAGAACAAAGTACTCAAAAGGATGATACCGAACAACAGGATGATCGCACCGATGACCGACCATCCGATGATGGTACCCTTCTTGACGGCCTTATAGTTCCTGTAATACCGCTTCGCCTTAAAAATGGGGAATGCGATCAAGCCAAGCAGCGGCAGGAAAAACGCAAGGACCGTGTACCAAACGCTGCCCGTATCGTGGATGGGCGAATCCAAAATCGGTTCATTGGAAACGGGCGTCTCTTCCTTTTGGCGAGCCTTTTTCTGCCCGGCCTCCGTATGATCGACCTTGATGGTCTTGATCGGCTCTCCCTTTTCGCGCAGCGCCTTGTAGCGCTCGATCTCCTTCTTGTTTCCGTACACATAGTGGTCATGCCCGATATTGACCATCTCAGGCTTGTCCTCCGAATAATCGTGTATGGAGGGATCGTAGGTGTAGAGCACCTTGTGCTTTTCCAACGTGGGGTCGGGAATGGGGATCGCGGAGATCAGCGAATGCGTATAGGGATGCATGGGGAAGTTGAACAGCTCTTCCGCCTCTGCGATCTCCACGATATCGCCCTTGTAGATGACGCCGATCCTGTCCGAAATAAAGCGGACGATGGAGAGGTCGTGTGCAATGAAGAGGTATGTGATCCCCTTCTCCTGCTGGAATTTTTTGAGCAGGTTGAGCACCTGAGCGCGGATGGATACGTCAAGCGCCGAGATGGGTTCATCGGCAACGACAAATTCGGGATCCATGACCATGGCTCTCGCAAGACCGATCCTCTGGCGCTGCCCGCCTGAGAACTCATGCGGATAGCGGGTGAGGTGCTCGGGGAGCAGACCGACCGCATCGATGATAGATTCGACCTTCTGCATCCTGTCCGCATCATCTTTATACAGATGGAAGTTGTAAAGGCCTTCCGACACGATATACTCGACCGTCGCTCGCTCGTTGAGGGACGCTGCGGGATCCTGGAATACCATCTGCACATTGCGGATGACCTCCCTGTCCAGCGAATGCGGGATCTTCCCCGAGATCCTGACGCCCTTGTAGTCGATCTCGCCTGCGGCGCAGGGGTTCACACGGATGACGGCACGGCCGATCGTCGTCTTGCCCGAACCGCTTTCACCGACGAGGGAAAACGTCTCCCCTTTGTAGATGTCGAAGCTGGCGTTCTTGACCGCCTTGACCGCTTTATCCCCCTTGCCGAACGTGATATCGACGTTCTTGACGGAGAGCAGGATCTCCCTGCCCTGTTCATCGACAGGGCCATGCTCGGGAAGATGGTCTGCGGTCTCGCCGAGCTTGCGCTCAGCGCTTCCATCAGAGGGATCAGCCGATTTCTTGCCGAATTTTTCTTGGAAAAACTTTTTGACGGATGCAAACATTATTCGGTTATCTCCTCTATGTTGAATGCCTTGACCAGCTTATCGTGGATGTCGGTGATGAGCTCCGGCTTCTCCGTCTTGGGAGCGCGGGGATCGAGCAGCCACGTCTTTGCAAAGTGCGTATCGGTAATACGGAACATGGGCGGATCTTTCAGCGTGTCGATCTTCAGGCAGTAAGGATTCCTCGGTGCAAACGGATCGCCGACGATCTTGTTGTAAAGAGAAGGCGGCGTACCCGAGATGGAATACAGCGTAGTATTGCGCTGCGCAAGCTGCGGCAGCGAGGAGAGCAGCGCCCAGGTGTAAGGATGACGGGGATCGTGGAACACTTCGTTCACCGAGCCGAGCTCGACGATCTGCCCCGCATACAGGACGGCGACCCTGTCCGCAATGTTGGCGACAACGCCCAGATCGTGCGTGATGAACACGATCGTATAGTTGAATTCCTTCTGAAGATCCTTGATGAGCTGCAGGATCTGCGCCTGAATGGTGACGTCGAGCGCCGTCGTCGGCTCGTCACAGATGAGGATCTTGGGCTGACAGGACAGCGCGATCGCAATGACGATCCTCTGCCGCATACCGCCCGAATACTGGAACGGATAGTCGTCGTAGCGGCTCTCCGCGTTCGGGATGCCGACCAGCTTCATGAGATGGATGGCGCGGGCGCGCGCTTCGACCTCCGAACAGTGCTGGTGCTTGATGATGATCGAAGAGATCTGCTTGCCGATCGTGATGATGGGGTTGAGCGACGTCATCGGGTCCTGGAACACCGTCGCGATCTTTCCGCCTCGGATCTGCTGCCAGTCCTTGGTGTATTTGATCTTGGCAAGGTTGAGCACGCAGACGCCGTGCAGCACCGTATCCGTTTCGTCAAGATAGCGGACGCGGAAAGCCACGTTGTCAAAGACGGCGTTCCGCTCGTTCTCGTCGGAGAGGTCGACGCCCAGACGCATCGCCTTGCCCAGCGCGCGGGTGAGCCTGAACAGCAGCCAATACCGCTGGAAGAGATTGGAGTAACGCCCGATGGAGAGATAGATCTCCTTTGCAAGGATATGGTTGCGCTCCGCCGCGTCGTCCGAGATGGCGCACGCGGTCTGCTTGGCATAGCGTTCGCGCAACTGTCTCATGGCGTCGCGGTGATCTGCCGCGGCCTGTTTCTCCGCACGCGCCTGACGCTTATGCTCCGCGATCCTCTCCTTCTTCGCCTTTTCCAACTGCTTGATCTCGACCGTATAACGGGCGATCTCGGAAGAGACTTCCCTGTACTTCTCTTTTTCCTTGCGGGAATCGAGGGTCTGCTTCAGATTGAAGGCTTCGGTGCGGCGGTAAACGAGATCCGACATCTTTGCGTCGAATGCCTTCTTCTCCTCCTCGCTGAGTTCGAAGCGCGCTTTCTCCTCGCTCTTCAGGCGCAGCATTTCCCGGTAGGTCTCTGCGCCGAGTTCGAGCTTCGAAAAGCGGTCCAGCCTCTTCTTTGCAAGCTTTACCGAAACCCTGGCGGTCTTTCCCTTTCTGACGACGGTGTCGTCGAGCTCCTCGTCGTTGAACACGAGATCGCCCTGCGAGATGAAGCCGTTGGAATCGAGCATCCCCGCAAAGGTCTTGGTAAAGACGGACTTGCCCGAGCCGCTCTCGCCGACGATGGCGATGGACTCATTTTCGTAGATGTCGAGAGAGATGCCGCGGATGGCGGTCAGCGTTCTGCCGCGGACGCGGAATTTCACCTCGAGATCTTTTACTGAGAGCAAAACTTTCTTGTCTTCCATGTCAGGCACCCGTTACATATGCGTCCTGGGATCGGAAGCATCGCCCAGGTTCTGACCCACGACGTAGAGCACGATCGTGATGATGGAAGCGATGGCAACGGGAGCCCAGAACTCCCACTGCCAGCCGGGCGTGAGCATGGAGCTCTGCGCCTCCTCGATGAGGCGGCCGAGCGACATATCCGAAAGGCCCATACCGATGTAGGAGAGGAATACTTCGTAGGAAATATACGAAGGGATCTCCGTCGCGGCAAGCGTCACGATGACGGAAGTCATGAAGGGCAGGATGTTCCTCTGCGCGATGCGGAAGATACTCGTACCCAGACAGCGCGACGCCAGGTTATACTCTCTGTCGCGGATGATGATGACCTGCGTGCGGATGAAATAGGCGATCGCAAGCCAGCCCGTGACGGTGAGCGCAAAGACCATCGTCCAGAAAGACGCCGTCATGATGAGCACCATGACCGAAATGAACAAAACATACGGGATGTTGCCGAGGATGTTGTAAACCTCGTTCATCACGATGTCCACCTTTTTGGAAAAGCCCCAGATGGCGCCGATGATGACGCCGACGGTCAGGTTGATGAGCGCGCACACGAATGCCAGCGAAATGGAGATGCTTGCACCGTACCACACGGCGTCGAACGTGCTCTCGCCGCCCGCTCCCGCACCGAAGATCCACTTCAGCGCGGCGCCGAAATGGGCGAACGCCTCGGCAGGGTTGAGGTGATGCGACTCTGGGTCGGTATTATAAACATACTCATACTGAACGACGAGCGGATACAGGTAAGCGAACACCACGATGAACGCCAAAAGGCAGAGCATGATGATGTTCAGTTTATTCTTGAAGAACACCCTTGCCACGGACTTCCAGTACGAATAGCGGGGAGCGGTGATCTTCTCCGTCTCGTACTGCGAAATATCGTAGGGGGCGAAGAGCTCTTCGTCGGAAAGCTCGAATTCCGACAGATCCATTACATTCTCGTTCATATCCTACCTCCCTTTCGACGAAAACGATATTCTCGGGTCCATCAGCGCCATCAGGATGTCGCCCAATATGATGGCCAGAACGGATAGGACCGCATAGAACAGCGTAACGCCGATGATGACGCTGTTATCGTAAGCGGCGATGGCATTCGTCAATAGGTTGCCGACGCCGGGAACGACATAGACAGACTCGGTGATGATGGCGCCCGTCAGCGCGCCGAGCACGCTTGCGGGGATATTGTGTACGAGCGGGATCGCCGCGTTCTTCATGATGTGCCGCCGCGCGATCTCCCCTTCCGAAAGCCCGCCTGCCCGCGCAAACTTGACGTAGTCCGAATTGCGCTGGTCGATCATATAGCGGCGCATCCACTTCATGAGGTTGGCGATGGACGGGAGCGCCAGCGAAATGATGGGCAGGAACCACATCAGCGTCGTGGGGTTGGTGAGGCTGAACGTCGTGGGAAGCCCTATCGCGCCGCCGATCGTCTGGAACATGAAGATATAGGCGAGCGAAGGCACAGCCATGATGAAGATGATATAGACGGTGCCGATCTTGTCGATCGCGCCGTCCTTGCGGCGCGCCATGACGATACCGAGCGGGATGCCGACGGCGTAGGCGAGCAGCACCGAGATGATGCCGATGACGAAGGAATATCCCATGCGCGACATACCGTCGAGATTGGTCGTGAGGACGGTGTAATCGTCGGTGAAGCGCTGCGCGGTATATTCGCCGCCCGCCTCGAGCGAGCCTTCCGAATAGACGGCGGAATGCAGGTCGTCGGCGTTGTTTGCCTCGTATCCCGTGGGATAGGTGATCGGCGCGGAGACGATATTGCCCTGTTCATCCGTCATCGTATTCCACACGTCGATGTTGCGGTTGACCGAATAGGACGAACCGAGGCTCAGCGTGATGATGTTCTGATGGATGAAGGGGAACTCGTTGTCAAAATACAGAAGGTATTTGTGGCGGGTGCCGTTGCCGATGATGGCGGGAGAGAACTTCTCTCCGCCGTAGGCAGGGTCGAACCAGGTGAAGGTGATGCCGCGCTCTTCATCGGCAATGCCCTCGGCATAGTGGATATTGTCGATCTGGATGAGGCTCGTGATGTAATTCCAAAGCCGCACAAAGACGTTGATATCGCGGTAAGCAAACAGCTGGCTCGCGGTACGGGTGGAACCCTGGCGCACCGCGTCGAGACGGGTGATGGTATAACCGTGATCCTCGTAATACTCGGTATATTTGGCAACATACTCCGCCGTGATGGCAGAATCGTCCTCCGCCGTATTGCCGAGGCGCGCGGCGGAAGCGCGCGTCTCCGCATCGAGCGAGCCTTCCGCGACGAGCTCGTCGAGATAGTCGGTATAGGGTACATAGTCAAGATAGCCGTATGCCTCCCACTGCCGATACATATACACGGTGCGGTTGGTCCCCGAAAGATGCGAATAGTTCGGGTCTGCCTTGAAGATCAGCTGCCTGTCCATCAGCGTATAGACGAGCAGCATGACGAGGAAGACGACGATGAGGACGGATATGATGCCGTGGATGATGCGCTTGATGAGGTATTTGCCCATAGCTTTCTCCTTATTCCCGGGGCAGCCGTGCGCCCGCGGGAAGCGGGCGCGCAAATGCCCTTTTAGCAAGAAGAGAATGACCCCTATTAGGCCATTCTCTTCAAGAACGACTTCTATTCAGGCCTTGCGGCCGTGGTTTTGCTTAGAAGAGACCCAGGCTCTTGACACTGAAACCAGTGGGGGTCATCGTACCAAGATAGGTGGAAGGATCGCCGTAGTCGGGCCCCCAGAGGCTGGTCGTATCGATATCGAAGTTGCAGTCCTTGCCGGCAGGTGCATAGTAACCGGAGTAGTACCAGTCGGACTCGCTGGAGACGCCGACGAGGTTGAACTGCACTTCATCGAGCACGTTCTCGATGCTCTGCTTGTAAGCCTGACCCATGTTGTTCCAGACGGTGACCGTGGAAACATAGATGTGGTCGACCTGCACGGGGTTCTCCGCAGAGATGTTGATGACGATCTGCTCGCCGTTCTCATCCATCATGGGATTGCCGTAGACGTCGACAAGAGGCGTGCCGTTGAGCTCTTCGATCGCGAGCGCCATCTCCTTCTTGGCTTCCTCGGGGTTGTACCAGCCGTCGAAGCCTGCAGAGCTCATCTCGCCGTTGACTTCCTTGAAGACGGTGACAGGGAGACCATCTGCCGTGATCTGATCCTGCACGATCTCACCATAGTAGGTGCCTGCGGGATAGGTCTTCTCCGTGCCGTTGATGTCGATGGTCACTTCGGCAGGGAGCTGCACGAAGGTGCCGGGCGTATAGGTGTTGATGATGGGATTCGCCGCAAGTTCGGCGCCCATGCGGGCTGCGTTCCAGGTCACACGGTCGAAAGCATAGGTGAGCGCCCTTCTGAAGTGGACGTTCTGCATTGCCGCATTGGAGATGGCAGCCTCGACTTCCGACTTGGGAGAGACGCCCTTCGTATTGTCGTTGTAGTTGGCGTGCGCGACGCGGGCAAGGTTATAAAAAGCCGTACCTGCGGAAGCGTCGACCTGCGTCGTGTAACCGAAGAGTTCGAAATAGGTACCGCTCTTGCCGTGAACGTCCGTCGTCGTCTGCTCTTTTGCAAGCACGAGGGTGTTCTCGGTAAGGCCGGTGCCGTCGGTCGTGCCGGCAACGGCGTCCGTGAAGGACTTCGTCGCATTCTGACCGTCGTTGTAGAGCCAGGTGATCTTCTTCAGATTGATATGATCGTAGTTGTAGTAACCCTCATAGGAATCAAAGACGATCGTGCTCTTGGCCGTTGCATTCTTAGCGATGTAAGGGCCGCAGTAGAGGATGTTATCGGGCGTCTTGCCGTAGGTGTAATCGGAAGCCGTCGCATCGTAGTCTGCGCCGAACGCACCGCCCTGCGATTCAAAGTACTGCCTGTTCATGGGGCAGAAGATGCTGTAAGCGAGCATGGTCATGAAGTAGGAAGCGGGCTGCTCGAGCGTGTACTGCACATACTCGCCGTTCTCGTCCTCTTCGCCGCTTGCATTCACCTGCTTGACACCGACTTCCTCGAAGCCGGCCGAGCCGTTGATATACTCGCTCGCACCCGCGATGACGCCGTCGACGAGGTATTCAAGACCTCCCTGTGCGTCGAGCATGTGCTGGAAGCCCGCAACGAAGTCGTCCGCCGTCACGGATGCATACGCTTCGCCCGAACGGGTGTACCACTTTGCATCGGTGCGGATATGGAAGGTGTAGGTGAGGCCGTCTTCCGACTCGGTGTAACTGTCTGCAAGAGCGGGCTGGAGCTCGTTCATCTCGTCGTACTCCATCAGACCGTCAATGGTATTGACGATCGCCTCGCTGTCGACTGCCTGCGAAGTCGCAAGGATATCCCAGGTGGTGGGATCCTGGTTGTAAGAGAAGGTATAGCTGTCCTTGATGGTGTAGCCTTCCTCCGTCAGGTATGCGCGGACGGAATCATTGAATTCATCCGCAGACGTCCCTGCCGTAAGGGCGGTGTTATACATCTCGTTGATGTGCGTTCTGTCGGCAGCGGCAATGAACTCATTCGCAACAAGAGCCTGATGATACTTCCTGTTGTCGGTACCCCAAAGCACATAGGGATAGGTACGGTTGACGAGCCTGGAGACCGCATAGTTGCCGCCCTTACCGGTCAGAGGAGCAAAGACCGAAGCTTCCAGAAGCTTTGCCTCTGCGATCGCCATCTCTGCATATCTCTCTGCAAGAGAATCGGGATCGGCGCTCGTGATCTGGGAAGCCTTCTCATAGAGTTCGTAGAACTCGCCGAGCTGCGCGTCGTAAATGTCCTGATATTCGACCGTAGTGTCCTTCGGGACTTCGGGCTCATCGGGCTTGCAGCCTGCAAGGCCCATTGCCATGGATGCGGTCATCACGGCAGCAACGGCCGTGATCCCAACCTTCTTCCAGTTCATCAAAAATCATCCTCCAAAAATTTTTTCAGCCAACGCGCCTTCCCCCCCTGCCGCAAAGCGGAACAGGCAAAAAGCTGTCGGCGTTTTTTCTGTCGTACCGCGCGGAGAGTTCCCCGCTCAAATACATATATTTATTATAGCCCCCCTGCAAAGCGATGTCAAGCTCAATTGTGCGAAAAATACAATTTTCACCCTAACTTTTGCTGATATCTGCCATAACTTACACGCATATATTCAATTTTTGACCCTTCTGCGGGCTTGATGCGGGAAACTTTCCGCGCGCGTTCAGGATAGTTTTGCGGCGCGGAGGGCTTTGGGCAGGTGGTTTTTGAGCTGCC